>QGNH01001442.1_pt1 | contig 25629 bp, 35 predicted proteins | sample 1735481 | NCBI WGS metagenome assembly QGNH01 (sample SAMN09239004, study PRJNA386568) | Viral metagenome, whole genome shotgun sequencing project.
CTGTAGATGTGATTGACGCGAGGTATGTCAGGCAACCCGGACAGACCGAACAGCCGCACCCAATCAATATTATTCATCGGGGGCACGTGGGCCTGAACTCCTTGCACGGCATCGACATCGAACAATTCCGGGAATGGTCGAACGGCGATTATGTCGCAGTCAGCGATCATGACAAAATCGGCATCGACTGGAAGCGACCAGCGGCGGTTCATCGTCTCGATGTACGGCGAGCGCGTGCCGCTCCAGCTATCGAAAATAGCACCGCTTAACCATGTGACATCGATGTTGTCCGCACGAAGAAGCCCGACTGTGACCCCCATGTCGGCAGGAAAGTCGCTCGATCCAATATAGGCGCGCACAGTCGTGTCGGGATAAAATGATCGAATGCTGCCGGCCAGGATTCGTAGCCGATTCAAAAATGCCGGCGTAGGAGAAAGCGGCACCCGCAATTCAAGCCGAGGCATAGCGTCCATCCTTCTCAATCTTGTTTCCGAGCATCGTCAGGAACGCTTCCGTATGCGTTTCGCCAGTGCGCCAGACGCGATGATGAACCTGATGCGGCTTTACTCCATACCGCTCACACGCGGCTAAAATAGTGGTCGTTTCTCCGCAGAGTGTTATCCGAGGATTGCGACTCGTGTTTCTGTTCTGATCGGTGCGGGTTGCCCACACGCAATTGGCAGGTTCGTAGTTCCCATTGCTGTCCAGCCGCTCGATTTCCATTCCACATGTGGTTTCGCCCATGTCGGCGAGGAATGCTTCGTAAGAGCACCATCGCTCACAGATCGAAATCCCTCGGCCGCCGTAATAAGCCCAGGATTTACTTTTTGGGTTCAGACAGCGGGTGCGCATGCTCTGCCAAGATCGATAGCTTTGGGGAATCGAGTGGGTCCGAGATTTTGCCCCGTGGGTAGTCCCCCACGAAGCCGCATTTTCCCGCATGAATGCGGACTGAAGTTCGGACCGAAGGCAACCGCACGAATTTACACTCCGACCGAGATTGCCGCTGTTGACGATCTTGGGATTGCTCCCACACTCGCAGCGACACATCCAGAGGACATTTCCGGATACGTTGCGCCCCGCAGGCTGAATGACGGTGAGGCGACCGAACCGTTGTCCCGTGATATCTTTGAACCTCACGCTGCCATCCCTCGCGCTGCTCGCGCCTGTTCCAGTTTCCATGCCGCCAGCACCTCGGCCGGGAGCGCACCATCGTCCCCCTCGTCCTGGTGCCACAGGGAGCGGTCAACGAACTCGTCGGCGAATTTCTCGACCACCGCTTCGTCCGGCACCAACTCAAGGGCGTAGCCGATCTCCTGGATCGTCACCCTCGGGAGGACTGCCATCTGGTCGTACTGAACGGTCGTGGAGGGCCATGCCGGATCGACGCCGTTCCGTGCCTCGTTCACGTACGCCAGCCACAGCGCCAACGCTTTCTCCCGCGGCATTCCGTTCCGCTTTGCCAGCGATGCTGCTACCGCCAGCGGATGCCGCACCACGAAGACGACCGACACCTTGCAGCCTACCTGGGCGAACACCTTTCGCCAGAACGGCAGCAACCGGCACATGCGCGGCTCCTTGAGTCCATAGAGCGGATATGCCGTCAGCCGGTCCGCCATCAGGGCAAGAGCCTGCGCGCCAAGGCTGAACTCCAGCATGGGATGCCGCTCGAAGTTGGCTGGCATCGGCGCTGTCGTATCCCATGATCGGCTGAATGCCATCATGATCTGCTCGTCGATAGCCAGGACATCCAGGTCTTCGCCGAAATTCGGATTGTCACGGCCGCCCCATGCCGCCCGCGGGCCTAGGCTCGCGCCGAGGCACGGCAGCGCATTGGCGACCAGAGAGGTGCCGCTCCGATGGCAGCCGAGCACCAGAACGACGTGTCCAGCCATTAGTGCGTCAAGCACGTCAAAACGACGATTCCGAAAGCAGCGAACGCAAGCGCGCTGAGTATGGCAAGCGCTCCCATTCCTTCTGAACGCTTTTCTGTCGCCAGGACGGCAGCCCATACGGCGTTCACCATCGCTGCGCCACAGATGACCGCAGCAAAGACGGCGGCAGTAATCATTTTTTCCTCCCCTTGGCCGGCACGATGCCGTCCACATTGACGATCTCCGCCAGTCGGCCAGGTGCCTGCGACAGGGCTTCCACAAGGTCGCCATCGGCGACGAACAAAGCTTGGTGCACCGCCGGCGCTCGCACCACCCAGACGTTGCCCTTGCGCTCAACCTCGATGGTGAAGCGATCTGGAAGAGATGACAGGTTGATATCAGGTGACTGCCAACCGCGTGGACGCATAGGGATACTGGATGCTCCTCGGTTCCACTCGGCGGCATCAAGCTGATTTGCCAGAATTCCATAGTTGATAGCGGACGCTGGCGGCACGCTCTCCGGCTCCAGCGGCAACCCTACAGCTTCCTCGCGTTGGCGGATTTCTTCTGGCGTCAGTTCGATGGCCGCCTCGAAGGCAGCATCCTGCGGCGGCGGCGGCGTAGCTGCTCCCATCGAGCCGGACATGAACCGGTAACCCTTGTTCATCTCCCCCGTCTGCACCAGTGAGGCAGGCGGCGTGCGAACTGCGCGGACTTTGCCAGCCATCAGCGCGTCTTCTTCGTGGTCGTAACTTTCTTGTCGTTGGCTTGGCTGGCGTCGGCGTCCAGTTTTTGGCGAAGTTCGAATGCGATATCCGGGTGCATCGCACCATAACCCCGACGCGACGGCTCTGCCTGCACCATGGCGGCGCATGCTTCGAAGACATCGACTTTCGCCTGGAGGATTTCGTTCGCGCGCCGCAAGGCGGTGATCTCGTGCAGTGACCGATCAAGAAGCTCTTTGAGTTCCATAGCCGTTCCTCTCAGCAGAACCGATAACGCGCACGGAATTGAGAATATGGGCCGTCGAACCACTTCTCGCCGTCATGGTCGGCCGCTTGGTCGGCGTCCGTCCATGGGCCAAAGGCGATGGTTACAAGCTGCCACAGCGGCTCGCCTGGACGTAGGTAATCATCGAACACTGCATCTGCTCCACGGAACAAATCCGCTGCTTGATCGAGCATGGCCAGCGCTTCATCCTTGGACGGATTTTTACCGCCCAAGCCGAGCCGATACGCCTGAGCCGCAGCGTGCATCGCGCGCCCGACGTCGTGATTCCCCATGGTAAGTCTCCTAAACTTTCTCTCAATCGAAGCAGTGCGTCAGATCGTAAGGCGGTCGCCGCCCGAGTCGGATGTCCTCCATGATAGCCAGGAAGTTCATCGCGACATTGCGGCACCCCTGCTCCTGGTGGAACTCGACGACATCATGAAGCTGCTCGTATTCCCCGCAGACGGCGCAGTTGCACTTGCCGCGCGGCTCGTAGTGAGGCCGGCGCTTCGCCGTGCGCTTGCAGGGCTTCGGAATGCCTTTCACCGGCGAAAGGTTTTGCTCGTCGCCGCCCGCTGGTAGGCGTCGGCGACCCGGGCCATTTCCGACAATGGGGCTTCGGTCCCCTTGAGTTGCAACCGCTGCTGCTCCCAGTTCTTCGGGTCAAACGCCCGCCAAGCGCGGCAGACCACGTCCCATGCGTCGTATCGAGTGCCGGCGGCGCCGTCCAGCAACTGCTTCGCCAGCGACCAGATACTCGGCGGCATGTTGTCCCGGTCCAGCGAGGCGAACGCGCTGAATTTCGGCAGAACCTCGTCCCGGCCAGCCATCAGGTGACAGACGATTGCCGTCTGGATGGTCGCAGCAGTCCGAAAGCGGTCGAGCGGCCCGCGATCGGCCTGCGAGACAGACATGCAGATAGATGTCCAGATTCCGGTGCGGCGAAATGTGACGCAGCCCTCACCGTCGAAGAAACCGGCTGCCCACGCGAGTTCGTGCGTGTCTACCGCCAAATCACTCATCTCACGCCCCCAAGCCGCAATGTTCCGCTCCCGCTATCGGTAGAAACACCCGAGTCGTCAAGTAAGTTCCTGTGGCGGATTCGGCGTAGCGTTAGCTATTCGTAGCGAAAGCGGTGGCGGCCAGGGTTTCCCGGCATATCGGCCTAGACCGAGTGTCGTACATGCTCGTGGCATGCTGTTGAAACAGCGGCTGCCAAAATGAGCGGTGATGTACCGCTGTTCGGCGGCGTTGAGGGCTTTCGCCATCTCTTCGGCTGTTGCCATGAGCGGAAGCGTCTCAAGCAGCATGAATTGAAATGCTGCAATACCATGGATACGCAGGGCGGCTTTCAGGCGCCCATTTGTGTGCCAACCTCCCTTAAGTTGGCAGAAATGTCCGTAAGTTCGGACCATCACGTTAACCGCACCGCCGAAATACTTCCACCCAGCGTAGGGTCCAGGAGGACGGGCTGTGCAGGCTATCGAATAAATCCCCGGTCCATCGTGAGGGATTACCGAGGGGGCCATTTATCTGATCCCGATTCGTCCATTTGGACCAAAACCCAGTCAAAAACCCGGCGGGCAAAATCTGAAAGCCCGATTTGGTGATGCCGCATTTGCGTCAGCAGGAATTCCCGCTGCCGGTTCGTGATGCAGATCGTAAGCCGGTTCAGGTTTAGCGACGCTGTGCTGCTCATACGAGCGACATAACAACGCCGCCGATTCTAAGCAAGCGTCATACGCTCCAGAGATTTGGTCCGAATTTCCCTGTAATTAAACGAAATTCCCGGCATTTTCCGCCGCATGGCTGAGCCCATGCTGCCGACCGACCCCATGCCGGGTGATTACGACAGTCCCGACCAGGAAGGCGAGCGGAAGCGGAAAGCGGAAGCCAGCCTTCGTGAAGACCGTCTGCGTGCCGTTGAGGCCGCGCTGATCGGAACCCGCGAAGGCCGTGAATGGCTCTGGGCTTTCCTGACGCGCCTGCATGTTTGGGAAATGCGTATCGCAATGTCGCAGTCTGAGTACGAGAACGGATTTATGGCTGGCGAGCGCGAAGCAGGGCTTGGGGCCATGCGCCGCTTCGCCAAGGTCAGCCCGACGAACTTCGGCTTGATGGTGGCCGAAAACGATGGCTGACGAAATCGCCCCGGCCGTCGCCGCCGCTCCTGCTGCTGCACCCGCCGCCCCTTCCCCGTCCGTTGCCCCTCCGTCGGGACCCGCTCCGGGCGCAACTCTGCCGGTGGCCGCGGAAGCGGTACCGGCAGCTTCTTCTGAACCGTCGGTAGAGTCCCCGGTCGCGAATGACAGCATCCTCAGTGCCGCGAAGCCCGAGGAAGCACCCGTTCCCGCCGCCGAGGCCCCTGCGGCGGAAGCACCAGCCGAGACCGCCGACGCCAAGCCCGCTGAAGCAGCCGAAGCGGAAAAGGCGGCGGAGCCGCCGAAACCACCCGTCTACGAGATCAAACTGCCCGACGGCGTGAAGCTGGACGACAGCAAGCTCGGCGCCTTCACCGGTATCCTCGGCGAGACCGAAGCCAAGATCGCCGCCGACCCTGCCAAGGCTCACGAAGCCATGCAGGAGTTCGGCCAGAAGGCGATGGACCTCTATGTGTCCGAGATGCAGGCGGCCAACGAGCGCTCCGCCCGGCTCCAGAAAGAGATGTGGGAGCGCACCCAGGAAGACTGGCAGTCCGCATTTCGGAACGACCCGCAGCTTGGCAAGAACCGCCAGGAGACCACGCTGGCCCGCATGGGCGGCCTGATGGACCTGTACGGCTCCAGCGCCGGCCCGGAACGGCTCGCTGCGCTGCGCGACATCTTCACCATGACGGGCGCCGGCAATCACATCGAGGTGCTCCGGTTCGTCAACTGGGCCGCCGGCCGCCTCACCGAAACCGCCCGCGTCGTCACTCCGATGATGCCGCGCACTCCCGTGCAGGCCGGCTCCAGGGCCACCCGCATGTACCGCAACTCGATTCCGAACCAAGGAGCCGCCTGATGGCATTCCTGTCCCTGATGGACGCCGCCCGCCGTATGGACCCGGAAGGCGAGATCGACACCATCGCCGAGCTTCTGAGCCAGGCCAACGAGTTCTTCCAGGACATGACCTGGGCGGAGTCGAACCTGGATACCGGCCACAAGAGCACGGTCCGCACCGGCCTGCCGAGCGGCACCTGGCGCCTTGCTTACGCTGGTGTGCCCTACGCCCGGTCGACCACCGCGCAGGTCGTGGACACCCTCGGGTTCCTGGCCGCCTACAGCCAGATCGACAAGCGCGTCGCCGAACTCGGCGGCAAGGTGGCGCAGATCCGGCTCACCGAAGATTCGGCCTTCCTGGAAGGCATGAGCCAGCAGATGGCGACCAGCTTCTGGTATGGGAACAGCGCGACGGCGCCGAACCAGTTCACCGGCTTTGCCCCGCGCTACAACACCATCACCACCGCCAATGCGGCGAACGCCCAGAACTGCATCAACGGTGGCGGCACCGCCTCCAGCAACGCCAGCCTGTGGATGGTCGGCTGGGGCGACATGACCAACTTCGGCATCTACCCGAAGGGCACCAAGGCCGGCCTTGTCTTTGAGGATCGCGGCGACATCGTGCCGGGTTATGACGCCAGCAACAACCCGTTCCCGGCGTACACCTCCTACTTCGAGTGGAACGCCGGCCTGGTGACGAAGGACTGGCGCTACGCCGTCCGCATCTGCAACCTCGACACCACCACCGCTGCCGTCGGCCTGTTCGGCACCACCCCGCCGGACCTGTTCTTGCTGATGAGCAAGGCCGTGGTTCGCTTCCCGACGCTGACCAAGCGCGCGTCCGGCATCACCGAGACCGACGCGCCCGACGAGCCGGCGCCCGGCATCAACCCGGCGTTCTACTGCAACAGGACAATCCGGGAAAGCCTTGATATCCAGGCGATTCGTGACAAGAATGTTCTCCTACGCCCAACCGAATACGCCGGCCAGCCCGTCGTCGAATTCCGCGGGATTCCCATCCGTGTGGTGGATGCACTTTTGAATACGGAATCGGCACTTACGTAAGTAACGCACTGAAAAGGTGAGTAAGTAAATCGCGATGCGCTGCTATTCTACCATTGCAGTTCGTGACTTTTCCGGTATGATTGCGGCAGGAATTCTGTCCGCAGGAGTGCCAGAAATGCCGCGTGTGATGACTGAGCAGCGGCGTGCCGCGAAACGCGCGTATGATATCGCCCGCTATCCTGAAATTCGCGAGAAGGCGATCGCGAAGGCCAAGGCTCATTACGAGGCCAACCGCGAGGCGAAGAAGGCCGCTGCGACTGCACGCTACAACGCGAAGAAGGAAGAGATTCTCGCAAAAGAGAAAGCGAAGCGGTTGGCGGATATCGCCGCCGATCCGACGTTCCTGGAACGCGAAACTGCTGCGCAGAAGGCTCGCAGGCTACGTCGCCTCGATCATTATAAAACGGTGACGAACGCTCGTGCACGCGAACGGCGTAAGGAAAATCCGGAGAAACACCGCCAGGTGCTTCGCGAACGCTATTGGGCGGACCCAGTAAAAGCTCGCGCTGCTGGCGTCGCCTATGCTGGGAATCGACGGGCTCGCAAACTCGCTGCTGGCGGCGAATTCACCCCAGCCGACATCGCTGCGCTCTTCCAGAAGCAGCATGGCAACTGCGCTTGGTGCCTGAAGTCTCTCGGGAATGCCACCCCGCACATCGATCACTACATGCCGCTATCGCTTGGTGGCTCAAATAGCGTGTCTAACATCCGTCTGCTGCACCGCAAGTGCAATATGGAGAAGCACGCATCGGACCCGATCGAATTCGGGCGCCGAAATGGCCTACTCTGCTGGTGAACAAATAGGAGCCGTCTCATGGCGCTGTTCGATTCTACTTTATTGTTCTATCACACCGGCAACGTCTACAATCTGACGGCTGGCGAGTTCGTCAGCGTCGCCGGCATCGTCGGCACGTCCTCATCGGTGAGCACGGCGATCAACCTCGGCAATCCGCGAGACCTCGGTATCGGCCCGGGCGCGGAAATTCCGCAGGTGGTGGCGATCGTCGGCACGGCGTTCACCTCGGCGTCGTCGAGCCAGTTGATCAACCTGCAGTTTCGCGGTTCGACGGACTCGGTGAACTGGACCGTCTACTACGAGACCACGCCGGCATCGACCGCAAGCTGGCAGGCCGGCACGCAGTATGTGTTCGACGTGCCATCGCGACCGACCGATCCTCTGCTGGCGTCGCAGTTGGTGGCGCTGCCGCTCTACTACGACCTGAACCTGAACCTGACCGGCGGCGGCGCGGCAACCATTTCGACCGGCACCATCCTGGCCGGCATCGTCCTGGCGGCTCCGCAGAGCGCGAGCACTCTCGGCGCTTACCCGGCTGGATTCTCAGTAGCTTAACGAAGGTGGCCGGCAAACTCACCATGAAGTCTCTCGGCGGCCTCCCGTCTAGCTGCCATCGCTTCGGCTTCCGTCAGGAAGTAACCGAGATAGACTTCGCGTTTGTCTACGCTGATACGCGCTCGCCATTTCCCGGTGGGCGGGTAGAAGCTGACGCCGCGAACGCCACTCTTGTTCATCCCGTTTTGGGAATTGGTCGCCGGCCGCAGGTTGTCGATCCAGTTGTCGTCGCGTCGCCGGTTCTCGTGGTCGAGATCGCTGGGCGGCCACTCGCCGTGCACGTAGAACCATGCGAGGCGGTGGGCGTACTGGGGAATACCTCTGTCGATGGCGATGAGCCGATAGCCCTTCGCCATAAGCTGCCCGGCTCGCTTGCCGGCATAGCGGGTGTTCCAGCGCGGCAGCGCGTCGGCGCGATGCTTCCAGGTGAAGAAACCTGTGACGGGATCGTAGTCGAGGACTTCGACCAGACGGGCGTGTGTCAGCAGCCGTTTTTCTCTCTTTCTCATGTGGGCCAGTATACAGGTTTGGTATTGTCCCAGCAAGGAGTTTGCTGAATGTCCGACGAAAACAGCGCATCCGCAGTCGCGATGCAGCACGACGGCAACTCGACGTTGGTCCGCGAGAACGCGGAACTCCGGCGGGCGCTGGCGGCGCTTCAGGCCAATGTGGTCGAGGGCCAGTTCCGCGGCGAGGTGCCCCGCTACCTGCTCAACGAGCCGGGCTACTACGACGACACCTACTTCGAGCGCGGTTCGATCATCGACTACACGGACCCGCCGAACCTGACGATGGTGCCGCAGAACGACGCCGCGCGTCGGCGCCTGCAGGTGGAGATCGACCTTCAGACCGACGGCGCCCGGGAAATGGCGGCACGCCGCGGCCGGCATTTCTATGGCCTGGTGACCGATCGGAACACGCTGATCGACACTGCCATGGCCGACGCCAAGGCCGATACCGTGCCGGTGCCGGAGATCAAGATGCCGGTGCAGCACGGCCAGATTCCGGCGATGCCGCATCTGCCGGAAGCGCAGGCCGCCGCGCGCCGCGGACCCGGTCGCCCACGCAAAGCGATGGCGGTTGCCCAGCCTGCGCAGCAGGGACCGGAATCCAATCGGCCGATGGCCGCGCCGCGTCCGATGGAGACTGGTGATCTGCCGCCGGCCATCGTCGGCCGTCGGGTTGCCTGAACGGAGGCTTGAATGGCCCAGAACCTTCTCGGTCAGATCCGCAGCGTCTATCCGCAGACGCCAGGCGGTGCGCCGAGCGCCGCGCTCAAGCGGGTGTTCGACAACTTCAATGCGGTGGCCGATCCAGGCGTTACCACGGACTCAACCCAGGGCTACGAGGTCGGGTCGGTCATTTTTAATCCGACCACGCTGCGCTACTGGGAATGCCACGACAATACGGCTGGTGCCGCCAAGTGGGCGTTCATGGGCACCGACTCGACCAATGGCGGTTCGGCACCAGCCGGAGCCGGTTCGGAGTTCGGTTCCGGTACTGGGGTCGAGAGCAGCGCCGGTCCGATCAGCAAGACGGTGTCGTCTGCGGGTATCAACCCGGCCTTCATCGGCTCCGATGTGGTCGTGGCCGTCTACACCATCCCGGCCAATTCGTTCGATGGCGTCGCCGGCACCAACCGCATGGTGCGTGCAGATGCTTGGGGCGGCTTTTCAGCCGACGTGACGGTGAAGCGCATCAAGATGTGGTTCTCGCCGAACGCGCAGGCCGCCGGCAACACCGTTTCCGGCGGCACGCTGATGGCCGACACCCTGGCAACTACCTCGGATGGTGGTGGCTGGTGGGTGTCCGGCAACGTGACGAAATACGGCGTGGCGAACAGCAACACCCAGCTTGTCACTTCGAATGGCTCGATGGCTTCCGGCGCTGGCGGCGCTGCTATTGACGGCACTCTGGTGGCGCCGTCCCTGACGACCGGCCTGGAATCGACATCCCTCTACATCTCGGTGACCTGCAACAACACTGCCTCGACGCTATCCAGCACCTTCAGCCTGCTGGTCGTCGAGGGTTTGAACTGAGGCCGCTATGCCCCCAGTGTCACAATCTCAGCGTGGTGCCATGGCGGCTGCGGCCGGCGGGAACTCCACGATTGGAATCCCGAAGAAGGTCGGCCAGGAATTTATGAACGCCGACGAAGGCGGCAAGTTGCCGGCCAAGAAAAAGCCAGAGAAGTCGCACGCGAAGCGCCTCTACAAGAACAAAGGCATTGCCGCGCGCAATAAAGCGGCAGCCGCCAAGGCGCCGCCGCCGATGCCGGCGCAGATGCCGCCTGGAGTGCAAAATGGCTGAGAAGCGCAAACTGAGCACCATCATCAAGAAGAAGACGCACGACTTCCACCCCGGCGGTGAAAAGGGAAAGCTGCATCGCGAGATCGGCGTCCCCGAGGGCGAGAAGATTCCGGAGAAGAAACTGGAAACTGCGGCGCACTCCGAAAACCCGGAGATCAAGCGTGATGCCATCCGCGCCGAGACCATGAAGAAGTGGCATCATGGCGGTGGCCGAGCCGCGAAGATGTACCGCCAGAAATCCGTACGGAGGGCCTGATGGCCGAGAAGAAAGGCGCTTCGAAGCTCTACGGCAAGTCGCCGAAGATCGAGAACGAGCCGGTCGACGCCGTCGGCGACACCGACACGTCCGGCCACACGGAGAAGGCGCACGAGAAAGCCGCCGAGCCGCCGAAGACCGAAGGCACCATGGACAAGGGCGGCGACGCCAAAGGAGACGTTATGGCCGGCACTGACGGGATCAAGACTCACCATCACCATGAGCGGAACGAGATGCACGGGCGTCATATGCACGAGCACATGACGATGCACCATCGGCACCAGCACGAGCACATGACCGGCATGGCCGACCACGAGCGCCACCACCGTGAAAAACAGAAGATGCACACCCGGCACGAGTCCGAGATGAAGGAGATGGCCGAACGCCATCTGGACTCCGGTGTGTCGGCCAGCGCCGAAGGGCCATCGGGTGGCATGAAGGACAAGGACATCGGCAAAGCCGGCACCGAGAAGTGACCGGCTGATGCCGCAGGAGAACTGACGTGTCCTTCAAACGCATGGTTTCGATGGAGCGCACTGACGCCGAAAAGGCCGAGGAGCGGATGAAGAATGAGTATCCGCCAGCGATTTCGGAGATGCCCGATGTGCCCCCGGGTCTGTGTATCGCGTTAACCGAAGCAGAGTTGGAAAAGCTCGACATCGAACTGGATGACGATGTTTCCGTCGGTGACGTCGTGCACCTTTCTGGGCTTGCTAGAGTGACAGCCATCTCCAAGCAGGAGACCGGCAACGGATGTCGTTGCAGGCTGGAACTTGCTTTTACGGACCTTTCCGTAGAAAATGAAGAGACCGAGGATGCCGAAAAAGGCAAGAAATAGTGCTCGACTCTCTTCTCCAGGCGAATACCACAAAAGTCTGTAATAAGTGCGGCGTCGTGAAGACGCTCGCTGAATTTCCTATTGATGGACGTGCGCCGACCGGCCGGGCTGGGCGTTGCGAGGATTGTCGCAGGGCGCAGCGGTTAGATTGGGAATCGAGAAACCCAGAGAAGGTGAAAACCGGAAAGGACAACTACGTTCGCCGGCATCCTGACCGAATGGCGGAGATTAAGTCGAGAGTACTTGAAGCTGAACGGGAAGCGACAAAGGCTCGTCGCGGCGAAACATGGGGGCCACGTCAGACGTCGGATGGCCGACGATGCTCCGGTTGCAAGCTTCGCAAGCCTCTTGATGCTTTCGGAGTCAGCGTTCGGTATCATGACGGCTTCCAGCCTTATTGCCGCGAATGCAGCCGTGCCAACGCGCGCGCCTACGCAAAGAACGTCCCCCCCGAAAAGGCGGCTGCCCGTAGACGCCGCGTCAATCTAAAAATGCTCTATGGCCTTAGTGTCGAAGCGTTTGATGCGCTTTTGGCATCGCAGGGTCACCGTTGCGGCATCTGTCGAGAGGCGGTTCCTTCGCGCGGTCGCTGCGCGAACGCTGTTGACCACGACCATACCACAGGTGCGGTCCGCGGCATTCTGTGTATGAAGTGCAATGCAGGGCTCGGCCAGTTCCGCGACAGCCCTGCATTTCTTCGGGCCGCCGCTGACTACCTCGATCGCTCTCGAGGAGAGACCTGATGCCGGCGACGTCAACTGGCCTTATCCTTGATCGGGTCGCTCCGGAGAGTCGGCACAAGCTCGAGACGACACTGTCGCAACCGACGGTTTCCGCGTTGCGGCTGATCGGCGCCAACAAGCTGCTCCAGCCAGTGCTGTCGGACGACACCAAGGCTGAACTGACGGCGGCGGGTTACGGCCAGGACCGGCTGGGCGGTTTCGCCCTGACGCCTATCGGGCAGATCCGCGCCATGATGGAGAACGGGCAGTGAAACTCTACCGTTGGCTCGCTCGCGGCATCTACCAGGATCGTGTGATCGAGCCGGGCGAAGAAATCCTTGTTCCAGACCACATCATTCCAGGTGCCCACATGCTGGACGTTGGCGCCGCGACGCGTGCCGAACTGTCCGTGGTAGAGCCGCCGACTCCAGTCCCGGACGTGCTTCCGAACATCATGGATCTGGTGGCGGCCGTCGGCGCCGCCCATCCCCGCGCGCTCGGGCCGGATGGTCGCGTATTTCGCTTCGATACGGACCGGTGCAACTACGTTCCAGAAGAACCAGCACCACCCGTCATCGTTGTGCCCACACCAGCATCAGTGGCCGATACTCCAGAAGCTGCCGCAGCGCGCCGGGGAGCAGCCGTTGGCGAAACCACTAGTGAAGTCGGCGACGGCGAAAAGACCGCCGACGCTTCGCAGGAAACCCCGCCAGCGGATACTCCGCCCCCGCAGGGCTGAAAGCGATGAGCCGTGGCCCTTCCGAGTCCTACCACTCCGACTGACGTCCTGAACATCGCGCTGGTCGAGACCGGCAGTAGAGTCCTTATCAACAATCTCGCGACGGACACCAGCGCGCAGGCAATTACGGGTCGCATTCTCTACACCCCGAAGACGCAAGCGCTGCTCCGCGGCGCGCACTGGGATTTCGCTCGCGCCCAGGCCACCCTCACCGTCTGGAAAGCCGCCATCGTCAACGGTGTGACCAGCAGCAATCCACCGCCGCAACCCTGGTTATACTCCTATCTCTATCCGGCAGACTGCCTGAAGTGTCGCTTTGTGCTGCCCACTATCCCGGTGTCGCCAGCCGGCACGCCGCTGACGACAACCCCGGTGAATATGGCACGCTCACCGCCAGTGCCGACCGGTATCCCATTCGTGCCTGGCACCGATTTTGACCAAAATGGCAACCTGATCCGCGTGGTGCTGTGCAACCTGCCGAATGCGCAGTTGGTCTACACCCGCGACCTGTCGCAAAGCCCGCTGGCGTGGGATCCGCTATTCCTGTCGGCCGAGACGGCGTTCCTTGCCACCTTCCTCATCAACGCCAATGCAAGAAATTCTTCCCAATACAAAGATGCCGTATCGGCTGTAGCTGGTATTTTGGACATGGCACGTGTCGCAAACGGAAATGAGGGCATAAACAACACTGACCACACTCCAGACTGGCTCCGCGCCCGGTTCACTAGTGGCGCCGGCTGGTATTACGCGCAGGGGGGCCCAGGAGGATATGGCTACGGCGGTGCCGGGTATGACGGCGTGGTCTGTGGTGGTGGTGAGTTTTTTTAATGCCAGCGTCACTCGAAGCGCGCGAACTCGCCCAGAAGACGCGTAGCAGTTTCATGGTAAGCTGCTCCAGCTTCTTCGGCCGTATCAAACCGGCCGATTTGGATATGTTTGCCTCGGACAGTTATTTTTGCGACCCAACGGCCGCTGCGCGGCCTGTGCACTCCCTTGATTCCACTCGTGCTGTTGGACTGGGCCGGTCGATTTGCTCCGTTCTGCCAGTGCTCACTGGGACGCAAATTCGAGAATCGATTATTTCTCCAATCTGTGTCGGCATGGTCAATTTCGGCGATGTCTTCCCCCGTCTCTATTTTCCAAATAAGCCTATGCAGAGCGTAGAGGACACCGTCGATACGAACGACCATTTTACCATCGCCCGGCGCACCTGCCAATTTCCCAGCGCTTTTCCCATTCGCTCGGTTGCGCCCGGTGTCTGTGGTGAAATGGGTTCGTGGCCGAACCTTCCATCGAAGCGTTCCGTTAGGCCAATCGTAAGAAAAGCATTCCAAAAGAAAATCCTTGCTCGGCGTCCGGATCGGCTTCGCCACAGATATCTCCATAATTTCAGGTTCTTAGCTTATAGCGCGCCTGCTGCACAGACGCAACCTCTTATAAGAGGAATTGCGTAAATGTCATTACCAACGATGCGTAGTGCTTTGAACGCCGGAGAGCTTAGCCCGTCCATTTACGGAAGGGTTGACTTGGCTAAATTCGCTCACGGGCTTTCTACTTGTCGGAATTTTTTCGCCAGTTATAGAGGGGGTGCGTTCTCACGGCCTGGAATGCTGTTTTGCGGCCAATGTAAGCAGGGCAACAAAGGGCAGGCGCTTAATGTTTACCCTCCAAGAAACATCAACTTTCAATTTTCTGTCACCCAGGGAATAATTGTTGAGGCTGGAGATAATTACTTCCGTTTTCTTGTTTCCGGCAATTACATCACCGAAACACAGTTCGTCATCACGAATGTGACGACGGCCAACCCCGCAGTGGTGACGGCGCCGGGGAACGATTTCAACGATGGCGATGAGGTGTTCCTGGCTGGGATCAATTACATTCCCCAGTTGAATGGGCGGTCTTTCGAGGTGGCGAACGTCTCTGGGGACACCTTCACCCTGGTGAACGTACTCGATGGCACGGCGATCAGCAGCGCTGATCTAGCACCGTATGTCTCAGGAGGGACCGCAGCGCGCATCTACACCCTGGCTACGCCTTATGCTGCAGTCGACCTGCCTTACCTGAAATGGGCGCAGTCGGCCGATGTCATGAGCCTGACGCTGGTGAATTTCAACACCGGGACCAGCTACCCGCCTTACGACCTTGCCCGCATCGCATCGGCCGAATGGACCTTGACAGAGACTACATTCCAGTCGGCCATAGGGCCGCCGGCGGCGATCAGCCTAGCGGTCAACGCTTCGTCTGGAACAGCGAATTTCTATTACTCGTTCCTGGCGACGGCGATTGATGCCTCGACGGGAGAGGAAAGCATCGCTTCACCGATTGGTGTGGTCGCCGCAGTCGATATCGCTTCGCAGGCCGGCACCATTAATATCTATTGCTCTGCTGTCGCTGGGGCTGGTTCCTACAACTTCTACGCGGCGCCGGCGACGTATGGGGCGCCGCCATCCCAAGGAGCGCTCTTCGGTTATCTCGGCTCAGCTTTCGGACCATCTTTCAGCGACACCAACGTGGTGCCGGATTTTTCGACAGGGCCACCGATCCACAGCGACCCTTTCGCCACCTCCTCGGTGACGGGAACGGTCATCACCAATCCCGGATCCGGCTACAGCGCCACTGCGGCGCAGGCGACGGTTGCCAGCCCGATCGGCCAAAATGCTTCGCTCACCCCAGTGGTGGTCAATGGCCAAGTCGTGTGGATTGCCGTCAACTCCGGGGGCGCTGGATATACTGGCGGCGAGGCCATCCACATCACCGATGTGACCAACTCGGGGGTAGCGACTGGCTATGTCGAGTTTGTCGATAATCCGAACCCGGGCGACACGATCACCCTGAACAGCGTGACGTGGTCGTTCACCACCAGTGTCACAACGTCTCAACAGACGCTGATCGCAGGCAGCACGGCAAGCACGGTGGCGGCACTGGCCGGCGATCTTGGTGCATCCGGGAATGCCCTGTTGACGGTGGCCTCCTATGTGGCCGCTGCGCAGTTCCTGGAAATCACCTACAAGACGGCCGGCACGGTGGGGAACACCTTCAGCCTGGCGGCCAGCGCAGCCATCGTGAGCGGCCCGGATCTGACTGGCGGTGGTGCTGGGGGTGGAGCAACAGCAGGTATTCAGGTCGGACCGGCAACAGGGACCTATCCATCTGTCGTTTCGTATTTCCAACAGCGGCGGGTTTATGCCGGCACCCTGAACAATCCAGAAACCTACTACATGAGCCAGCCTGGTGCGTTCCAGAACATGGACGTGTCGAACCCGACGGTTGACTCGGATGCCATCATCGGCACTCCATGGAGCCAGCAGGTCAACGGCATCCAGTGGATGCTCAACATGCCGGGCGGCTTGGTTATCTTCACCGGGCTCGGGGCGTGGCAGGTATCCGGCGCCGGCGGCGGCTTGGCCACATCCGCAGCCATTACGCCAGCCGACCAGGTGGCGAACCCGCAGGCCTATAATGGTTGCTCGCCGACGGTTCCGCCGATTCCGATCAACTACGACATCCTTTATGTCCAGGAGAAAGGATCTATCGTCCGCGACCTCTCCTACAATTTCTTTGTCAACATCTATACCGGTACCGACATGACGGTGCTGAGCAATCACCTGTTCGACGGCTATACCATCCTCCAGTGGGGATGGGCGGAAGAGCCGAACAAGCTTCTATGGGCTATTCGAAATGACGGCATCCTGCTTTGTCTGACCTATCTGAAGGAGCAGGATGTCTATGCCTGGACGCGGCATGACACGAACGGCCTGTTCATGTCGGTGGCGGTGGTTTCTGAGCCGCCGGTGAATGCCCCGTATTTCATTGTCCAGCGGTTGATTCAGAACGACGGCAACCCGGTGTGGGCCTACTACCAGGAACGGATGGACAACCGGCTGTGGCTCGACCAGGAGGACTCCTGGTGCGTCGATGCTGGTCTGTCGCTGCCGCAGAATTCGCCGAACGCTACCCTCACCGTCACCTCGGCGGCCGGTATTCCGAGGCTTGTCCTCGGCAACCCACCATCGGGCGTTCTCTATGGCGGATCGGGATATTCCGTCGCCACTTATGCGGAAGTTATCGACACCAGCGGTACCGGTCCCGGGGCAATTGCCGCGGTGACGATCGGGAGCGGCACGCTGTCTGGCGTCGTGATCTCGGCGTCAATCGGCGGCCAGTTGGACAATTATACCACACCGGTTTTCAACATCATCGACCCGGCGGGGACGGGCGGCGGTGCAGTGGTGGAGATTTCGTCACCGGCAGTGACGTTCGTCAACGCATCGGCTCCGGTGTTCGTTGACGTGCCGGGCCAGGGCGAGCCGGGGGATATTATTCGGATGGGCGGCCGCACCATGGAGGTGTTGCTGTTCCTGAGTTCTACGCAACTTCTGTGCCAAGTGCTCCGGGATGGAGCGCCGCCGATCCCCGACGATCCGCTGAACACGGCGACGCCGGCGACGGCTGGAAATTGGACCATCGCCTTCCCGGTCACGGGTGTGCATGGTTTGGATCATCTCGAGGGTATGACCGTCTCCATCCTGGCAGATGGCGTGGTGGTCGAGCCGCAGGTGGTTGCTGGAGGCGCTATCGAGTTGCCGGTGGCAGCGACGCAGGTCACTGTTGGCTTGGGCTTCACCTGCCAGCTTCAAACGCTCTATCTGGACATTCCGGGGCCGGCGACAGTGCAGGGACGGCGCAAACTGATGGATAGCGCTGTGGTGCGGATGGCGACCAGTGGCTTCCCGTTCGAGATTGGAGCGAACCAGATTGACGCGGCGACGCAGCCTGGGCAGACGCCGGTGGCTTGGACTAACCTCGCTGGCGTGCAAGGCCCCCCGAGCAGTCTCAACCCTCAGCAGCCAAGCGAATTCTATTCGGGTGATTGTTTCGTCGATTTGATCGATGCCTGGACGCAGCCAGGAGGCCAGATCGCCATTCAGCAGACGGCACCTGTACCGCTCAATGTCTTGGCGTTGATTTGCTCGGTGAGAATGGGCGACGATCCCGATGCGGAATAACCACCGCATCGTTCCGACCGAACCGTCTCACCTTGCCATCATCGCCGACCGGCTGCGGTTCGATGACGTGGATGAGTTAGCGGCGGCTGGGCTGACGCCGCATGGCGCGCTGTGGCGGTCCTACCGTCGGTCGATCTTTTGCCAGACGGCTTTTGTCGGCGACGACATTGCTGCGGTATTCGGCGTTGGCGGCTGTCCGCTCGGCCGAGTCGGGGAGCCTTGGCTATTGACGGCGCCGGCGGTGGAGTTGGCGAAAACGGCGATGATCCTGGAGGGCCGGGGTTTCGCGCGGCAAATGCTGGGCGTTTTCCCTGAGTTGCGCGGCAAAGTGAGTGCTGACTATAGGCGGGCATGCCGCTTCCTGGAGGTGCTGGGGTTCAACCTTTCCGAGCCATTTGCCTTCGGGCCACGATTGGCCCTATTCCGCGAATACACGTTGCGGAGGCAGGCTTAATGCTCATCTGGTTCGACACCGAATTCATCGAAGATGGCAAGACGATTGACCTGATTTCCATCGGGGCTGTGCGAGAAGACGGCGCGGAATTCTATGCCGAGAACGCCGATTGCGACCTGAACCGCGCTTCGGATTGGGTGATCGCTAATGTGTTTCCATCGCTAAAGCGCGAATGGATGCCGAGGTTGACGATTGCTCGAACCTTCCGCGAGTTTGCCGGCGAAAAGCCGGAATTCTGGGGTTATTACTCGGCTTACGATTGGGTAGTGCTCTGCCAACTTTACGGCACCATGATGGACTTACCGAAGGGTTGGCCAATGTTTTGCCGAGATATCAAGCAGGAGTGCAGCCGACTCGGCAATCCGAGCCTACCGATCCAGGGGAAGAGCGAGCATAACGCCTTGGCCGACGCCCGCTGGAACCGTGAAGCGTGGGATTTTCTCGCGACCATTCGAGACTCATGGACGGCTGCTGCCGAGAACTGGGATGTGCCCCCAATGGGTGCGCCATTCCATGATTGAGCAGACCAACCTCAAAGCCGCCTACCTCGCCGACAAGGCCGAGATCGACGAGGCGATGGCCCGCGTGGCTGCCTCTGGTTGGTACATCCTCGGGGAAGAAGTCGGTGCCTTCGAGAAGGAATGGGCGGCGTGGCTTGGGTGCGGGCATGCCATCGGCGTCGGCAGCGGGACGGATGCCCTGGTACTGGCGCTGAAGGCAGTCGGTGTCGGTCCGGACACCAGCGTGGTGACGGTTTCCCACACCGCGGTGGCGACGGTGGCGGCGATCGAGATGTGCGGCGCCGTGCCCATCCTCATCGACGTGATGCCGGACACCTATACGATGGATTGCCGTGAACTGCTGGCGGTAATGGAAGGGGGAGCCAACGTGCGGCCGATCCAGGCGGTTCTTCCGGTGCACATCTATGGGCAGATGGCTCCTCTCTATTCGATCGCGATGGCTTGCAGCCGGCATGGGAAGGCCCTGGTGGACGACTGTTGCCAGGCGCATGGGGCAACCCTTGGTCCGCTGCACGCCGGCAGCATCGCCGACATCTCGGCTTTCAGTTTCTACCCAACGAAGAACCTGGGGGCGATCGGCGACGGCGGCGCGGTGACGACAAACGATGATGCCCTGGCAGAAAAGGTGCGGGCGCTGCGCCAGTATGGCTGGAAAACCCGCTACGTCAGCGAGGCTCATGGCGGCATCAATAGCCGGCTCGACGAGTTGCAGGCGGCGATCCTCCGGGCGCGGTTGCCGAAACTTACGGCCAGGAACGAGCGGCGCCGTGTGATCTCGGCGATCTATGATCAGACGCTCATCGAGGCCCACGCGCCGCGGCCGGTGCGGTTCGGCGGCCACGCCAACCACCTCTATGTGCTGGAGGTGGAGGACCGAAAGGGCTTCCAGACGGTGATGATGGAATTGGGCGTGGTGACGAACATTCATTACCCCGTCCCGGTCCATTTGCAGCCGGCCTACAAAGGGCGCGTCAAGCTCGGCCCATCAGGTTGCCGGGAAACTGAGCGGCTGGCCGCACGCATCGTCAGCCTGCCGCTGCACCCTGAGATGACCGACCAGGAGGTGGATGCGGTCTGCTATGCGCTGAGGCTTTACTTCGGGGCGACGAGGGAAACGGTATGATCGAGCATCCCACCGACGCGGCGTTGGAATGTGCCGAGGAGACCATCCACCACTGCCGCTTGGAAGCATCTATGTATCGGCAGGCAGGCTTCAAAACGATATCCGACTGGCTCACTGAAAATGCCAACGCTGCCGAAGTGTGGCTTGTAAAAGCCGCCGATCAGCGTGCGCGCGCTGCGAGGAAAACAGCATGAGTGATCCAATTGCATTGAGGATCGCCGACGCGCCAGCAAAGGATGACGTGTTCGAGTTGCTCGAACGCACTCGGTTGGAAACTGAGCAGGGAGAAGTATTGGCCGTTGTCGTGATTCCGATCCATCCCAACAAGGAATGGTCTGTACGCAGCGCTGGCGATATCGGAATGCTGGAACTCGGGGGATTGCTTGGTAGGGCCTGGATGGACGCTATGGAAGCGCTCGGGAAAGGCGGTGTAAGGGTATGACTCACGCTGACTGGCGGCCGATTGGCGACAAGCGCTCAGACGAAGCCCGGTGGGACGGCAAGCCGGTTCTCCTTGCCCACGACAAGTGGGTGTACGCCGGCTTCTGGTTTGACGGTGGTCAGGACTGGTGCACCTACGGTCCGCATGAGCATCTGCCGCCATGGGGCGAAAACGGCAAGCCGACGCACTGGGTTCCGTATCCCTCGGTGCCATCCGTTTACATTGATCCGTACTGCGGCTGATGCACCCGCCGTTCCTGGTGCTCGGCCTGCCGCGCAGCCGCACCTACTGGTTATCGAGATTCCTGACCTACCGGGAGTTCTCCTGCGGCCATGACCAAGCTCCTTACCTCCGCAGCCTCGCCGATGTGAAATCCTGGCTGGCGCAAGATTGCGTTGGATCGGCGGAAACGAGTGTTGGCCGATGGTGGAAGCTGGCCAAGCATTTCCGCCCAGGACTTCGAATCGTCGTCGTTCGCCGGCCGGTTGAGGAAGCCGTCGAGAGCGTGATGCGGCTCGACATGTACGGGGTATGCAATTTCAACAGAAAGAAATTGACCACAGAATTTCACCGGATGGACCGTGCCTTGAACCGCATCGAGGAGGAGTGCAGCGACATGATGAGCGTCGGCTATGCCGACCTTCAAGATGAAGCGGTGTGCGCGGCGATCTTCGAATACTGCCTGCCATACGACCATGACCACCAGCACTGGGCCACGCTCGACCGGCAGAACCTGCAATGCCACATGCCCGGCTTGATGCGGTACATGTTCGCCCACCAGAAGCAGATCAGCGCATTCGGGCAAGAATGCCTGCGGCATTACCGGGCGCTGATCGAACCGCCGCAGTCCAACTGGCAGCCGGTCGACCACGAATCCATCACCTACCAGACGGAGCCGTTCGAGGATTTTTGGCGGGATGGCCAAGCCTTGTTCGCCGAGCACGCCAAGGAAGTCGGACCCCGAAATGGGGCGACGCTGCGGCCAAACCTGACGCTGGCCCGCAATTTGGACAAAATCGGTGCGGCGCAAATCCTTACAGCACGCTATGATGGTGAAATGGTAGGATACCTCGCCACAATCATTTCCCCTTCGCTGGAGGACGAGACGATGGTCTCGGCCACGCAAAACACGTTCTTTGTGACCAAGCGGTTCCGCGGCATCGGGCCGCGGATGCAGGAAGAATCAATCGCCCGACTGCGCGCCCGTGGTGTTGGCGAACTTGCCATTCGGGCTGGTGTCCGCGGTTCCGGCCGGAAGATGGCGGCCTTGGCCCGGCGGATGGGGGCGGTGGAGTTCGGCGAGATGTTCCTGCTTCCATTGAAAGCCGCCTGAGATGGGTGTTGGCGCAGCCGCAGGCGGCACCGCTGCTGCTGTCGCTGAAGGCGCGGCTGATGCTGCCGCCGCAGCCGGAACCGCTGCTGCTGCAAGTGCAGCTTCCATTGGCGGCCTCGCGGCGAGCGGCGTAGCGGCTACCGCTGCAGGTGCCACGACTGCTGCCACAGCGGCCGGTGCTGGCTTATCCGCTACCAGCATCCTGGCTGGCGTTGGCATGGCCGGCTCCGCCCTCAGCGGAATCACGGGGGCAATCGGCGCTGAACGCAGCGCTGCGGCGGCTGGAGCGAATGCCACTTATCAGGCGCAGGTGGCGCAGCAAAACCAAACGCTGGCGCAGCAGAATGCCAACCTCGCCAATGCGGCAGGTGAATCCCAGGTTGAGCAAGCCGGCCTGAAGACGAAGGCCACCGTCGGTGCCATCAAAGCGGATCAGGCGGCATCGAACATCGACGTGAATTCTGGATCGGCGCTGGACGTGCGCTCAAGCGCTTCGGAACTCGGCGAGTTGAACGCCCTGACCATCCGCAGCCAAGCCGCGCAGACTGCCTACGGCTATGAGACACAAGGCCTGTCTTTCCAGGGGCAACAGGGATTGGAAACGGCCACAGCAGCAGCAGCGCCAGCAACCGGGGAACTGCAAGCGGCCGGTTCGCTCTTGTCTGGTGCGACGGGCGTGGCGTCGCAATATTCTTCGTGGCAGCGCCTCGCTGGCGGCCCGCTCAATACCTCCATCAACGGGTAACCTGAGTTATGGCCAGGCCGCCGTACAGCCCCGTCCCTGAAGTCTCGGCGACCGACCGGGCGACGCCATATCTCAGCGAGCCATCCACTCCTGCCGCATTCGGTGGTACCATCGGGGGCGCCGAGCAGCAACTTGGCGGCGAGGAAAAACAGGCTGGATCAACGCTGTTCCAAGCGGCGGCACAGGCGCAAGATTTTAAGAATACGAACGACGCGCGTACCGCGAACATTGGTTTTATGAATGCAGCCACCGATCTGTATTCAAAGTATTCAACACTGGAAGGGCAGCAGGCGATGGATGCCCTGCCTAAGTTCCAGCAACAACTTGAAGACACCATCAAGCAGCACGCTGCCACGCTGGGCAGCCCGATGGCGCAAAGCGATTTCCTGAACGTCGCGCGCTACAGCATGAGCCGGATGCTGATGGGAGCCGGTACCTATGCCGCCCAGCAGCAAAAGCAGGGTTGGATCAAGACGAACGAAGCGACGGTCGGGGCAGAAACTCAATTCGCCATCGTCAACCAGAACAGCCCCGGCATGACCGTGGTCGGGGAGAACAAGGTGCGGTCCGCGGCGGAGGACAATGCACTGCACCTCGGCCTGCAAGGGGACGCTGCGCAGCAGTATATCGCCGGCGAGGTGAGCAAGTACTACGCGCCATTGCTCCAGGCGAAAATGCTGACGCCGGTTGCGCAAGGTGGCGGCGCTCAGAACGCAATGGCACTCTTCAATTCGGTGAAGGGCAAACTCGACGCCCGGACGCAGGACGAGATGCTGCGGATGCTGCACCCGGCGGTGAAGGACGCTGAGGCGGACAGCCAGTTAGGCACGATCCTTCAGGGCCTCGGTTCTTCACAAGGTGGCAATTTCCAATGGACCGGTCCGAAGCCGTCGGACGACGATATGGTCCGCGCCATCCATGGTCAGGAAAGTGGCGGCGCGGCAAATGCGGCAACTAGCGTGACCGGTGCCACCGGTGGCATGCAGATCGAGCCTGCCACATTCAAGCAGTATGCTCGACCGGGAGAAGACATCAACAACCCGGCGGATAATGCCACCGTCGGCGCGCGTGTGATTCAGGACCTTTCACAGAAATACGGGGGTGACCCGGCGCGGGTGGCGGTCGGATATTTCTCCGGGCCCGGCAACGTGGCGCCAGCCGGCAGTGCGACGCCATGGCTTCAGGACAAGAAAGACCCGACCGGCAAGAGCACATCCGGCTATGTCAATGACGTGCTGACGCGGCTCGGGGGAACAGGAGCGGCGCAAAGTGGCGCGCCCGGCGGCGAGGGAATGGCAACGCCTTCCGGGTGGCGGATGCCGGACTGGTCCAAGGCCGAGCAGGCGGCGTTGACCGCGACCGAGGGCGACCCCGAGGGCCGCACCGCGCTGCTCGGCAAGTTGGCCCAGACCCGCCAGCGGATCGAGATGGCGACGAAGACGGAGCGGTCGGACTTGTCGGCAAAACTCGGCGATCTGCAAAAGGCGGCTGAAGCTGGCGTGCAGATCAGCATTCCAGAGGACCGCATCCGAGCGGTGTTCGAACCCGATGATGCCGATCGGATCATGACGAAGATCGGCGTCTCACAGGCGGCAGGGCAGATCATGTCTGGCCTGAAGTTCGCCAGCCCGGAGCAGTTGGGCACCACGGTCGCCGACCTGACCAGCGGAACGGGGACCGTTTCCGACACCCTCCGGGCCCGGCTGGGCAAAGACACATCTGGGTCCGTGACGACGCCGGCGGCGAACGGGCAGCCTGCTTTGACCGAGCCGGCTGAATCCTTCGGCTTGCGGACGCAGATTGCGGCCAAAGCCATCCAGCTTATCCAGGCGCGGCAGGAGCAACTGAAACAGGACCCGGCGAATTACACGCTTCAAGAGCCGACGGTGAACGCGGCGGCGAAGTCTTTGAAGAACGACGACCCGACGACCTTCGATAACTACGCCCGGGCGCAGCTTGCGGTGCAGGATCACCTCGGCGTGCGACCGGAAGCGCAGCACATCCTGACGCTGGACCAGGCGAACACCTTCACCCAGCAGGTGATGCAACCGGGCGGGGACGCGAAGGCAACGCTCGACAAATTCCAGAAGGAGTGGGGCAACTCCTGGACGCATGTGTTCGGCGACATGGTGACGATGGGCAAACTGCCGGCAGCGTATCAAGGCGTGATTGCTCTTGATGATGATCCTAAAAACGCTGCGGTGCTGGCCCGGGCAGCGAGCGAGCAGGTAAAGAGCGGCAAGGCTTGGGATGACATTCTGGGCAAGCAGGCTGGGGCCGGCAAGCCGATGGGGCCGATGATTCGCGATCAGGTCAATTCCAGCCCAGCCATGCAGCAGTTGGAGACATCCTGGCGGACGAGCGGCGCCACTCTGGCGCAGGTTGAGTCCATGCGCAGTGCGGTGCACACGCTGGCCTATGGCCTGTCCTACTATAACCAGGACGCCACCGCGGCGGATCATGCGGTTGCAGCCTTCACTGACAAGTATCGGTTCATCCCGAATGGTGGAGCTCGCGTGCCGGCGGAGAAATATGCGACTGTGATGAGTAATGCAGGCCAGATGCTGGAAGGGATCACGCCGCAGGGTATCGCCATCCCCGAAGGCTTCCGTGCCGAGGACACGCCAGAAGCGCGACGATTGGGCGCGACGATGCCCACCGTGCACGACTATATTTCCGACTTGCAAACCAACCCGCAGTGGATCACATCCCAGAAAGGCGACGGCTTGAACCTTCTCGACCATGCCGGCAGGCCGGTGCGTGACGCCAAGGGCGGTTTGTTCTTCGTGCCGTTCAATGGTCCGCTGCTGCCCGGTGCGACGCAACCACAAGGCCAGCAATCGACTGCGGCCACCTATGGTGGCACCTGATGCCAGGAG
>QGNH01000731.1_pt1 | contig 25571 bp, 62 predicted proteins | sample 1735481 | NCBI WGS metagenome assembly QGNH01 (sample SAMN09239004, study PRJNA386568) | Viral metagenome, whole genome shotgun sequencing project.
CAATTAGTTTTATCCCATCTTTTACCATAGTAGCATAATGGGCTTCTTCATAATCATTTAAAATAAGTGCCTTATAGACCCTCTCCATCATAGTATAAGTCCTCGCTTGTTAAAATTTGCATTGATTTAGGTTTATTGCTTCCTAATAATAATTGACCTGCTTTCTCTGCAATTTTATATCCTACTTTTCGGTCAACAAAATATCCAGATGATGTCATGAATCCCATTCCGTTTTTGTGAATGTATTTTGAATTGAAATTTGAAAGTATTTGTTCTAATAGTTCAAAACAATTATTGTGCCTTCTTCCACTAATAACAAAACCAGTATTTATTCCATACGGTTGCCCTTTGTATTGCTTTCCATCATTATAATGAATAGCAGCACATAATATATATTCCTGTTGTTTTTTAATTTTCATCAGTATAAATCTTCGCTATAAAGTTCTTTAGTGCTATAAGTACCTAATTCTTCTGGTAGTTTTAATTGATGTTCTCTAACAGCAATTATACGTGCCTCAGTTCTATCAACAAACCTGTTTTTTGAAGTTAAAAACCCTTGTACATATTCTCCGACTTCAGGTTCAACACTTCGCTTTCCTGTTATAGAACACATGCTATAAATACATTGAGCATGTCTATGACCACAAAATACTAACCCTCTGTCACAATTAACTGGAAGAACATTACTATCAAATGTTTTTATTAATGGTAAGTCTTTATACCAAACCGCAGCGCACAATATTTTTTCTTTGTCGTTACTCATTTCTGTTGTTAATTAAAATACTACCAACTATTTACAAACCGAATTTTATGTACGCCTTCAGGTATTTCAGAAACGATTATTTCATATCCTTCTGTCATATCTTGACTGTATTCGTGTGTTGGTACACTTGTTGCAAGTTTTGATTCTAATAAATAACGCTGTGGAGATTTTTCACCAAAGTATTCAGCAGTTTCTTTTGGAAGCTCTGAAATACCAGCATCTATACAAGCAATTAATACTTTTGAATGTTTCTTGTAATTTTCATTTTCAGGTGAAACAAAACCTGTTATTTGTGTTGACATTCCCATTTTATTTTAATTATAAATTTGCACCTTTTAAAGTTCTTAGCACATGACCATTAGGATAAAGTCTTGGATTAGCCTTTTTAAATTCAAAATAATCACCTCCAAAGAAATCATTTACAAATTCGGCAATGGCTCCACTTCTACTTATACCAGCTGAACAGTGTACAATGCATGATTGCTTGTCTTTATGTTTTTCAATGAACTCAATAACTTGTTTTGCTTGTTCGAAAGTAAAGGCTTTTGCAAATTGAACATTACCTTGAACCATAACAGCTATGTCTTCTTCCACATCATCAAAAAATAAAACCAAAACATTTTCCTTGTTTTCAAAGTATGGTACTTCATCGGTTCCAATACTATCGTTTATTGAAATGAAAAATGTGTGCGGAACCTTTTCAACATTATCATTAGTAATATTCAAACTAACCATCAGGTTATCAAACTTGGTTTTCCATATTGCTAATACTTTCATTTAAGACAATATTTATTAATGATTTCTACTGCTTGTTTGATGCTTGGATTATAATATACAACAGCTGCTTTTGCTTTAATTAATTTAACTGCTTGTATGCGATAAGGATTTGAATTATTTAGATTTGGTTGATGCCAAAGATTTTTAACTTCAGAGATAACATCTTCTGTAAGCCATTCAGGTTTTACTCCAATGTCTTTACCGTCTTCCATAAAACTTAAAGCAGCTTCTCGAATTTGTATTTTTTCGGATTCCTTAAAGTTACTTTTTTTAAGGTCTGAAAGAAAAATCCTTAACCGTTCGGATAAATGTTTAGCCTTTAGAAAACTTTTACGAAGCTGTTCTTTTTTGAGCTCTTCTTCAGTTGGTTTATATCCGTATGGAATGTGCATTTTATTTTTTATTTATGATATAATTTTATGGATGATAAGCCCACCCTTTGCTTTTTATTTTCTATTTAAAACTTTTACTGCTGTGATATATCCTCTTGCTGTTGGAAGATGTGAAAGCAATGGATACTTGCCTTGATTAATTAATAATGCGCTTACGCAATTCATGACCCATTCAATTTCTATTTCATAACTCTTGAAAAACCAATAATTAGATTCTCCTAAAGATTCATTTGTGTATTTAAAAATTATATTATACAGTTCATACAGTTCTTGAGGTGAACAATCTCTACATGCTTCCAATCCAGTAATTGAGCCATCTAAATATTCTTTATGGCATTCATCAACAAAGTTTTCTTTTGCTATGATAATTCCTCTGTTGATTATCGTTTCTAAAAAGTCAGTGTATTGCATATTATGATTGATGAAGCAATGCTTTATTATCAGGATAATTTTCAATTTCTTCCTTTGTCATTGGCACTACTTTGTACATAAATGTTGCACCACCTTGTTGTTCAACAAAATCATGACAATCTTTTTCTGTACCAACAAAACAGCCCTGACCTTCTTCTGGTAGATAAACTAAATCTAATACTTGATGTGTTTTCATTTTTTTTATTTTAGAGATGCCATGTTTAAAATTGCTTGAACTTCCTTAACTTCTCTCATCAACCAAACTTTGATAAAGAATTTCCCTTTCTCTTTTCTCCCAGCAACAATCCCTGCACAATCAACCATTAAACGATTGTACTGCTTCTCGGTTACTTCGAAGGGTACGTTATATTTAATTTCCATGTTATTCTAATTTATAGTTTTGTAGGAATTGATTTAAATTTTCTGCCATCATGTCTTTTTTACTAAAATCTGTTTTCTTCTCAATACATTCGATTGCATTATTTATTGCTATTCGATAAGTATCTCCTTTAATAAATGCTTTTTCAAGTTGTGGGTTAAGTGGCTGTTTGATAAGTTTTGATTTTATTTTATTTAATAAAACAATTTTATCATTAATGCTATAAACATTACCATTCGGAAATGTATTAATTTCATTTTTTAACCACATAATTTCTTTATCAATCATATCAATTGATAGTATTCCGTATTTAATTTCCATGTCCATATGAGTTTATTACATCTGTAAGATTTTTTATTCTAGGGGTACGCAATCCTTTCTGATACCAATCTAACCCAGTAAGATTATTTGGTTTTAGAGAATACAATTCAGGAAGTAATTCTTGAAATTTTTCAGACGGATAAATGTATAGCCCGAATTTGTTATTAAAGTAGTGACAAAAACCTTTATTGGTATATGCGTTTTCTATTTTAAAATCTATCAACGCTTGTTTATAAAGGTGAAGTCTTGATTCTTTTGTGTTTTCCATTTTAAATGTTTTTAAGTCGGTTTTTAAACATGTACCATATTACAAATGTTCCATTATCAATAGCTACAATTTTAATATGCTCAGGTTTGACTTTGTGCTTTAATTTGTTAAGCGTTTCAGTTACTTCATCAATGCTGTTTTGATATGTGCTATTATGCCATTTCATATTTTACTGTATTTTAGTAATTCGTTGTATTGGCTTAAGCTAAAATTATTAATCGAATACGTTCCAATGTTATTAGTGTCTAAAAACATTTCGAATGCTCTCCAATGTGTATCTTTCCACTCAAGTAATTTATAATATTTACTCGCATCTACTTTTATTCCTGATTTTAATTCTTTCATTTCTTTCTTTTTTTTAATGAAAGTGTTTGGCAGTACTCGTTAATCACTACGGATTAATTACCGTTCATAACTGCACTAAGGTTAATACCCTTAAATGTGACACTACCATTCACAATCATCAGTTGTCTTAATTTATAAGATATAACTCCTTTTCGTTTAATCTGCTCATATAATGTCAGAATTGTTACATTTTATGTCCTGTGTTATCCCAACAGTTTCCCTAAACTTATAAGTTGCTTTCGCTAAGACAATATTTTATAAAAACTACTATCCATTTCTAAGTGGAAAACTCTACCCTATGCGACAGGGACTTATCCCATAAACATAACGCTCAGTTTCTTACAATAAACAACACCATCTTAGCATGATTACCTTTGTCACATTAAAGTGAAACATCTTGAAGGCTATTTATCTTCAGTAGTAGTTTTTAATATTTTCAATGAACTTTATTTCATGTATATTGAAAAAACTATTCCAATATTTGTTTTAATTGATTATCAGTTATTTATATTATTTTAATTGTACTAAATATTGTACAGTGTGTACATTAAAAATCACAAAACAACCAATATATTATTAATTATATCTTCAAGGTTTATATTATTTGCAACACATTCCATGAAATAGTTTTTTAGTATTATTTTTTTTGCGCTTCTTACTTCTGCTGGGCTATGACTTAATGAATTCATTACTTCTTTTATCTGGGATTGTATTTCATTACGTTCGGAGGTAAACTCTTTACGCATTCTTTTTAATTCCAGTTCTTGAACTATTATATCCTTAGCAATTTTTATTGCTTTATTTTTTTCTTCATCACTTGGCTTAAGTAACTTTTTTTCAACTAAAAAATCATAACATAATTCATCTCCAATTTGAAGTTGGTTTGTTCGTTTGAAATAATCAAATCTTTGAATTACATCTTTACGCTTATTTTCATCAGCTTCTTCTTTTGATGGAGGAGCTGGCGTATTAATAATATCAAAAATAACTTTTGTGAATCTTGATTTTATGTCGGCTGTATATCTGTTGTAAGAACAAATAATGTTTGATAGCCATACAATATTTAAACTGTTGTAATGTTTGGTATCTTCAATATCTAGTTTATGAGAGATGGCAAGTTCAATAGCCTCCTTTAGTTCACTAAGAGTATTGTTTTGAAATTTATTAATAATGTACACTGCAACGGAGCCATAATATTCGGAATCATAAATTTCTTTTATATCCAGAAGCTTTGTGAGTTTTTGAAGATATTTTGCAAGCTCCCTTGCATCTTTTTCGTTATACTGTCCAAAGTGTTTTTCGAATGTTCGTTCAATAATTTTTTGTTCGGATTTTGAGTATGATATTAAGACTTCAATCAACTTAGATTGATTAGCAATTATAATTTCGTTTTTAGATTCTGGAAACCTTAAGAGCGTTCTAACTTTTTCTATTAGCTGCTCAGTATTTTTATACAGCACAAGATTAACAGGTGCTTTTGTTTCAACTTTTGTTATTTCAGTATTTTTTTTAATGGTGCTCATTCTCCTTTAGCGGCTAACTCTGGAAATTTAAATTCATCAAGCTCCAATGATACTTGATTATTGATTATCTCTTTTGCTGTTCTTGATGGTTTTGCATAATGAGTTGTTGGTGCAATATGATTTGCTCCTCGTGCCATTCTGATTTCATTTATGTAACTTTCGAACTTAACTTCACTGAAAAGTATTTCTGGTCGGCAATATATTCGCATCTTTTCATCAATCATCCATTGGGCACATTTGTAATCAATTACATCAATTACATCTTGTATTGAATAGTTTTTTTTGAATAATTTAGGAAGTTGTATTAAAACCGTTTTACCATCAACTAAATATCTGGCTCCTGTTCGAAGATTTAATCTTTCAACTGCCATAACGATTAGTGGAGCATATTTTCTCCATCGAATAGTTTTTTGTTTATCCTTCTCTGCTTTTTGTGTTAAAAATAATGTTTGATTTTCTACTGGTGGTTTTGAAAGTATCTCTTCTTTTATTTCTGTGTTGCTTATTTCACTCATACTTGCAACATGGTTTCCATTTATTTTCTTTCGAAATACAATTTGATTATTTCTGGAATTAAATTCATATCCAGCCTTATCACAACCATGTTCTAATATTCTCCATAAAGCTGGTTTGTTAATATTTAAAATTGAAAGAAGAATTTTTGTGTCAATTCGAACAGCTGTAATATCCTCATTTAAAGAAATTATATATCCCCAAACCAATGGATACTCTAAAGGCTTAGTAGTATATAATTCGTTTAAAAGTGAATGCAACTGCATAGCTTAATACATTAAAAACGATAAGAATTCTGTAATTTTTTTTGCTTGATTTGTTTCAAACATCTGAATGGCAAATTTGAAATCACCACTATCTGGTTCGGCAATAGATAATCGGACATATTCATATCCTTTTAGAATCATTAATATTACTCGGCAATTGCAATTGTTTTTGTTTATTATCAATTCAACAATATCATTGCTGCCACTCATCACCTGTTTAAATTTGTATTGTATTTTAACTTCTTGTATAATCTTATCTGCTTTTGTTGTCATCGTAAAAAAAATTAAAAGTTAGTATTATAAAAATGAGGGGGCATTAACTCTTAACTATCTGGCGGCTTTGCAATATGAAATTTTCCTGTTTTATTATAATGCTCTAATGTACATTTTGGACAAATACATCTCATAATTCTATCATCACTTCCATAAGCTTCATGTCCTCCGTATGGAGTATCGCATAAATCACAATTAGACCAAAAATATCCATTGAAGATTGCGTATAAAAAATTTAAGAAACGAGGTTTATAAGGAAGTTGGTGATTTTTTACTGAGGTGTTTACGGTAAGAAAGTATAACCTTCTTAAATCATTGACCGACTCTAATTCTTTTGGCATAACATTTTCCTGTTTATTTATTACACGATTCCTTTAAACACGTTGGCAATACTAAATCTTTTATTCCAAACAATACAAACTTTTTATTTTTTATTTATTAACATTTTAGAGTATAGCTGTCCATAATATTTTACGTTTTTATAAAAGAAAGGGCAACTAAATTAACTTTTTATTTCAGAATCGGAAAATAATATTCCTTTTTTTTCTAAGAGCTCAAGAATTTCCGATACAGCTACAACTTTTCTTTTTATTGGGTCAGAAATATTAAACTGGCTTTCATTTAATAATTTCACAACAAACTCCTTTATTTTTATATTACCATATCCCTCAAAATCATTAAGAGAACTTCCTATGATAACATTTTTAAATACTTCTTGAAATACCTCATTTATTTCTGGAAGATACCTTGCTGGTAATTTACGTTGACCATTAGTTACTTTCATTAAAACTCCTCTAGGAATACCACTCCTTTTTTCTATTTCAGTTATATTGAAAAGTTTGGGATTGGTGAGTATGATTTTATATATATCGTCCATAAAAAATATTAGTAGTGCGAGTTTAAATTTACTGGTGGATGAAAATCATTATTTGAATCAAGCTGTTTGATATTATAATCATAATGGTAAATTACTTTCTTCGGTTCGGAGCAAGAACAAATAAGCATAATTGCTAAAATCAATACAAAAATTATTTCGCCAATTTCTGTAATATTTCGGTTTCTTTTTGTGAGCATATTTATTTTATGGTTGGGGGATTAAACTGTTTGTCCAATAGACTTAAAACTATTTCTATATCAGGAGTTATTGAAACATCTTCTCTGATTAAAAATTCTTTAACATCATTCCATGTTAGTTTTGGATATAATAACTTTGCACATGGCATTCGAATGTCATCATAGACAATATCAAAATCAATTTCTAAACCATCATATACCATTAATCTTTTATGATTATCAAAATCAATATATGGAAGGGTAGATGTACTATTAACTCTGGTATCTGAATGTATTTGTAAATAAATATCTTCTTTTAGTCCCCTTGTTATCTGTGTTTGATGAACTACTATCTCCCATTTACCTGCTCGTTTAGTTAGATTCCCTTTCATTTTACTTATTTAATTTAATTGGTTGTGATAAATATGCTTTCATTTGGTCTAATACCGAAACTTCTTTATCCTCAACTCGAACACCTTTTAAATACACTTCAGTTAAAACTGGTTTTAGTTGATAAAGATTGTTTTTTAGATATGCTAGTGCTGCATTAAATCCAATAGCATAAAGTTCTGATGCTGCTCGAAGTTCTTCTTCCGTAAATCCAAATTGTTTTAAATCACTTTTTGCAGTAATTTTTAAAACTTCTTTTAAAGTTTCCTTTTCAGGTTCTGCTCTTTTCACTTCTATTATACGAAGGTCTGATATGTTTGCTTCCATTATTTTCTTTTAAGTTTTATTGGTCGTGACAGGTATAATTCCTTTAATCTTTTAAATAATCCAGTTGTATAATTTTGAGAGGTCGCAACAATTTCTGCATCACCCATCGCATCACTCAAAGCTCCATCTAAACTGTATAGGTGAGAACGAATATCACATAAAGCCTGTTTATAACCTGACCTAAAATCTTGTGATGGAGTAGTAGTATCTCTTGGGTTTTTAAATCTTTCATCCAACCATTTAAGGTCAATGATAGCTAGCTCTTTTATGTTGATTTCGGGTTGCTCTAATGGTTTATAATATTCTTGACAATGTTCGCATTGAGCTTCACAAATTGATTCTCCTTCAATATCACGTTGGCAATAAAATGGTGTTCCTTCTGTGTATTCAACAAAAGTTCCATTTGTAAAATTACCTATCCAACCGCAACCACATTGAATAGTATTAAAAAACTTAATAGGGTTAGGACAATTATATATTACCGAATCTGTTTTTTCATCGTAGCCACAATTACCTGTAGTTATAGTTTTTATATCTCCACAATTTGGACAACCAAATACCATGCCTTTCGTTGTAAAACTTTGACTGTCTTGAACAATACAATACATTCCGTTGCTATTGAAATTCCCTCTACCAGAAAGTTCATCTATGTGGTTTACTTTTATTCCTTTAGTTTCTTTCATTTTATTATCTCCAAAAAGGTGAGTAATAATTGTCATTAATATTGGTTTGCGTATAATCAACTCTGTTAACATCAACCTCTTTACCGTCATCTGATATTAAGTAATAATTTGGGCTAAAGACACCATGTTCTTCTTTTTTAAATTTAACTTTATGCCAGTAGCTATTTATTTCTTGTTTATGCCATTCAGTTGTTTGGATGTAATCATGAAGTTTTTCACCTCCAAATTCTAATAAACAAAATACAATTATAATAAGCGAAATAATTCCTATTGCTTTCATTTTAATCTTTCCTCAAGTTCTTTTTTTAATGCTATTAACTGAGTATATGCCTTTGATGCTGTACCCATCCATTTAGCTGCTAAATCAATATTGCTCTGCACTTGTTCGATGGCAACTAACTTAGCTTCTCGGTAAGTAATTTTTACAGTATTGTTATTTACTGAAAAGATTTTATAATACTTTTCGATTAATTTATCGGCTTCCTCTTTCATGATTATTTTGTTTCCCAGTGTCCAAATAATTTATTGGCAATTATTTTTGGTTTATAAACAGTAGCTACTTTTTCTTGTTCGTCAAACCTACCATATTTTTCATCTGGCTCTTCCTCAACTATAAATTGAGATTGTTTTAAAGATTGGATGAAATTATCAAAAAGAAATTTATCCGAACATATATAAGATTCGTTAATATTTAAAAAATACTCTCTGGAGAACTTTACCAAAGCTATTATATCTGCCTCGCTAAAACTTACTTTTTGTTTTGCGGATTTATAGCCTTCAATAAAATCTCTTTTTGCTAATTCAACTAATCCTTTTGGTAATGTTTTATTATATACTATACCCTTAACGTATTCATCTCCTAATTTATCAATATCATCTTCCTTGTTTGGCTCAACTACAAATTCTGCTACTCCTTCAATCGGTGGACATGATGCTATGACTGGATGCCAAATACTTCCATCATTTCCTTCTTCAAATTCACATATTCCTATCTCATTAATTAGGGTTATACCTCTACTTTCAGATATAATTCCATCTTGCACACAAACAATACATTCTTTCAATTTAGGTTTCCTTTTATCAATTACAATAACTCTATCTGATAAAGTTATTGTTTGGTATCTTTCGTTTTTCATCCTATTTTAATAAAGTTGTAAAATCAATAGCAAAACCATTTTCAATTAATCCGAATAAATCAAAATGTTTGGATATAAGTAAAGCTACTCCAACGGCATCTTTTTCCATGCAATAATAAAGTCTTAATTTTGCATCATTTAGATGTATTATACCGTATTTAGTAAGTTCCATATACTCTAACTCTTCTTCCTTTTTCATATCTGAAAGTGGACGAAGAATTGGTGTTAATGTAAAATCATTGTCTCCATCAAAATACCAATCACCATATTTTTTTAATATAACGCAATCATCTTCACGAGAAATACAGGTTATATAATCTTGTTTTTCGTCCTCTATAACCTGTCCTCCCATTCCGAACCATCTTATAAGAACTGGAAGGTTTTCATATAAATGTGCAACCTCTTTAAATTGTGTTTTCATTTTATTTATTTCGAAATTTGTTTGGGTGAAACTGACAACGCTTATTTGTATCCTTGCCTCCAAATAATGAAGAGCAATTTTCTGAATGTATGCAATCGGCACAAGTTTTACCATCCATTAACAACATATCATATTGAGCTCTCCAGTCGGATGGATATTTACGATAACCTTTGTGTACCCTATCTGGGTTTTTGCCATCAATAAACATTTCTTTTATTTCATCAGGATAGTTTTCGTCTATCGGTGCTATTATATGAGTAGCCTCTGGGCTTCCTGCAAACATGTTTTCGATTTTGTCCATAGTTATTTTATGTTAGAAAGTGGGTATGCGTTAAAAATTGCTTTCTCGTTAATGGTTATTCTTCTTTTTTTGCCGTCAACATGGTCTTTATATTCAATTTCTAAATAACCTACTTCACTATTATTGATATTCATTTGTTTGTGCTTATTTATGGCTTTCCTTTGTTCTTTACAGTGAAGTTTACTAAATTCAACCAGTTTATTACATAGGAAGTTTTCTGCTATTGTAAAAGATATTTTACCGTCAAATATGTCCTCTAACATTTCTCGGTCTTGATTTAAAAAATCTGATGCTGTTGGAATTGTTTCCATTATTTTATGATTGAAATAATTGCTTTAATCCGTTTACGTTTTCTTTCGCTGCATCAAGTTTGTTTGTGAGCTCTTTAATCAACTGAAGGTTTTTTGCAAGCTGTATAAATAAACTTAACTGTTCTTGTTTTGCAGCATTTAAATCTTGCTGCTCATTGTGTGTGAAAGGAGATGGGTTTAATACCGCTGCACTATCTCGCCAAGAATGCACTTCTCTCATTTGTTTTAATGCTTCAGATAGATATTCTACATCCAATTGTTTAGCAAGTTGATTCATTGCTTGAAGTGGTGCGCTTTTGTCTGCGGAATCTTTGATTGTTAATTTCATATTTTAAAAGTTACTTTTTTATGCTTTAATATTTACTCCAAACGATATTTTTTCCGCTGCCCAATATGGTTGTTTAATTTTCTTTTTATTACACCCTTTTATATCATGCAGTTTTATAAATGTTTGTGATATTTCAATAAAACCTTTTAATGAAACAGGAAGCTTGCCTTTTACATGAGTGGATTCGTCACAGCAATTACATCTGATAGCATATATTGTATCAGTGTCTTTATAATTGTTTTTTACGAAATATTGATTTTGAATTGTTGCCATAAATTTTACTTATGATTTATGTTGATTGTACCATTTAATAAACTCCACTACTGCTAACCAAGTCGCTTCAATTTTAGTACTATTTTCACAATACGATACTGAATCTGTCATTCCTCTGTAATCTTTTATTGTACATTCGGCACACTCAATATTTACAGCAAATGGCTTAAATTCACTTATTTCAATATTTTCAATTTTCTCAACAACAGGCATTAACCAATCCCATGAAGAATTATAATGCAGCCCATATCCATTACTATTAATATGCCCAGCAAATGGAAGACAATCTATTTCATAAGAATCATCTACTTGTTTGCATCCCATAAATTCAGCAATAAGTTTATTGTTTTCTAAAATTTCTTGTTCGTTCATAATTATTGGCACTTAATTTTAATTGTTTAAAGATATTCCATAATGAAGTACAACGTCTTGTGCTTTTATTTCACCAGTCTGTTTTATAAATAATTCATTTTTATTGTGCTCCCTTGCTATTTCTGTAAATAATAACGCATGTCTATTTTTCGCATTGCTCCACCTGCCGACATAAAATTCAATAGGACATAAAAATCTATTATAGGCATCCTTATTATTTAAAGAATAACCAACTGCGAATCGTAGCTTTTTATTTAGGATATTCATTTTGAAATTTCTATTTCTGGATGGATTACAACAAATCTGTCATCGGTAAACCTGTCGATTGCATTTTTTTTGTAGTATTCTAATGTTCGCTCCTTTTCTTGTGTTTCATATTTGCTTATTATTCTTTCAGCTTCTTCTTTTGACATACAAGAAATTATTGTCTTCTTATCGGACAGTATTTGTCGAGAAGAAATTATATTATCTCCGTCATATAAATATAGGTTGCTCCAACTTTCTTCTTTAATTAGTTTTTTCCACCACCAATATCCAGCTATATATTCGCTTGTTATCTTTACCTGCGGATAAAAAATAAATATCTCTCCGCTTTTAAGAGGAACTCTTATTTCCTTAATTCGATACTCGTTTGACATATTTTAATATTTAATGCCTTTGTTATATTTTCACGTGAAAACGGTAATTTATTAAATTAATTCCTTTTGCTGCTTAATTGCCGTAAACCACTCTAAGTTTTTATGCTCTTTCATGTAGGCATTAATTACTTGTGAATTAATATGAGGGTGTATTCTTTTCTCCATCTTTAAATTAATCTCTTCAAGAATATTTGCTCTTTTCAATTCATTAAATGTAGATTGATATATTTTATAGCTTTGTATCTTTGGTGTGGCTAATAACCAAAAGTTGTATGTACTTGTTTGAACTATAATTCTATTTTTAACCCATTTACGTCCACTATTTGGTTCCCAATAATTACACCTTATTTTATATGCAGTAACTTTAATTGGAATCTCTTTTTCTGTCTCCCACATATTTTCCCATTCAACAATTATTTTGCAAACTACCCTCCATGTAACTAATATAGCTGAAGAAATAATAAACCACCAATTCGATTTATGTAACGAATCCAAATACATGGTAATTGAGAAATATCCAATAATAAAGAGAAGGCGTACCAATTCATCTTGGCGTTCATACCATAGATTTGATTTAATTAGTAGCCTTCTCATTTGGATTTGTTGTTATCGGTTAAAGAATCCATATTACTTTCAAATATATTATTCTGTTTAAAATTTAAAAATTAATCTTTCTCTTCTACAAACATTTGAGATAACTTTAATATCTCTTCAAGTTCTAATGCCGTGAAATCATCAGTATTACTTTCGAATGATATTTTACCATTCTTCCATAACCAGCATTTTTTTGGTCGCCTTCCACGAGTTGACAATAAAATCCTTTTATCAAGATTCTCTGTCGGCTCATATTCTTTCTTATAAAACTTACTTTGCGCTTTCATAATTATTTTTTCTTTATGGCATTTTACATTAAACGCCATTTTGATTCTCTCTTTCTCTCATCATCCATATCTCCAAAACTTTCAATTATCAGTTTTGAAATTTCTTTATTTCGCTTTATTGGTTCAACTTTTATTTCAGAGGCATCGGTATGTATCCATTTTGCTTTTATTATCGCTCTTACTTCTTTTGGCTGCAACCAAAGATTTTCTTCTCGCATCGTAAAAGGATTGATATATTCCTTTTGATGTAATAAAATACATTTAGCAGCTTGCTCTTTTATGTAAGTGCCCCATGAACCAAGTTCGTCATCTAAAACAATTGCTTCCATGTTTTGAGTTAAATAAAGTAGTTATCATTTTCCCTGTCCTTTTGATAATAATACTTATTCTTTTTTGTCGGCTTATATTTTACTACAGTTGCAATGGCAAGTAATATGCCAATTATGAATAATAAAGTACCAATCGGAGATTTATTAATTTGCTCAAGAGCTGATGCGAGGATTTCTTTTAAGAATTGTATCATATTTTTTTTCTCTCTTTTATCCTTCTTAATATGAATCCGATGAAAAACCCATTAATAATAATTAACAAATAACTGTAATCCATTTGTTGTAGATGTTTAATTAAGGTTTCGAAACCATGTGCTGCAAAGAATCCCATATATTTTATTGTTTAGCAAGTATTACTATTTCTTCTGGTGCAAAATTTAATGCCATTTGTATTGTTTTAGTGTTTTCTACAACCGATAATGTTTGAGCTAAACATTTTAAGTTATATTCAACCAACTCTGCTAAAAAATACTTTGGAAGCATCTTGGCTCTTGCTAATAATGTTACAAGAGATTCAGCAAGTGTTTCACATGTGTATTTATTAGAACCGTAATCTAGGTATCTCCATTTAAACCATTTCTTTTTTGGTGGGTCAATAAACCTGCTAATAAAGGCATCCGAATTAAATACTTGTTCCCCTGTTCCAATTATTTCGATAGAACATTTTCCCGAAAGAGCATTTGTAATATCTTCTTGCGCTCCATTACCATTTAATTGTATATAGGAAAGAAAAGCTTTGTCGGCTGTTGAATGGCAATAAACCTCCCTTATCTTAAATGGTACTCGAACAAATATAAATTCGTTACCCATGAAATTCTTAAATGTAATTACGGTTTTCATCGTTCTGTTGATAAAGCTAATTTGTTAATAATTAATCTAAAAACGTCAATATGTGAATAAATTAAAAATGCAAACTGTTCAGCATTGAGCTGGGTTAATCTTTGTGTATCCGAAAACCTTGTAGTGCTTTCTTTTTTGGTAAACGAATAATAAATGGTGTCCTTGTCAATTTGTTCGAGCTCCACATTTAAATAAGCATTGCTCTTAAGTGCAATCAATATTTTTACCTCTTCAGACGATAGAGATGTTAACGGACGAAGAATTATTTTCCAGCCTTCTTCGAATGTTGAATATTTCCATTGGGCATCCTCTTTACCAGTTGAAATTAATATTGGTGTGTCTTCTGGCGTTTCGGCTTCTCCATAATTGTCAACTGCAATTAATGTTGCTTCGATGTTCTTTTCGATATAAAGGCATTTACATCCTGTATAGAAAAATAGATATGGTCGGATTGATTTATTCATGGTCGGATTGTATATTAAATATTGTTTTGTACTTATAAGTAAACTCAACTATTAGAATTGCAAACGGTGAAGATATTGCTATAGATTTTAACATTGAGTCCTCAAAGTGTAATGTTTCTTCAAATAAGATTTGGGTAGTGACCGTAAGAATAAAATATAACACCCACATGATTATCAATACAGTTACCGCTAATTGTTTTCTCTCTTTCATAATTTATTTGGTTGATGTCGTTTTGTTTTTTAATTGACTGCACTTATATTCATTACCAAACTCATCGTGCCAGAAACTTCGGCAATTGAATTTATTAATAGCTTCCCCATGTACATTTGATTTAAATGTTAATCCCATCTTTTCGGCTTCTTTAACAGTCTCAATCGTACTGAAACTCCTAAACCAATATTTTATTCTCTTTATCATACGATGAATTTATACTTTTCTTTGAGTTGGCTCCTGCTAAATTCTGTGGCTTTTGGTAAATGATACTCAGTGGTGAATTTATATCCTCTGTGTTTGGATAACTTACTTTTTTCTATTTCATCAATAACCTCAAACTCCCTTATAGAATTATTTTTGTGTAAATATTGTCGGTAATTTTCTTCTGTGATTTCAACTGGTTTGAACTGTTCAGTAAAAGCCTTTTTTAAAGCAGAGTAACTATTACCCTTTGCTGTTAATAAATCAAGTACAAATGCAGCTTCAACAAAAGTGAAATTATCATCTGTGGTTTTAAAGTCACCAGTAAAAATTAAAGAGCCAAGTAACTTTATATAATATAGCGTGTGCTTCTTCATTTCTTATTTCGAATATTTAACTTTCAATACAGCATCAATTAATGATGGCTTGGACATTTGAACACTTAATGCTTTGCGTTTCCGAGTATCGCTATTTTCAAGCTGCCTTTGCTTGTGTTCTTTTCTGATTTTTTCTTGTTCAGCTAAATAAAGCTCTCTTTGGTAATCAGGACTATTTTGTTGGTTTTGTTTTAAACTTGGATGTGACATTTTATTTATTTATTTAAACTTAGGAATAATTCTGCTTTTGAGGTTGCAATAGGTTGAATTTTTATTGCTTGAGTATGCTGCTCTTGAATATAATTTTTCCCTTCAGCAATAGAAAACGGTAAATCAGATTCAACTTTTCGATATTGGACACTATTACTCATTGTTACTATATAATAGCGAATATGCTTTTTTGCCATTTGTTTATGAATTAATTAAATTTTGTCCCAGCTTCTTGATTCTGAATTCCATTTGTACTCGCTGGTTTTATCTCCTTCTGCATAAAAATCAATCGCTCTTACGGCTCCTGCTCCAATTCCTGCATTATTCATTGCAGATACTGCATCATAACCAATAACTAATTGAGTTTGTCCTGTAAGCCAAAATATAGTGTATGTTTTATTTTCCATTTTTAGTATGCTAAGTCAGATTCAACAAACATTCCAATAATACCTAACTCTCTTCCTACTGCCATATTTTTTAATTCATAGCGAATAGTATCAGCGGTGGTTTTTGGATAACCAAATTCAACCATTGCTTTTGCTTTAGCCCTGCAATAATCATTAAGAGAAACCAGACTGATGCTATCATTTTGTTTTATTAATAATTCTCCTTTTGAAAGGTCTTTCGCTAATTTTTTTCTTTCTGTGGCTTTCATTATTTATTTTATTTACTCTACTAATACAATCAGCATACCAAAGTTTAAACATCAATAGAATCAAGCAAATACAAAATAGTAACTTTTTAAATCTGTATATTTATTTGGACTTAGCGTACAATCTTTAGTACAAATACAATGAAACATACCAATTATTTACAAATCACTGTTTATTTATTACACGTTTCTCTTGTAACTATTGTCTGTATTACATAAATCATTCCACTTTTTATTGATTTACTTTTATTTTAAATTACTTTCACTAACAAAAAAACCCCACAATTTCTTGTAGGGCTTTTTTGACAAATTATTATAAATTACTATGACATTCTTTGGGCATCAACCAAAGAGCATATCAAAAATATAAATTATTATTTTAAAATACAAGCCTCGTCAACAAAATTTTTTATCACTGTTAAAATTGTATCATAATCATTGAGGCTTTTTTCTTTACTCATGGAAATTATTTTGTTTCCTGAACGTATCCATGTTTTGCCATCAAATGTAATTCTAAAAGCTTCATAGCTTGGATTAGTATTACATATGTCCATTTCAATTTCTGTGTCGGCTGTAAATCGGATTTTATTTACCTTCCAAATATTGGTGTATCGTATTTCATATTCCTTTCCTTTATTATCGGTAAATATACTGTAGCTTTTTGTTGAGGCTCGGACATCCTCTTCTTCTGAATAAAAACTTTTGTATTTAAGAAAAACTCTTTTTACTCCATCACTGTGTTTGCTTTCTCGGTTGTAAAATATCATCAACCGACTTAAAAATGTTGCAACTGGGTCTGTATGCTTTTTAGGTTTATGTACTCTGGGTTTTGATGTATAGAGAAATGAATAAGTTCTGTCTTGATAAGTGATGCTGTATTTTGATTGTGTTTCGGTTACTGGTTCCTTCTTTTCAATAAAAGTAACTTTTTCTTTTTGGAAGACCTGTTTGGCAATAAAAAACAATTGCTCCTTTATCGGGCACTCTCCATTTTTAACTGGTAATGCATTAAGAGCCGTTACCAATATATTTAATGCTGGTAATGTTGATGAGTATTTTACAGTCTTAAGTTCTTGATACTTATTTTTCATATTAAATATTAATGCTCGCTTTTAAAGCATCTTCTTTTGAGTAGAATAAATCTTCCCATTTTATACACCTTCCATCAATAGTTCTTACTCCATGAAATCCCATAGATGTACCATTAACTTCTTCGCCACCCCTTTCGTAAAGAGGATAACTTTCAATATCGGTCATCCCTGTTGGTTGTTTAATTTTTTTGTTTTTCATCGCTTATTAATTCTGGTGTGTCATAAATACCTGTAAACTCTTGTCTTTTCATAATTTCATTATCGCCAATATCCTACTGGTTTTAATTTTTTCGGGTCACATAATATTTTTTTTCCATTTTCCAAATAAACTAAAACCTTACCAAATTTTGTTGGGTCTTCATTTTTAGTATAACCTTTCAAACCGTCTTGAGTTTCTACCACTTTCCCTGCCATAATTATTTACATTTACCATCACACATAATAGAACAGCTAGTGTACCTGCGGGGGCAATCACAAACTTTTGGTACTGGGCAAGGGATTATATTATTTAGTTCATCAAGTTCCGAATATTCAACATGTTTCATCTGTTTTTGGGTTTCCTTTTCAATAACATCACACAATGAACGATAACCATTACATTTTGAACTATGGTCACTATGTAAATCAAATAATTGTTTTACATATTCTAATGTTGGTATGTCTAACTTAGTTTCCATTGTTTAATTATTTAATAACAGTTTCTAAAATAGCATTTTTAGATTCAAGCAAATTAAATAAATCAAAATGTTTTGAAAGCAAATATGCTGTTGTTAGGGCTTCCATCTTTCTAACGTCCGCCCAATTATTCATTGATAGTCCAGAAAGTATTTTATCTAAATATTCTTTTTCTTCTCGTGTTATACTGGAAAGAGGACGTAAGAAAAGTTTAATTCGTCTGCATGTTTCATCATCATTGAATACCATCCAATCATCCTTCATCACACTTACGCTTTTTGCTAAAGTATAATTTACAGAATAACCACCAGAAAGTGGACATGCTGATATATCAAGTAAGTAATAATTTGTTTTTACTTTGTCTTGTAGTTGTACTTGAACTGGGTTGAATGGGTTGCAGTATAAATGTATTATGTTTTTTATGTTCATTTTAAATTATTTTTTACTTCTTTTAGTCTTACAAGTACCGATTCATCAAAATCAATTTCTACTTCCCCAACTCCGAAATCTTTTAATTCCCTGACTAATATTTCAGCAATTTTTTGTGCCAGAGTTCCATCTTCCAATATGCCGAAATCTGGCGCATTATAATCTTGGTTATGATGCAATGAAAAAGTTCCTCCTATATAATGGTATCTGTCTTTGGTTCCAATTTCTTTTTTGTCACAAGTTCCGTGTAAGGCATTTACATTGTCTTCTTGTTTTATTGTGCATTCAACAAACCTATTATTGATAAATTTTGAATGCTTGCAACCTTTGCAGATTTCTTCGTATGAATATAAGCTCATTTAGTTTATTCGTTTAACCGCCTCTTCAATCGCATTGTTTAACGCCTCATTGAATGATTTATAATGTTCGGTTCCATTCCATTCTTCGTGATTTGCTGTAATGTGGTATTGATAGGAATAATTATTGCTATCATGTTGCCAAATAGAATGAATATGTATTGGTAAATCATGCTTTTCTCTTAGCCAATCTATAATTTGTTGATGAGTTGGTGCTAAAAATGTTTTATCCCAGTCAGGTTGAAAATTACTTCTGTTAGATTGTTCAATATTAAGCGATGGTATTCCATCACCAACAAGACACCACCATCCAAAACAAGGATTGTTGAACCCTTTTTCTTTTAAAGCTTTCGCAATTTCATATGATACAAATAGTTCTTCCATTTGGTATTTAAATTATTTTTATTGCTTCTTCGATTGCACGATTTAATGCATTGTAATAGTTTGAATATGTGTCAGTGATTTCAATAATATGCGGCTCTTCGTAGCATCCTAATTTTGAAATATCAACAAGCCAATTTCCTGTGTAAATATTATTAGCGGTATCGTGTTCTTGAAATACATCTAAAACTAATTTGTGCTTCTCTCTAAAAAAATCAATCACGTCCTGATAAGTTGGTCTTAAGAAAAACTGTGGATGTATATCTCGGTTCCTAATAAAATATGCTGTTAAACGAAGAACCTCATTTTTGTTTTCTGAATATGCCAAACACTCTTCATCAAAATATTTGGTTTTTAATTCTTGGCATATGTTGTATGGTACAAATTTCATTTTATTGTTTAAAAATTATTGGTGTCACATCTCCTTTTACGTATAATGGGTGTCTTGGACTTCCATCTTTATTTATTATTAATGCTTTGGCTCCAAGAAACATTTTTGTTACTTCTTCAGCTCTCTTTCTTGCTTCTTGAAATGAACCCCATGCAAAAATTACATCTTCACATTTATTACAAATTTCATCAAGATATTTATTGTTTTTTTCGAGCTCAATATCATGAAATGGTGTATCGTAAAAATCTAAAAGAGCTTTTGGGTCAGTTGATACTAATGGAAAGAAATTCATCATGTAAACTCCTCCATATCCCCAATCATTAGCAAATCTACATACTCTCCTAATAGTAGCATCATCAGTAGTTTCATTTGCTATGCTTGGATTCAAACCAATAAACATTATTAATGGGCTGTTTAATTTCCACTTTCTGAATAAGGCATATCTGTATTTTCTATCATCTGAAAATATTGCTCCGTTGTTATCAAATAAGTCTGCCATTTCTATTTATATCCTAGTCGTTTAATTTCTTCAAGGTCAATAATCTTTTCGAGTATATGGCTTTTATCTGAAGACCATACAAACTTGCGATTGTACTTATGTTTCTCATCACAAACTTCAACATATCCATTGTCGGTATATTCTGCCCAATTGATTACAAGGTCTTTGAACTCATATCCGTATTTTGAAAATAACTTTTTTATTGCTGCTGTGTGCTTTGTATTTTGTTTGTAAATAATACTATCCACCCAGAATAATATCATATCATTACCAACAATTTTTTGAGCTTGTAACATTACATCAGATACTCGTTTGCAAATACTGAACCAAATATATTGATATGGGTTTGGTTCTATAATTACTTTACTGCTTTCATGCGTGAAGTAGTAGGTTTTCTTTGCCATTGTTCCTAATGCCATTAATCGAACCGTTTTATTTACAAGGCATCCTTCTTCATAAATATTTTTGTCAATATACTTTAATAAGTATGCCGTGTCCCAATATGCTCGGTTTAAATCAATTTCGTGTAGTCCTGTTATTCTGTTATTTGTTGGATGCTTTTGGACATCCATATACTTTACATGGCTTGCTCGGTGCATTATGGTTGACATATCCAAAGCTGCTTCACTTTTGAGAATGTTTCTTTGTACTCTCATGATGAATTGCAAATCATTATAGTCTAACTTATTGGTAGTGTATTTTTCGTTGAATATTTTGCTATTTATAGAATGTGTGGAGCCAGATATTTTATATTCGAACTCAGTACCATAATGGCGCAAATATTTTATCTGCTCCTGTATGTTTTTAACGCCTACATGCTTTGGTTTACTATCGGTAAGACTATTTGCTTTCATTTCGTTTTACTTTTCGTTAATAATACTTTCAACCTCTTTATCTTTTAATTGACCAGTGTGCTCATACCCTTTTTTTAATCCGTATTCTAAAACTAACTTTACTTGTTGTTTCGTCATAGGTTTACCTTTATGCTCAAAAACTTTATAGCTTTTGTTTATTTGGTTTAATGCACCTTGAATATCTGCGTTCATTTCTTGTTTAATTGAAGATAGTTTATTGGGGAATTTATTTTAGCAATTGTATTCTTGCTAACATGAGTATAAATTTCAGTTGTTTTTGATGAGCTATGACCAAGATATTCTTGAATAATTCTCAAATCGGTTCCCTGCTCTAAAAGCATTGTTGCTGATGAATGACGAAATTTATGTGGAGTAACTGGTGATGTGATTTTTGCGAGTTCTTTATACTTATTTAAAAATGCTGCAATACTTTCTGCTGAATATTGATTATGCGTAATGTCATTTTCAAATAACCAAAACTTTGGGCGGTATTGTTTATAGTAATCACGAAGGTAATTAAGCAACATATCATTTAACGGTACGTTGCGCTCTTTGTTTCCTTTTCCTATTATGCGAATTACTCCACGCTTACTATCAATGTCTGATATTTTTATGTTTAATAATTCTGCTCTTCTTATTCCTGTACCGTAAAAAGTCAGCATGATAGCCTTATGTTTTACGTTTGAACAAACATCAAATAGTTTTTGAATATCTGAATTATCAATGATAATTGGAAGCCGATGTTCTTTTTTTGCATAAGGTATATATCTGAATTTATCTTTTTGATGTAAGCAAATTTCAAAATATTTTTTTATAGCGGAGTGTGTTGCTCTTTGATAATTAGTGCCAATAAATTTTTGTAGGTATTCAATAATATCTTTTTCAACAATGTGCGATGGATGTTCTTTATGTTTCATTTTATCAAAAAAAAGATACAAACAAGAACGATAGTTTTTAATTGTTGAAGGGCTAAATTTTCTTCGTCCCATTTCCTTGACGAAAAAATCAATGTGCTTAGGAATAATCATATATTTTGTTGTTTATCAGTAAATTATAACACAATAATCCATATACTTGTAGAAACGCAATCCTGCCACGCCTAAGCGAGCTTCCTTCCCCCTGCGTTTCTACTGATGCGATTTGATTTGTCGAAACGGAAGCCCTACGGACTTCGTTTTACAACACGATTTGAAAAAATCGTGCCGACTTCTCAAATCGCATCAGTTATAATCAAGCGGGGCTTCCATCGTTCTTGGACGCAGTTTCAAGTTGTCGCAAAATGTCAATAGCTGTTCGTAATCCTATCCGATAATCACCAGTTCTTATTGTTTTCGATAAAGAATGTGCGCTTAATATAATCTTTTTTTCCATTTCCTTTATTGCTAATTCATGTGATTTTTCTAACCGATTTGCCAATTCATCAAATAACACATCGGTATCATCAATCATTGGTGGTATTGTCATATTAAATGACTTGCCACCTGTTCTACAAAGTTCAGATAATTGTTTTCTGCATTTATCAATCAATTCCTGATTTGATAATTCATCAATTCTTGCTTGTATGTCGTCTTTTAAGTTTGGCTTTCTTTGAATAATATCTAATGGAACATCGTATGTAAACTTTTTTCTAAATTCAATAATTCTATTTTTAACAGATTCATCATATTCGCTCCAATATTCTTCATTGATAAACCCATGAAACACTTGTCCTGTTTCCATTAATAATTGGTCAAGTTCATTTCTCATTTCTTTTTGAAATTCGTCAAATGTTTTTCTTATTGCCGTTTCAAGGAAATATCCATTTACATCAGCGATTTCATTTCTTACTTTACAAAACATCTTAAAAAAGTCTTGTGAAATTTTAGTTTGTTCTTCCATTTTTTTATTTATTAATTCTTAAAACATTTCTTTAAATAATCCCCGCCAAATTATAACAATAGCTAAAATCAAGTGCGATGTTTGCTTTCGTGTAGCGCACCTGCTTTTAGCATGAACGTAGAAACGCAATCCTGCCACGCCTAAGCGAGCTTCCTTCCCCCTGCGTTTCTACTGATGCGATTTGATTTGTCGAAACAGAAGCCCTTGTGGACTTCGTTTTACAACACGATTTGAAAAAATCGTGCCGACTTCTCAAATCGCATCAGTTAGAGAGAAATTCACTTCGCTACGCTTCGTTTAACGCAGGAATCTTGCATCCAAGATTCTATTCTGCTATTTCTCTCTAACGCTCCCGATGCAAAAATTCCAAGCGTCAAGCCCAACCCAAAGAAGTGAACTTCTCCTAACAGATGCTTGTCGCAATGAATTTTACCGCCTCTCATTGCTTTCGTTTTTTAAAAGTTTTCCGGCTTCCGCCTCCTTTGCTTTAAGAGCAATTCTTAACCAAGAAGAGTGAGCCGAATTTCCATCTGTAAAATTTATTATATGGAGTGTGCCAAACTCAACGGATTTAACAACGTGATATTGACTATCACAACATAATGGAATTTCTTTTTTGGCTTCATCAGTAAACTCCACAACATCCCCAAACTTAATCTCGTTTGAGATTTTGTTTTGTTTCATTTTATTTTTAAATCTGGTACATCTTGAAAAAGCAGATGTTTTACTTATATTAAGTCCAATAGCTAATATTTCGTACGTTGGGGGAAATCCGTTTGTAAAAATATAGTCATCTACCCATTTTTCAGTTGTAATTATTTTATCACTTTTAGTTCTCATAATGAAATTTTTCAAATTTCTTTTTTTCTATTACTAACTTTTAAAACACTTCGCAATTCACTGCGGCAAGCATCGGGAGCGTTATCGGCAAGCAGCGCACAAGCCAAGCCATCGGTTTGCAAGGGCAAACCTTTACTGTCTTGACACCTATCGTTGCCGATAACGGCTGCGGATTTCCTGTTAGATTTAAATTTTTCCCTCAGTTTTTTCAAAACTGTTAAAGAGGTTGAGTTAGCTCTTTGAAATAAAATAGATACTTCCTATTGCTAAACAAACACCAATTGCTGTATTTATCGTAAACTTATTATCACCAAACGCTAAATAAATTAATGCTAACATTACGATATATTTTATTTCATAAAGAGAACTTACCATAACCCCTTGTTCTTTTGTGATAATATACCAAATTATTGTTGTAATACCTGTCAGTACATAAACTATTATCCAAAGAATGTATTTAGGTTCTGATATAACTTTTGAAAAATCGTTTGAAGAATCTGATGGTAATATAATTTTAAAAGCAATCAAAAAAAACAATAACTCTATCACCTTTATTACCATGAATGTCATTAACGAAAAGTTTTGAACTATCTTTTCATAAAAGATACAACCAATTGCTGTTGATAATCCAAGTGATAAGCCTAATATTTGTGATTTTAATGGTGTCATACTTTATTATTCTTTATTGATGTCTTGTCTTATGTGTGCTGCCAGCCGATAACAACGGATTTACAAAATTCTTCCCAACGCACAATTTAAAGCTAAACGTTCTTGCTACGGTCTTTGTGCCTTTGATAATTTTCCCTGCAAAACCTCTTCACATTCTCAAATTCACCGACCTTGCACGAACTTCGTAAATCCGCAGCCGTTATGTTCAATTAAATATTTTAAATAAATAAAAGCCACCTCAAATTTTTCAAATTTGTTAAAGGTTTACTGCTCAAATTCTATTTGGTGTACTTGATACCCATCATCATCTATTTCAGTTTTAAATTTAATTCCACCCCATTCATTTCGTGTTCGCATTTGAACTGCCATGCCTGCCAAGATATGTGAGCAGTCAGGATGATAAGTAATAATACCATCAACAATATCAAACCTACAAAAACTTTCAGGACTATTCGGCTCGCCACATGGCTTGACGTGATAATATCCGTATGGTGCTTTTGTGATAAGCTTCGCAGTAGGATGTAACAGGTCATTATTGAAAGTCCAGTAATTACCATTACAGTCAGGTTCAGTATAAATGTGGTGCGCATTACGGCATCCACCGCACCAGAAATTGTAATGTCCAACTTCTGTTGTAACTCCGATAACATTTGATTCGTCATTTTGCATATTAATTAAGATAAAAAAAATCCCTCCCTTTTTTATTTATTTAAAATATTTAACTGCCCTTCGCTCAAAAACCTAACGCACCAACATAACACAGGCTAAAACGGCATTAAAACGACCGTTTAGCCTCGTACGTAGAAACGCAATCCTGCCACGCCTAAGCGAGCTTCCTTCCCCCTGCGTTTCTACTGATGCGATTTGATTTGTCGA
>QGNH01000164.1_pt3 | contig 25568 bp, 16 predicted proteins | sample 1735481 | NCBI WGS metagenome assembly QGNH01 (sample SAMN09239004, study PRJNA386568) | Viral metagenome, whole genome shotgun sequencing project.
TGGCAAAACAGTTTGAAGGAAAATACGCTTATATCTATGTAATATTAGTCGGATACATCAACACAGACAAGCCGCTTTCCGAAACTGTCCTGCCGATGCTGGGGTCTTACAAGGCGGGCATTATTGCAAAGGTTGACCGGTTGATAGTGCTGGCCAAGATGTAAGGGGGAAACCATGAGCCCAACGGTGATCAAGATTCTCCTGTCCATAGCCACAAGCGCGCTCAAGGCCCTGATAGTTCGCTGGTCAAGTATGACGCCGGAGCAGAAGAAGGAATACCAGGCGGCGATAACTGAGGCAGCGAAAGTTCCAGGCAACGAGAAAAGAGAAGGAAATCATTTTCCGCTCCCTGTGGAGATCATACGAAAACTGGATCAAATCCTCGGAATAGTGAAGGATATCCAGAGAAAGGAGGAAGCCATGAGTAAGGAATTGGATGCCTTGACCCTTCAGGTCCAGGCAAACACCGATGCGGAGCAGTCCGCCATTGTCCTGTTGAAAGGTCTCGCGGATCAGATCGCCGCGGCAAAGACGGACCCCGTCGCCCTTCAGGCGCTTTCGGACACCCTGAAAGCGTCGGCAGACAATCTGGCCGAAGCAGTTGTGGCCAACACGCCCGCTGCGTAGTCAGAAAAATGATCAAAGCCCCCCCCGGAGCAATCCGGGGGGACTTTGGAGGCATAATTATTATGGTTACGAAGAAAAAGACCGTGAAAGCAATAATGGAAGCGATTATTCCCGCCTCAGAGCCAGCGGTGAAACCTGTTCCGGGGATAAAGACAGATAAGTCCGGCCTCATATCTCCGGCGCAGCCTGATGGGAACATTCCGCCCGTTCCTGCGCGGGAGTATGAACGCTATCTGACCATTGACGATATAAGGACCATACCTCCCGGCGCGTACCCCTTCATGGTCTTTTGCGACAATATCCGGGGGCTATTCAGCCTGGGAGTGAAGATCAAGACGAAGGGGAGCTATGGTCACTTCATGTGGATGATCGCTCCGGACACTTTTGCCTCTCAGTGGTTCTACTTCCGCCTGTTTACGGTGGATCACTTCACTGGTGACACGCTGAAGTTTGTCCACAACCCGAATTGGACGGACAAGGAGAGGGATATCTTGATCAGTGCTGTCCTGATCGATCTGAAGAAACCTTGGTATCGCACCCTCTATGATGTTCCAGGGATGTTCGGGGAACTGCTGGGGATCGAAGCAATCAACCTGCGGTCTTTCGACTTCTGTAGTGAGCGCGGGAAGTACCTGAATCTGATCGACCCTGAATATGATCTCAGGAGTCCCACGCCCACTCAATTAAATACCTGGTCGAAGGAGCGGGGGGATCGATACAAAGTTTACGGGCGTTATACCCCAGACTGAAAGCCGTAGGAGAGAACGATGATCAGCTCACATGAAATAATAGATCTTGAGATCTGGGAGGGGGCGACTTTCTACCGAGAATTCACCTGGGTGGTGGGTACTCCGGAAGCGCCCGTCGATCTCACCGGTTTTACGGCGGCGCTGCAGGCCAGGGACAGCCTCGAAGAGGAAACGGTCGTGATCGACCTCACTACAGAGAACGGGGGGATCATTCTCCTCTCTCCTGAAAGCGCAGGGGGATACGCGGTTTCCATCCCCCCGTCCATTACGGAGGGTAAATGCCCGGACCACGCAAAGCGGACTCTGGTCTATGACCTCTTCTTCTATGCGCCTTCCGGACTGGACGATGCAGGGCTGCAGCAAAAGGGAAAGATCGTAATCAATCCCGCAGTCACGAGGCCGGTAGAGACATGAGCGAAGCGACTGTCATTATCGCACAGGAGCCTGCGAGCCGCGTCATCGCGGTAGCTGAATCTCCTGCTGTTGTCATCCAGGCCGAGAACCCAGTTTCGCGTATCATCGCGGCATCCGGGAGCGGAGGTAACTGGAACAATTTCCGGGGGATCATCAATTACGACGGTGGTCGCGCAGGCACGCACTATGGCGACTTACCCGTTCTTGATGGTGGAGGAGCAGCCGATGGCGGTCGTAATCCAATTTAGGCACGATGATGCAGCCGAGTGGACAAGCAGGAACCCGGTCCTTGCAGAAGGCGAAATCGGTGTAGAACTCGATACCAATCAGTTCAAGATCGGCGACGGCGCGACCGCCTGGAATGATCTGATCTATTCCAACAGGAAGGGCGACAAGGGCGACAAAGGCGACAAGGGGGATAAGGGCGATACAGGTGCCGCCTCAATAATTCCCGGCCCCAAGGGCGAGAAAGGGGACCAGGGCGACCAAGGTATCCAGGGTCCCCAAGGGAACAGCATCAAAGGCGATCAAGGCATTCAGGGCATCCAGGGGGAAGCAGCCACGGTCGCTTTAGGCACCGTCGCCGCCGTTCCGTCAGGAACCCCGCCGACCGTCGTAAACGCTGGATCTCCCCAGGAAGCCGTCTTCAACTTTGAGTTGGAAGCGGGGCTCAAAGGCGACAAAGGCGACCAGGGTATTCAAGGTATTCAGGGGATCAAAGGCGACAAAGGAGACCAGGGAGACCAGGGGATTCAGGGAATCCAGGGAATCCAGGGGCTCAAAGGAGACCAGGGAGATGCGTCTATCGTCCCCGGCCCCCAGGGAGACCAGGGGATTCAAGGAATTCAAGGGCTCAAAGGGGACAAGGGAGATCAGGGCGAGACCGGCCCGATGGGGAGCGTCGCTGGAAGTTTTGGGTGCTCGATTGATGGGGCCGGAACAGTAATAACCCCAGGGGCAAAGCAAGCAGTGGTCATCCCCTTCGCCTGCACAATCACGGGATGGAGCATTGTCGGCAGTCCAGCCGGAGATGTTGTCATGGACGTTTGGAAAGCGGCGGGTGCAATTCCCACCGTTACCGATAGCATCACCGGGACGGAAAAGCCGTCCCTTGCCGGCGCAACGGTGAACAGTGGAACCGTGGCATCGTGGATCAAGAATGTCACGGCTGGCGACGTGATTGTGTTTAATGTCGATTCTTGCTTGCTGTGCCAGAAACTCACGCTGGCAATATCAGTATTGAAGTAGGAGGTCTGATCATGGCGTGGAAATCATATCACTTTAAGTGCCCGTCGCTAAACGGAAGTGTCGCGCACCAGTTTTACGAATATCTCAAGACGTTTCTATCGGCACAGGGCTGGGAACTCCATGATTCGTATGGGATACAGAGGTGCAAGTACACGTTTACAGGTGGGAATTATTTCTCGACAAATGAGACAATAACATTAGACGGCATTGTGTACACAATGAAAGCAACCCTTACGGGAGCCGACATGGAGGTACTGATTGGCGCAAATCTTGCCGCCTCTTTAGCAAATTTTGCGTTGGCCATTAACCGTACGGATCCCGGCACCAACAATGGGGTCAAGTACAAATGTGCGGCTGCTCATCCAACTTTTGAGTGCACATCCTACACCAGCACTACTGTTGTAGTCGAATGGAGAGCCGGAGCCGGGAGTTGTGCGGGAAATGTTGCGAGCAATAACGACACAAACTCTTGGTCTTCATGGAGTGGAATCCAAGTATGGGGGACAGAGGCTTTCACAGTCTGGAAGTCCAGAGGAGAGTCGGGGCTGGAGCCTTACGGCTATATCCACCTCAGAATTGAGCCGACCGTCATCCGTTATGACGCATACCAGTATTGGGATGCCACAGCACATACCGGGACGCGAAAGCAATATGACCCCAGCTCCTTCTGGTACGTAAACCAATTTAGCACTGCTTATGAGGCTTATATCGCTGGTGACAAGGACATGGTGTACGTGAATCCCCATGCGAATTATACCTCTACGGTTGAACAGTATGCGTTTTGCTTTGGACATGTTCCGAAGAGATTCTTCCCGGATCTTATCACGACAACCGATGCTATCGTTGCGGGGAGCAACGTGAGTATCCCGGTGACAGACTCCTCGAAAGTTCCATCCACAGGAGGATTCTTTCAGATCCTTGGCGTTGCGGGAGAAGGATGCGATAAACTGAAGGTTGCGTCGATCCCAGACGCTACGCATATTATCGTTGAAACCCTCCCAAGAAACTACGCTTCGGGCGCCACCATAGGACTTCCGGCTTCCACCTTCTTCTCGGCATCTGTCTACACGAACAATAATTTGCAGACGCCGTTCCCTGTTTCCTATTTCTCAGATGCAGGGCTGACGGTCGGGACTGGCCGTCACGCGATAGCCACTATCGACTGGAGGAGTTTGAACGGTTTCTACAACAAACAGGTAATGACACCTTTCTTCTTTGGCAGCAATGGGTTGCCTTCTATTGGATGGATTGACAAGGGGATTTTCTTTATCAGCGCTCCCACCCATTTTGATTGTCTCGTCTCAAACAATGATGGGTCGATCATCATCACGAACATTCTGGCGACATCCGCGACAAGCCTGACTATCGTGGACAGCACGAAGAGTTGGACCACGAACCAGTTCGTGGGTAAGTTTGTCGTTCTGGTCGGTGGAACAGGGATCGGGCAGGTCAGAAAGATCACGAGCAATGATGGGACCACGATCACCATTGACTATCCTTGGTACACAAACCCGGATGCGACAACGACGTTCCGGGTTTATGACAACGTATGGAGATACCTATCCATCTTCCCATTTTCCACTTGTGGAATGTTGATCACTCACACGAACGTCCCATCGTAAGGAGGGAGAAATGGCATTCACGGTACAACAGGTTACGCCCCTTCCTGCCGCAAGCGTGGAATCTTTTTTTTCGCTTCAACACACATGGCCTATGATGGTCATTCGTGACTGGCCCTGGGATCTCATCAACTATTACCACGTACAGCAGTTGGATATTTTCGACAAAGGCGGTGCGGCTCCCGTCGCGTCTGGAGGGTCTTCGGCATGGGTGTCTTGAAAGAAAAGGCAAAAGAATGAGTCTCTTTGACCACAAAACTATCGGCGACGTTCAAAAGTACGTCTACCTTGAGGGGACGATCAAAAAAATCTACCTTGAGGACGATGATATTGCCGAGGCGCTGTGGGATACGGCAGATGTGGAGTACGAGAACAAGAAGATGTTCTATAACGCGCCCGTTCGATATCACTGCCAGGCGACAGGGATTGAGCGGACGAACGGAGCCGTCGCCGATGGTGGCCGAGGGTTTGATGTCGGTGACAAGGTCATCCTCATGGCGAAAATAGGGTCCGCGCCAGGGAAGGGTGAAGAGTATGAAAAGGTGTACGTCGTGGCGCACAGGGACGGCCCGGTGCCGTGCACCTATAATTTCCTGTTCATCCGGATCAGCGCCACTGCTTTGCTACCGCACGCCCCGCCTTATGGGGACTGGATACGTGTCGAGAACAATCTCACCTATGTAGCAAGAACCCCTGAGTCACACGCTGCCGAGTATTGCACGGTATGGGATGCGAAGAAGGGTGCACCGGCCAATGTCTACAACCCAGTGACAAAACTGCCCTACGTCTTCCCCGTAACCGTCGAGGACTTCAAGCCCGCGCTCGACATTTTCCGGTTCTGCGATGAAGAGCTATTCACGTTGGATTCTCAAGGCGACGAACAGAGCCAGGAGGCGGGATTCATCCCCGACTGGAAGTCTGACTTTCAGGGGGAATTGATCAGGGCGGGGGCAAATCCGAATACCTGGTGGACAACCTACAGCATCTCCGGGAACCCGGTATTATCCCTGCTGATCGACACAGAACTGGCACTTGCTACGGATGGCGCAGGGGCCGCGGATGGGACCTTCAAACTGTCGATGGCGAAGTTCGATGCGGCAAGAGTCGAGAACGGCCTCATCTCAAAATGGAAGGAAGCGAGCCCCCTGGCCTTCAATGAAGATATCCGGAGTTTTGACGTAAAGGGCTCGGACGCAACAAGGGAGATGCCGCTCAGCGTCCAGGAACGCCTGCAAGAGCTCCAGAAACTTATAGGGGAGCAGACTGACTTGATTGGGAAAATAACCATCGTGTATAGCATCGCCGACACCGCAAAAATAGAAAGGTGGAAAATACTCGGAGCGATCCCCGAACGTACCCCAGCAGAGCAGAGTGAGTATGTTGGACTCAACACGAGCCAGTTAATCCTGAAATATAACGCTTATGGTTCTGCTGGTTCGTCCGCGTCGTCGATGATTTCCAGGTGGGAGGCTTTATACGCAAGACTTCCGCTGACAGATCAGGTTGAGCAGGCTGAGTTTGTGGCCATTACGTTTGATGCAGCGATCGTCCTATACCTGAAATACAAGGCCATAAGAGTTGCCGCACAACTGGAAGTTGACATCATCCTCGCCAAGAATGAGTTCGTCGCCTGGGAGATTGCCCACGACAAGGACATGAAAACCCTCAAGGGCAGTTCTTATCACATGCAGTTTGCCTACGGAGAAGACGAGATCTGGCTGTGTGCGAAAAACGTCTATGCCGGGATGGTGGTAAATGCCTGCGATGCCATGTGGAAGTTCGGTCGAGTCAGTACCCTCCCCCCGGTCATCGAGATCGGGAATCCAGCCGCCGAGCGTCTGATGGGGCAAGCGGATCTTGCCTCAGCGGGGCTCACAAGGCAAAGCATAATCTCTCTGAGCGACATCGCCCTTTTCCTTGCCGCCGACATCACGCAAGCTGACGACGCAAACATCTTCAGCTACGGCACCCTGAAGCGGATAAACGACGGCGGGTTTCATCGGACAACGCACCCGGCGCTGAAGACACAGGGCATCGGATCATGGCGAATGACGCAAGCCAAAATCCCGAGGGAAGAGAAGGAGCCGACAGTCATCACCGCCTTGAATACCCGCTCGGAAGCGATTGACGTATGGCATCGCTACGATAACTGGATGAACTCCATTCCGTACTCTTACGCCACCTGGGGCGTAGACAGGACCTCGTGGTTCAAGAGCGAGGCTATGCAGTGGAAGATAAAGGCCGACTTCATCGACACGCCGATCGGCAGCATGTGGCACGCAGCCCCCGCCTGGGAAGCGGCCCTGTGGTATTTGAGCGGGCTCAGCTTTTCGACAGGCGCGATCACGGCAAGAAAAGACGTTCCGATCAACACTCAGTTTATCAGGCAGACGAAGCATTCCCGGCGCGTGATCGCTCAGATCTACATCGTGCAGAGGCAGGGCTTGTCTATGTTCGAGGATCCGGCACGGACCTTCATGAAGCAAGAATTGAACAAGGGGATCTACGACCACTTCACGCCGGTAATCCCTCCGGAAGTCCAGATCGAATTGGATGCGCTCCAGGCGATCGTCACGGATATGACGGCCCAGATCAAGAAAATCGATGCTGAGAAGATCGCCCGATGGGACGTGCTCAACCTGAAACTCCCGGTGACGAATCCCACCTTGCTGGCAGAGTTGGAGGAACTGGAAAAGGACCCGGCGATCATCTCATATCGGTCCTTCAAAGATCTCAAGAACACCACCCAGGCATCGATAGACGCCATCCTCCACCCCCTGGAAATCATCAAGTACGTGGCCGCTCATATCGAAGGTCAACCAGACGACGGGATTAAAAACGATGACTATTACACGTTGACCGCCGAGCAGAAGAAGTCCCTGATTTCCGATCGCGTGTATGTTCGCACTAAATATCCAGGGGAGGTAGATTATGTTCCTCCTGCTGCTCTCCGGGCGAACCGGAATGAAGTGGAGATCATGGCGTCCTGTGACCTGTATTCGGCGCTGAAGACGCAAAAAGCAGACGGCACACAACCTGTTGCGGGGGAGGAGATATCCGGAGGAACATGCAATCCTACAAAACAGGTTCGACGGGGCCTCCTTGAATACGAGATCCAAAAGCTGTTTGCCCTTTACTATTCCGGATCTGGTCTGGGGGTGAAGGACTTCTCCGCGGTCCAGTTTGAGGCAAGGATAATCTGAGGTAGGCCATGCTACTGTTTGCAGACGGCTTTGAAACATTCAGTCCTTACGACCTCTGGCGAAAATGGGGTTATTTTTCCTTTGACGGAATAAATAATGGCTCAGGTACAATCCCGGCTTCGATTGTGCACGGTCCTGACACAACATTTACCCCAGCCAAGGCATACGCCACGAGACCGGAAGGCAGAGCAATACAGGGGATGTCGTACACCCTCATGACCCCCATCAAACCGTCCAGGACGGTCTTCACGGGGTTCGCGTTTCGTAAAGCCTCCGTTGGGGGGACTGTCTTGATTACCGTAGAGTTTGTAAAAGGGGTGTCTTACAATAAAGCGACGCCTCCCACTATTGGCGTGGGATATATCTCGGACCTGGGTTATGCAGGCGGGGCTTTAGTCGCCACCTGCACCCTGAGCATTTCAGCGTCATATATCGATGTCACTTGGACTTTTGTAGGAACCAGCCCCCTTACGCAAACGGGTCGGATCAACTCAACGGCGAACCTGTTAAATGGTGATTGGCGATACATTCAGGCCGGGATGACGCTCATGGGGAACGTCGTCGCACAGCCCCAAGCCTGGGCGGAGGTCCGCCTGGGAAGTCGGGGAGGGGCCAATAATTTGCTGAAAAGCAGCATCATGACGGGTCCCGAATCAGGGGTGAATGTATCGTATCTCATAGATGCCGTAAGAATTCATTCGGGTTTGAGCTGGTACTCTATGTACCAGAGCGCCAACGTAGGGATGGATGATGTCTACATCTGCAATGACGAAGGTGAGTTCAACAACACCTTTCTTGGAAATATCAAGATCAGGTGTGTGGCGGTTTCTGGTGATGGGTCAGAGAACAACAGCGTCCCATTCGCAGATACGTATAGGTTTCGCACCGTCGATGAGGACTTCATAGATACCGTCAATGCTCTTCCGAGTCCGATTCCCGACCCTGAAACGACCCCGTTGTTCATCCCGTGGGAACCATTCGCCGGGAATTATTTCACATTGGAAGAGCATGGCGACCGCCAGTTGATGCGTTACAACTCCCTGAACGCACTGGGCACGTACTCGAAAATCTACGGGGCCATCCTTCATACACTGCTGCAGCCGCTATTTTTGGATACTCCGCAAGCCCCCCTTACAGCCGTCAGAAAGCTCGGGTTTGAGCTGATCGAAAGCAAGCCGATGGATGCGCCTCTTATTAAGAGAGCACAGTTTGAGGCCCGGCATTTCGTTTGGGAAAACGAAGAGACGATAGAACCAGGCGAACAGTATCTTCGGTGGTCTGCCTCCGCAGTTGACGCCTCCGAGTGGGGCCTTGAGCTGACTCCCGTGATAATCGAACCGGAAACATACGACCCGGCGATTGTTCGCATAAGCCTAACGATTTATGACACGGTGAGCGAAGAACTTGCGTTCCTGGACTTTACACACAGGTATTTTGAAGAATTCGTCGATGACAGGTTTGATGCCGCAGCCGATCCAACGCTTGAGTATGTATGGGCGTTCTATGAGTCACTCGTGTTTGAATCCCTTACCGAGGGGAATCGTGGCGTAAATCGATTCCTGAATGAGACCCTTGAGTTCTCCGAATATCTGCCATACACAGTCCTGTTCGCAGGCGAGTTCGTCGGGTTTGCCGATGAAATCTTTGTGCAATATATTGACCTGATCGACGAATTACTGGATGCCGCAGACTGGGCGGACGGCTTCTGGGAAGAGCTGTTTACGGACACCCTTGAGGCAACAGACGAGACCGCCATTGCTTTCCTTATGGCCCTGGAAGAGACATTCGGCCTTGAAGAGCCCTACCTGTGGGACAACCATGAACTGATTGAAGACGAATTCGCCATCGACGCTGACGAACCGTGGGACAACCACGAGCTCCTTGAAGAGTATCTCTACCCTGATGACGAAGTGGTTCAGGGGGTCGGCTTGATTGCAGAAGACGAGTTCAGCATAGCCGAAGACCCCCATGACGGCTTCTGGGTTGAGCTGTTTGGTGACTATACCCTGTTCGCGGATTATGTCTACACGCAGCATTGGCGATACGAAACCATGTTCGGGATGGTCGTGAATAGTTGGCAGGTAGCTCCGGTTGAACAGACGGGCAATGATGGGGATCATACCGGAGATAACCCCTGGGGATCTTAATTATGTTGAAATACTGCGAATCATTCGACCATGTGACGGCAGCGGCTTTGATGGCCCTTGGTTGGAATACCGACACCAACCGGCAGATCGTTGCCGGGGCCGGCCGGTGGGGTACGAGTCTTCTGGAACTCAATGTCAACGGCACGTATAGTCCCAACGTAGCATCGTTCACGCTTGCGAGGTCATGCGACCGAATTGTTGTCGGTTTCGCGCTTCTGCCGAAGGCAAACTATTACGGGGATAAAACCTTTTATGTCCAGTTTTTGTATGGGACTTATGAGAATTTCCGCGTTCGGGTAGTCCCGACAACCAGCGGGCTGACATTCCAGTTCTGGACGGGGGAAGGAACCGGATACCCGTTGATTGCGTCTTCGGCTTACATCTCAGCCCCATTCATACAGTCAGCCTTTACCTTTATCGAGATATTGGTTGATGTCACGGATTACACGAACGGGCAGGTGAAGTGCGGCGTGAACGGGAAAGTTGTCCACACCGCCACGGGGATCATGACCGCGGCAGGGACCGGCTTTGGGAACAACCCCTTCGACCCACGGGCAAAAATAAACAGAGTCCAATTCAATGCCACCCTGAAGCTGGACTCCCTTTACATTTGTGATGACGATGGAGGTTATCATAATGATTTTCTGGGCGACATCTTTGTTAAGACGATTTACCCCGTGGGCGACGGCGACAGGATCGATTGGTCCCCATACATCAACGGGCTCGCCGCCCCTGATAACACTCCACGGGTTTCGCTGATTGACGACCCAGTGTTCGATCCCGCGGTTGAGCCGGACTACATCCAAGCAGAGCAGGATCTTGCACAGGAAACGATGTCTTTTGGCAATACCGCCATCCCCGTGGAATCGACGCTCATTGCCGTCAACCATCGAACCGCAGCGCGTAGCGTCGCCACGCCGGGGACGCCGCCTCCCAATGCGCTGATCCCGCTCTACAAGTCGTCCGGGAACGACACCGTTGTCACGAACTCCCTGGCAAAGAAGTTTTCCGGATGGGCCTATCAGTTCTTGGATGTTTATTACAATCTGGTCCCCGATCTGACCGTGGACTGGACAAAACAGATTCTGGACGAGTCTCTGTTCGGATTCATATTCAGAGAATCGATATGGACCGGCGTGCTGTTAGACGATATTGGGATTGCAGATGAGGTCATGGACGAATAATGGCTGACATCGAACTCGCAGTAGATGAATATCTGTGGCTTACCGAGTATCAGCAGGGCAACGTGAATGTCTCTGGGCTGGTGTTCGATGACCTGGTTGAAGAATCTTTCGACCTTGGACACGAGGCTTATGTTGTCTGGACAGACCAGATCGAGGAAACCCTCGGCATCCAGGAAGCCTTTACGCCCTATCACTTTCCGAGTGTTGGCGACACCATTGCCTTCGCTGAAATCTTCGGCGGTGCTCCCATCCGGGTAAAGCAATCGGTCCTGAATGTCGTTTACACAGCGCCCCTCATGCCCATCAAGGTCGCGCACATGCACCTTGACGTTGTTATGAGCGGGTCTGATGTGTACCTGGAAGAGGTCTCGGACGAGCTTCAGATCCTCTCCTCCTATGCGAATGCTGTCCCATATTACTGGGATAGTATCTTTGAGTCCTTTAATATCAGCATGGAGGAACCGCAGCCATACCTGCCGATTTACCTACGACTCTATCTCACTGTCTCGGACCTCGTGAACATGCGACACGAAGTCACGCAGGAGTACCTATTCATCTCTCAATGCCTGGAGGAGTTCTTCTTCTGGGAAAGAATCGTATGGGGCTGGGATCACCTGGTGGTCGAATCCCTAGTCGATACCGATACCCTCCAGGAGATCATCGGAAAGTTAGCGGATGAGTATGTCTTCTTCAACACTGAACTGATCCCCGGAGTCGTGATCCATCCCTGTACTGAGGAAGTGTTCTTTGTATGGGACGAGGGGACCCATGAGAAATACTTTGTGCATACGATCGAGGAGGGGGTCGCCTTTGCGGATGCCCTCTATGAAATTCTTGGCTGCGAGGTCTACGAGGAGCTGACTGTCCAGGAGGTTTCTGAAAGCGGAGTCATTCTTGCTCACTCAGTAGCTGACGAGATCCACGCAGAGAGCGATGCGATCCCTGAGCGGTATTATGTCTGTCTCGCGGACGAGATCGTGGATATGACGGACGGGGAGGTATCATTCTTATCCTTCGACGAGTTGGTTGCGGAGAGAGTCCATTCCAGCGACGTGGCGGTCCCGGTGGGGTCCCTCGTGGCATTGGCCAGCGAATCCCTGGTCTTCGCGGATATCGATTCGTACATCCAAGGGCTTATTATCGAGGAGGGACTTGCCCTGGAAGACGTGGAGCTACTGCGGTGGGTATTTGAGGTTCTGGTTGAAAGCGGCTGCGACATTGGAGACATCATAGGATAGGTGAAGCATGTTAGAAATCAATGAAACCCTGGTCTCTTCCATAATCCTCACTGACGAGGAGATCCAGCAGGGACTTGTTGGGTCCCTGATCCTCGAAGCTCTTCTCCTGGAGGACCTGGGCGCGGTAAGCGGCGACGTATGGGAGGCATGGGCGTTCAACGGGAAGACATTCGAGCCGTCCGTCTACAGTGGGTTTTCGTTCAACTCTTACGCTGTTGATGAAGGAATAGCTTATGCAGCACGGGAAGAAGGGATCTACATTTTAGAAGGGACAACGGATGCCGGGGCGGACATCCATGACGGCGTCGTTCTATCGCCATCCATATTCGGGACGAACAACCGGAAGCGTTTTCGGGCAGGTGTATTTGATGTCACGGGAGCCGCGCCCATAGTCCGGGCGGAAGTTGGCAGCGTCGGAAGTAGCATCCCGATCCTGCGTTCCAAGGCGTTTTTCCCCAGGAGTCTAATGGGGACGAAATGGACATTCCTGGTGGCAGAGTTTGACGAGCTGGGGCAGACAGAGCTGTTCCCGATAGTATTGACGAGGTAAACGATGGGGACCACATCCGAGAATAGCCTTTGGTACAAGGGAAAGAGCGAGGTCTTCCGGGAATTCAAAAAGAGCACTGCAGCGATTCTCTCTGCCGTGGCATCCAGGAACTTCTCAGCGATGCCGGGTTTTGCGGTTGAGGCGCTCACCGATGTCGAGATCGACAGCAAGATTAAGTTGACCGAGTACAACCAGAAGATCATGGGCGAGGCGATCGACCGCGAACTGAAGGCTCTGGGATTGGAGAACGACATTTCCCTGAAGCAGGCCGTCATGGCCTGGGAACTCGAAAAGATGCAGCTCTTCTCGGATCTGCAGACTGAATTCGCCGACAAGGAGCTGATCCGGTCGCTGAGGGGCGAAGCAATTGACGGTCTGATGATCGATCAGGAGTTCCGGGAAATAGCGGTACTCCTGTCCAAGGTCGCTATCGAGGTCCAGATCGAAGATATCAAACGGCAGAAGGAAGAGGTTGAGCTTCTCCCTCTTCCCCTGGAAGAGCAGTTGGCTGCGGCAAAGCTGGCGGCGGCTCGGCGGAAGTTGGATGTGATCCCCTATATCATGGCCGCCCTGGCGGCACAAAGCGCTGTTCTCGATGCGGAAGCAACGGTTATCATGCCCGCACGGGAAGAGAAGGCAAACTATGAAAAGGAGGTTGCTGACAGAACGACTGCCGAGGTCCTTCCTGCGATGGAAGTGAAGGCGGCGACGACGGGAGCCAACACTGCAGCGCAAGCAGAACTTCTGGCCCCCACGATCGAGAAGGCCAATAAGACACTGGCCCTGGCCGATAGGATGGTTGACTTGCTGCAGCCGATGACCGGTAAGGCGGCGGCGATAACCACACTGACCGGCAGGCAACACGAACTGCTGCAACCCATGCTGAATAAAGTAGCCGCCACGGAAGCTCTGACTACGGAGTTGGGCACACTGATCGAGCCCATGACCAACAAGGCCGACAAGACCGACGAGTTCACGACGGAACAGGCCACGCTGTTGCAGCCGATGACCGATAAGGCCAATAAGACCAAGGAGCTGACGACGGAGCTGAACAAACTGCTGGACCCTATGTCTCGCAAGGCTGCCGAGAGTGAACTGCTCACCAAAGAATTACTGAAGCTCCTCGAACCGATGACCCGGAAGGCCCTGGCCAGCCAAGAACTCGCCGACGAGATGATGGCGCAACTCGCAAACCACATAGCGCTTGCCCAGGAAAAGGTAACGATGTCCGAGAAGAAGATTTTACGACTTACCGAGGATCTGGTGCTGATGGGAAAGGAGATCACCCTGGAAGGGAAAAAGATCACCATCGAAAGAGACCGAGCGGAGCTGGAACTTCAAAGGGCAACGGCACGACTGACGGTTGCCACAGCCCTTCAGCTCCAACTCGGGCTAATCAGGACGGCGATGGAGACTGAGTCAACAAAAGAGATTGAGTACATCAACAAAATAGGTGGAAATGAAGTGGCCATTAAGGAGTCTCATCTCGCCAAGGTCGAAGCTGCCAGGTATGCTGCAGAGAGAGCGGATCTCGCGGGACAAGTCAGCGAAGTAAATCGACTTGCCACTGCTCTCACTGAGCACAACAATATCATGATCTACAACACGAAGACTGTGAAGTTGACCGAGAAGTTGATCCATTTGCTTGCGTAAAGGAGAAGAACGATGACGGGACAGGCTGTTTTGGACAGGGGATTAGTTCGGGGGCGGTCGATATGGCCTGTCTTCCAGTATCAAATCCCTGGGATGCTGGCCGTGCACGTTGCTGACAGGGCTGTCGTGTTCGGTATCTATTCCGGGGCGTACCTCCACGGGTACAACTACCTGAAAGAGATCACCTACGAAACCCTCGCGCAGATGGTTCTTTCCTACGACCAGGCTATGGCCGAGTTGACCGCTGACGAGCAGCGTTCGGTCATCGATGTCACGGCGAAGCGGTATATCGAAGATCAGGCCCTTGCCGCGAAGGATGCGGCTCTGCTGAACAAGACGAGGAAGGTTGTCCAGAAGGCGTCTGAGGTTGATGCAAAGGTTGAGGCACTTGAATCCGACCGGCAGGCGCTCGCGACGAAGATCACAGAACTCACCGTAGCCCAAGCCAAGGCTAACACCGTTATCGTAGAACTGGGAGCCAAAATAGAAGAGCAGGTGCTTGAAAGCGCCCAGGTTGAGGCGGAAATCACCCGGCAGCAGTTGATCGCGCAGAAGGCCGAACTCGATGTCATTGAGACCGGTATCCGGGCGCTGGAGATCCAGGCCCAGGTTGCCGATGCCGCCTTCCGATTAGCCTCTGTTTCGGTAAGGGTTGCCGATCTGAATGCCGATATCGGCAGGATAAATCTCGACGCCGCAGAGGTAGAGGCGAAGAAGTCTCTGCTCGGGGCAGACATCAAGCGCATTGAATTCGATACCGCGGAAGTTGCTGTCCGCGTGGTGGGGTTGGATGCAGACATTGGTCGTCTTGAGTTGGAGACTGCGGAAGTGGATGTAAAGAAGGCTGGTCTGAATGCAGACAAAGCCCAGATCAACCTGGATACTTCCGAGGTTGTGGTGAAAAGGAGGACAATCGAATCCGACATCGCTCGTATTGACTTCGATATCAAAGAGATCTCTGTGAAGAAGACCATACTCGAAGCCGACGCAGAACGCCTGGATTTCGATATTGCGGAAGTTCCCATCAAAAAGCAAGAGGTGGAGGCCGCGATCGGGCGCATTCAGCTTGAGACACAGGAGGTCGATGTTCGGGTCTCGCAGACCGAAGCCGATACCGTCCGCCTGAAGACACAGAAAGCAATGGAGGGCCTTATCGAGTCGGAGCTGGCTGTTGCCAAGGCCGAGAACCTCGCGTACCAGGAAGAGACGGATCTTCTGAAGGAAAAGGAACCCCTCCTTGATCAACGAGTAACGAACGCGGAAACCGAAATTACGGTGACGATCCCAAAACTTGGGGAGGCTATTACAAAAGAGGGCGAAGCCGATCTTGAGTCCCAGGCTGCGAGAAGCGAGCACCAGGTTTCTGAATACAACAACCGTGCAACTGCTTTCACGTCAAAGGGAACGGTATCCGACTCCCTCAAGGCCCTGGAGATCTCTGCTCAAACCGCAGAAGGGGAAATGATCAAGGAGAATCAGGATAACAGAGCGGCGCTTCATGACGCCCGTGTGGCTGCAAGAAAGAGCGAGTACAAGGCAGCGGAAGATATGGCAAAGGCTATGTCAGAAGCGGATGTCGTGAATACATTGACGCATGCGATTGGAGCGGCTCCGGTGGCAAAATGAGCAAGAAGGATCTATCAGACCTTAGTGACCTACTGACGAAATACGAGGCGATGTTCCCCGTCAGTCGGACAATTCGTTTGAACCAGCTCGGTTCCTCGGTCGGATCTGTCACTGAAGGGATGCAGAAACGTCTCCGGGGATACCTGGAGTTCATCATCCCGAATTTTGACTTCAATCGGTGGCTGAAAATAGATGTCGGGGATAACACCAGAAAAGGGCTTGAACATGGGTACGATGTGGGGACATCCCTGCCGGCTGCGTCTGACATCTGGTATCTGGCAATCTGCGCGTCGATCCTCCCCTTCACTGGGGATAACTATCAGGAGAACGCGGCGAAGATCCTCGGGTTCCTTGCAAAATACCTGGAGCGGCTTGACAACATCAAACCGTTGAAGAGCATCCAGAAATACTCAGACCTCAGTACCTACATGGATTGGACCACGTTTACAAAGGTTTGGGAAACAGACAGTGTGCCCCATGTCATCCGCGAGATGCGCTTCGAGATGTGGATGCTCAACCGCAACACGGAGTTCCCATCCACGGGGCCGAAGGCTTCGTCAGAGGAAGGCGTCACGAAGAAGCCGGAGACAAGTCTGGGGCAGTTATATTGCGGGCTCCTGTCGATTCCCATAGGGCCACTGGGGGTCATGGAGACCCTATCCGTGTTCTCCGAGAGCATGGGAGACATGATCGATGCTTACCCTGGGGAGAAAGAAAAGGTCCCTATCTCGGCAGATGAAGCCGTGGTGATCTCAAATCCCGTGGGCTGGAAGTGTGTCCGGATAGATGTCCTCCAGGGGCTGATGTCCCCTATGACGGACATGGAAGATATGTGTCCGGGGGTCCACCTGGTAGAGCACGGGTATGTAATCATGAACCGAGATGCTGAATATCCTGCAGCGGAGTTTACGGGGTACGACAAGATCCAGCCATTCTCCTCTTTTCGATACTACCTGCGCCGGGATGCAAAATGGCCGCTGCCGGGCGAGTTCATCGGATTGCTCGCGAAGCCATGGCCGACCCATGTGTGGTGGTTCCAGGAGACCTCTCCCTTCCTTTACGCGGGGAACTGGTTCGAGACCAACTATTATACGAGCGGGATCATCAGCGAGATTCTGGCACCCCTGGAAGGGAAAGTCGGCTTGGTTTACAAGTGCGTCGTCCGAGGAGTTGAGGTCTGCATCGCAGCCTCTGATTTTTACGGCTATGTTGTAGGGGACCGCGTAGCGATCTTGCGGATCGGAGATCTTGACAGGTTCCTGGATAAAACGCGGGGAAACTTCAAATGGAAAGAGATGGTAGACCTGATAGCCAGCGAGAAAGCGGCGAAGGAACTGCCTTCCAACGAGGCATATATCGTCAATTCAAACATGATGATATTGCCGATGTCATTTTACAAAGCTAAGGAGGCGTTGCCATGAATTTCGATGATCTTTTGGGGAGGTTGATCCCGCTGTTTGAGCAAAAGATGGCCTTCTCGATGGAGCTGGCCGGACGGGAGATGTCGCTCCGGGAAAAGACAGAGGAGCGCAAAGTGGATCTGGAGTATCGGAAACTCGAAGCCCAGATCACGGGAGACAAGGACAAACTCACGTGGGAGAAGGAAAAACTGACCACTGCGATCAAGGGCGATTACGATCTTCAGACGCTCAGGAACAACGGGACTCTCGATGTCAAGCGCCTTGAAGGGCTCAATGAGAGGGATAAACAGAAGATCGTCGAGGAAGGGCTGAATCGCAGGGCAGATCAAACTGACCGCACCGAGAAGCAGAAGTCTTACCTGACAACCCTCGGCACCATCCTGGGGCACGCACAGGAAGTCAGTCAGACGGATGCTGAAGGGAAAACCCTGACGAAAAAGCCGACATCAGAGGTCGGGAACGCGGCAAGGTCACTCATGGAGCAAACCGGACTCGCAAGGCCAGCCGCAACGCCCCAAGCCAGGAACGTGGCCAGCGAAGCGGAATTCGCTGTCGGGGTTCTCAGAGAACACGAAAAAGCCGGGACACCTGACAGCGCCCGTAACTATTTGAATGCCCTTCCCGCCGACACCAGGCAGGCCGCCCTGGCGCTCCTGAACCCAGGGAACGCAGCTACTCCGGCGGCGGGATTGTCGCCCGCCGGCACTCCGGCCCCTGAAGCGAGAACGCCTATTCCTGTTGTTCAGCCGCCCGCAGTCCCACCGGTCATGGACGCTTCACGGTCCATCGTGCAACCTGCCGTACCATCTCCAGCAGTTCTTCCGGAAAAGAGCCTTACTGCCGCTGCAGGCCCTCTTGACAGTGGCGGGAAGACGGCTTTCGGCGGAACACCGGGCGGTATCTTGGGGGAAGCATGGAAAAGAGGGGGGATGCAAGCCGCGAAAATCGTTGAGCAGCGCAAGGAAGAGGAAGAAAAGAACCGGGCATTACGGCGAGCCAGGGGCCTTACCGTTGGTGGAAGTTTCTAAGCATCTGCAAGGAGTAGCATAAATGGAGCTGAATCCGTCCGTAAGAAGTCCTCTGTCGCTGTCAAAGTCCTTTTACGATGACATTACGAAGGACATTCCCTCTCCTGTCTCGAAGGATTTCTTCGACACTATCTCGAAACCGGTCGAGATAAAACAAGCATCCACGGCTCCGGCTCGTTACGAGCTGGCGTCGCCGGGGGAGATCGCCGAAACTGTCGGCGCGGTCGGCGAGGCTGTGATCAGAACCCCCTTGCAGATTGCCGGTGCAACCGCGAGTATGATCCGTGGCGGTTCACGGGAGGCCGTGGCCGACAAGGACTCTTTCCTGACCAGGATCATCGACAGGGCCAATCAGGATTCAGAGGATTTCCAGAAGAAATACGCCGACAATAAGGTGGTCATTGCACCACTTACGAAGCTCGGCCTTCCTTCCGATATCGACACGCAAACGATCACACGAGCCCCCCAACAGGCAGGATTTTCGGGGGCGTCGATGGTGGCCAGTCTCGCCGCGGGTCTCGCAGTGGGTCCAGCGGCACCAGTTGTCGGAGGCGCGGCAGTGATGGCCGCAGGCGGTGCGGCAGGATACCGGATGCAAAAGGATATGTCCGCCCAACAGTTATACCAAAAACTCAATGAAACCAGCATGAAGACGGTGGGGCGAGTGCTGTCCCCGGAAGAATGGAAAACCGCCTACGACAAAAACGAGGGACTCCTGGTCGAGCAGGGTATTTCCGAGGCGCTCCCCGAGGCAATCGGAAACCTGGTCGGATTCGAGTTGTTTTTTGGAGCGGCCAAGAACGTATTCGGCAAACAGCTCGCGAAGACGGTTATCGGGAAGACACTCGACAAATACGGTGCGTCAGCGGCTGGGAAACTTCTGGCAGAACAAGCGACGGAACAGTCCACGGAAATGGTTTCGCAGCAGTGGCAACACAATCTTGATCTGGAAATGGGGCTTTCTCCGGGTGATACAAAACGTTCATGGACCAGTTTCGACGACCTCCGGCAGTCCCATAAGGAAATCTTTGCCGACATCCTTCTTCTTACTATGGGCATGGGCGGTGCCGGACTCGTGGGGGGACACATCCAAGACAAGATGGCCACAAAGGCATCGGCCCAGCTCGTGAAGGACGTTGTCGCTGAAAACAAGTTCGGCTCGATCCCCAATGAATTCCTCCCGGCCATGCACGAGCACGCCCAGGAACTGTCGGACCAGAGGCCGAAGGATAAGGACCTGGCCACGGCAAGGGACGCCTTCGCGACTGAGATGGACAAGCGCGGCATAGACTTCGACATGACGAGCAAGTTCAAGGAATACCTGAAGCTGGACGCGGCGGTAAAGACGGAGGACGCCACAGGCGAAGACGTGGCAAGATGGGTCTCTCTGAGGGACGAATTCAATGAAAAGAACATCAGCCCGGATCTCTACCAGCAGTATTTGACCTACCAGGAGGACATCAACAAAGCCGTCGGGATACAAAAACTCATCGAGACGGGCAAGGCGACGGAGCCCCAGCGGAAAGAGTTCAACCGGCTGGCCAACGCGGTTGCCTCCAGGGCCACTACCTTCGGGTTCGACCCGGAAAATATCGAATCTACCGGCGGCGTTGCAAAGGGAGACGTGGTCAGAAAGCCCCCGCAGCCAGCCAAGAGTGCGGCGAGGGACATTCTCCTGGGAGACGAGCCGGCAGCAAAGCGGAAGAACCTGACGGCGACGGACATCTTGACGGAGGGAGATGTCAACATCCAGACCGAAGATGATCTCACCCCCGAGGCCCTAGCGGGCATCGACAAGAAATTGGAGATAGCGGGAACGGGCGGCGCGAGAGGACCGCTGAATGTGACCGGGGAAACTTCGGGAAAGGTCCTGGACATCACGGCAGAGGTCAAGGCGGAGGACAAAAAGAGGTTCGACCTCTGGGACACCCAGGTGACCGGAACCCCGCAGTTCGTGCGGGCGAAGGTTGAAAAGTTATTTGCCGAAGGAGGGGAGGCTGCGGTCCTTGGGGAATACACTGGGGAAGATACCGTGAGTGCCTACGCCCGGTATCGGCTCGGGATATTGGACAAAACCTCCGTGGGATCAAAAGAAACCCCCGTGGAGGTTCAACATGGTGAAACGGTGGGGCAGGGCGCTGCTGACGAAGGTGAAATAGCCAATCTTATTGGGAAGATTTCGCGGGGAGAAATATCCGAAGACTTTGAATTCCCCGAAAGTTATACCCCTATGAATATCAGCAATTTGTGGGATGACCTCTATTCAGTCAAAGACGATATAGACACGAAAAATAAACCAAAAATGGATGCGCTGATCGAGGAAAGAAATAAACTGAAAAGCGCCAAGGACGCCGTTTCGCGGGCGCGAAAGAAACAGATCGACGAAGAAATGGACATCCTGGGATCCGAATCAGGGTTTGCCATGCACCACGCCGAAACCGCATTTGCTTCTGCACAGGAGAAACTTGGATTAAAAGCGGTCGAACTTCTGAAGAAAGAAGGGATTGAGGTATCGGAGAAAGACCAAGACGACATCTACGAGTTGGCGTCTGTGCTTTCAGATGTGCAGCAAAACGAGCGCGGATGGGATCATCCGATTCTTCAGCAGGTTGTAGATGAATTCAAGGCTGCCAAAAAGTCCGCTGCAGGGGAAACTCCGACAACCCCCGCGTCCGAAGGTCTTACCACCCTGACCGGACGCGTCCTTACGCCCCCCGGAATCCGCACGGAGACGAATCGCCTGGCGATAAAAGATGCCACCGCCGCCGACTCCTGGCTGCGTGATGAGGCGATCAACGAGGCGACGGCAAAAAATGACGAGTTTAACCTTCTCCAGTTCGAGGGGACCAACGCGAAGAAACTTTCACAGGGCGACAAGGAGGCGATGCACCAGTATCTCTTTGGGGACACTAAGCCGATCTTCGAGATGATTCAGCCCGACGAAGGCACCACTGACATCAAAGCCGCGGGCACTGGCGGGAAGAGGGGGCCGGCGGCGGTCGATGAACCTACGGATAAACGAAATAGGGCCAGGCAGGAACTGGATGACGATGTCAAGAAATACCGGGATGCAGGGCACAATATCAACGACCATGGCGTCTATACTGAACCGGAAAAGATAACCATTCCTTTTGGGAAGGCATCTGGGCGGACAGGGAGTATCGACATCGCGGAAGGTCCCGATGGGAAATTCCGGATAGGTGTCCATATCTCGAAAAAGTATGGCGACTACGATGGCAGTGGACATGCCCCGGCTATCGATGGTCCGGAATTCAATACCCGAGAAGAGGCGATCAAGGCAGGGATTGAAGCAATAAGGAGCCGCACCAAAGGCGACGACCTGAAAGGGATAGCCGCCCTGAAGGACCTGGCGGCGTTCGAGACGACCAACGTATTGTCCCCCACCGAGATCATCGCTCCTGAGCCAACATCGGAAGCCTACGCGGAAAAAATGAAGAACGCGGGAACCGCCGATGAAGGAAGGAATTTAATCAGCCAATACGAAGAAGAATTCGCATCAATCGAGCGGGAAGCCGGGCTCGAACATTCGATTGGGAAGGGTGGAAGCGGTATGGGGGGACGCGGGTATAGCACGCTCACCCTGAAAGAAAAGAAGGCGATTGTCACGAACGTGACGGCAAAGAATCCCGTACTTGGCAAGAAGTTGCAATCGCTTATCGCGGATATAGACGCGGCAGAGGCATACTGGGAAGTCCTCCTGGAAAAAGAACACGGGGGCCAGGGTAGCTATCCTGACGCACCTGCAAAAGCTGAGGAGAAAACCGACATCAAGGCAGCCGGAACCGGCGGCGCGAGAGCCCCGAAGGCCACGAAAGAAGCCACCAAGGCATCGGAAGCGAAGAAGGAAGAGAAACCAGCCCCTTCCTCGGCGGAGGTAAAGACCAAAGAAGAAGAGGCCAAGTCCAAGGTCGTCAAGAAGTATCTGCTCGAACATATCGATGAGGCCCTTGCCGCCCGGACAGCCTACGAGAACAACAAGACTGAAGACGCTGGACCCAACCACGTTATCATCGACGTTCCCATGGACGGGAAGTTTGTGATCGTGAACGATGTGGAACACTTGGAGAAATTCAAGAAGAACGTCTCGAAGCTGAAGGTGACGGCGGCGCTGAATCGTCTCCCCCAGCACTCCGACAAACGCACGGGCAAGCCCACGGATCTGATCACCAAGGAGGCAGAGGCGGAGGTCGCTGATTACTGGGCGAAAAGGAATGAGTGGAAGGCCAGATACGAAGGAATCCCGGCAGAGATCGAGGCTACCAAGGCGCGGCTCGCCAAATATCAGGAGATCCAGCGCAAGGTCGATGCCAAGGAGATCACCCTCAAGCAGCTCGGAGAAGACGCGAAGGCCACGTCGAATGCAGAAGACGCCGGTCCTGAAGCATGGCGGGATTCATGGTTCGGGAGAACCCCGACGTACAATGATCTGGCGGCCCGGATAATGGAGATCAAGAAGGAAATCCGAGGGCTGGAAGAGCAAGGGCCGGCGTTAGAAAAAACCATCAGAGAGTATTACCCCGGCCTTGCGAAAGAGATGTTCGAGGGGAAGGCCACGAAAGAAACCCCCGTGAAGGACGGAGAAGCCCCCGCGGGGGATATCAAGGCGGCGGGAACTGGCGGAGTAAGAGGCTCAAAATCAGAGGGGAAAGAACCACCCGTGGAGGAAAAGGAAACCTCCGTGGACAAGAGGAGCAACGAACAGGCCGAAATAAGTGACCGGCTCAGGGCGGAGAATGCGCGAGAAGCTGAGTTTGAATACCAGAAAAAACGCACGGCCCTTTTGGAGGATGCGGACAAGGTTTCGCAGGCTGAGAAATTTTCGCAGGAGGATGCGAAGAGATTTCTATCCGACCTCGATGCTGCCCCCGGCGATGATCCAAAAGCACGACAGGCCATACTTGACAAATATCCCGAACTGACAGAATTGACGAAACCAGAAGCCGCTAAGGCCGACATCATGAAAGAGATCTCCGAGATTTCCAATGAAGACCTCGACGCACTGCTCGACATGCCGGAAAAGAAAGAAACTGCGCCGAAGACGACAAATGAAGCTGTCAAGAACATATTTGCTGCTGCCAGGGATCGCGCTGCGGGAAAGATCCCCTCGGCAAAACCGGCAAAGGCTCTCGATGACATCCTGTCCGCTGTGGCCAAGGAGGGGGTGTTGGGGGCAGGCGAAGCCCTGAAGGGTCTTTATGAACTGTTTGGAGGGTCGTCGCTGAAGTCCCTCCCCGGCGGCATCGACGAGGATACCTACGCGAAAGCGAAGCCCCATTTCGAGGCGGCGTTCACGCACTTCATCGAAGTCGGGAAGGGGCTCTGGGAATTCGCCTCGACGATGATCGCGCAATTCGGCGATGCAATCCGGCCTTACCTCAAGCAGTTCATTCAGGAAAAGAGGGATAAAAAAGAGATCGATCACCCAATCCGTGAAGCCTATCACGGGACGAGTTCTAACCTATTAGATGACATAAGGAAGAACGGGCTGAATAACCCCTACCTCGCAAAAACGAGAGAGCTTGCCCAATACTATGCAAAAGAGGCTGTTGACGAGCACGGGGGGGCGCCTGTTGTCCTCAGAGTGCGTGTGCCGGAATCTTCTCTCAGATATGACCGGGCGTCTATGGACGAACCCGTTAAAGCAGACCAGCAATCTCGAAACGCCGCATGGAACAAGGCTGCAAGAGAGCACCCGGAATGGGAAGAAGGCGGGACGGTGTCTATCCCGGAAGAAGGCTGGAAATACTCATGGGATGGTGTGGGGTCTGTAAGACACGAAGGAAATATCCTTCCGGAAAACATGGCGGAAGAGGGTGAAGTGATCAACCTCGACGAGAACACGGGGAAAGGGGAGGGGGGAGCGCGGACCCGCCGAAAGCTGACCGATCAGGAGAAGGCGGAGAAAGAGCAAAAGGCGGCTGCGGCGGCGGAGCGCAAAGAGAAGAAAGCCGGGATGGGAGAATTCCAGAACGTCGGCTATGTCTATGACCCGGAGAAGTTGAACCAGAAGATCAAGGATAAGTCACCAAAGTCCGCGGCGAAGATCATCCTCGACGAGATGGTCCCTGGGAAAATATGGGGGGTCGATTATCCTGAAGGGGCGACCCCGGGTGTCCCCCGGACGAAAGAGATGGTGCAGAAGTATTTCTTGACGTTCAAGGAGCACCTTCTCAGCAATCGGGACCGGTTGCGTTACATGTCGGGGAAGTCCATCGAGGACAAGATCGAACATTGGCTGAATTTCCGAGATGGTTCTATCGATAAACTCAAGGAATGGGCGAGTGAGTACGGCAGAACCATGCAGCCCATCGTTGACGCCTTCGATGGCCAGATCTCCATCACGAACATCATCGGTCGGTTACAGGACACCGTGCTCCATGGATTACGAGATGAAACCGGGAGATATGAGCCGTACATGGAAGTGAGGCGCAGCCTCGTCGGAATTATAGCCAACCATGATATTGTCGATAAACCGAATGGCCTTTACAACTTCCTGACCGATTCCTGGCAGAATCTCCTTGCCGACGAGAACGATATCCTGCTGTCGGAGATCAACGTCAACAAGCGCGGGCGGAACAAGGAAGTGGTACGTTCCGGCCTTGCCGATTACCGTAAGGGCGTTGAACTTAAAAAGACAGAGGACTTTCAGGCTCCGTTCGGTTTCAATGGCGTCGGGTTTGGCGAGGAGGGCTGGATCAACCAGGAGGAGCGGAACCGCGTTATCCCGGCTGCGTTCGATGCCTTCATGGACCTGGCTGCAACCATCGGCGCTCCCAACATCGGCATGAGCCTGGGGAGACAACTGGCCGTACAATTTGCCAATCTGGGGCACAAGGCGAA
>QGNH01000038.1_pt1 | contig 25542 bp, 33 predicted proteins | sample 1735481 | NCBI WGS metagenome assembly QGNH01 (sample SAMN09239004, study PRJNA386568) | Viral metagenome, whole genome shotgun sequencing project.
CTGAAGATTAAAGCCAATTCATTCTAAGGCTCTGAAATATCAGAGCTAAGGAGAAAAAACAATGGAAAGAAAACCTATTAGACAGGGCGATGTCCTGCTTATGCCGATTGATTCGGTGCCTGAGAATGCCAGAATCGCTAAAGAGCGATACACGGACCGAGGACTCATGGTCATGGACGGTGAAGTAACCGGGCATATTCATGTGCTTCCCGAAACCGAAGACAACTTCCTTTATGAGGGCGAAGACGGAAACATCTATATCCGTGCGGACGTGGACACTGAACTTCGACACGACTGCCCCGGACAAGAAATGCCGGACCACTACACATTTCCGCTTGCGGCTGGCGCGTACGTTTTCATGCCTCAGTGCGAACTACTAGCTGGCGACGTGCGTCAAGTCCGCGACTAAAATTAGCCCGTGAGTTCCCCTTGCTCCATCGGTATAATAGAGCAGGGGGATATTTTTATGTATTCATATTCTAGTCAAAAGATCGGCGATGATGGCTACGACTGTTTGGGTTATAGCAAGTTGCATCATGCTGCAATTGACGGAGACTTTGAAGAATGCGCAAGACTGATTGCAGATGGGGCCAATATCGAAGCGCTTCTTCATAGGCATTCAATAGACGAGACGCCTTTGTATATGTGTTGTCAGTTAAACGAATACACTGTTTGCGCCTATCTTCTCATAAAAGCGGGATGCAAGATAACGAAGCATTGCATTCGTGAGGCGGTGAGAAATATTAACCCGCAAGTCTTGGACTTAATGCTAACTTACCGGCCTTCATTGATCGGTTACGCTAAAAATATGCTTGAAGATGTCCATCCATCGTATCCGTGCGTTGAGTTCAAATTGAATTGGTTGAAGGTGATTGATGTCATAAATGGTCATATTAGCGCATTGCGATATCATCCTAGCAAGTTTCGGTCAATTGCTGTTTTAACAGGAGATGAGGATTAGAATGACAATGATCAAGTTTCGCCCACAACGCGGCTCTCTCATAAAGGCTATGGATCAATGCGTACGATGTCATCCAACGCGCGATGCTATTGCGAAGGCGGCGGCTCGAATATATAAAACCGGCATTGACCCTACATCTATCGAACTTCAAGATTACGGCTACGATGAGCGCATCGGCTGGCATACTTGGGTTGTAGTGGGGCGATTCTGTGCATGTGATTCACGTTGCGTTATCGGGTTCACGAATGGGCCGATTGAGGATGGTGTGCGATGCTCAATCTAACTGAAACTATAGTTGATCGGAACTGCTCCCCATATCCATTCGCTGCATCACGAGAAGAAATCATTAAGTCGCTAACCAATTGGCGCAAGTGGAATTATGACATATTCTCAGGATATGATATGCGGTTCGCTTTTGTAGAGACGCGAAGGATGTTTACTGTGCAAGGCGGCGAGCAGTGCGACGACAATCCAGAGTTGTATTATGGGCTATTTGCTAAGTGGGATTTACGGGGCTATAAGGTTTCTGGAATTTGGTATGACCGAAGCGAAATTGATTTGCTTATCTCAGACTACAATAAGAACCATTTTCCACTGCGTTATATCGTAATAGGGCAAAACCTAAATTACTACCTGTTTGCGCGTCTCACAAGAGCTGAGGCATTTTACTTCACGGGAGGAAAGAAATATGAGTGATTTTAAAGTTGGGGATAAAAATGTGTTCGGGGTGTCAAAACATCGTACCGAAGAAGCTGTCCGACCGCGTTCATTTCTGTCCAACTTGCGGACTTAGGATCGATAGAGATACGAACGCGGCCATCAATATTCTTAGACTGGGAATGCAGTCTTTAGAAGCCTAGGCTTCTTAGAAACCCCTTAGCTTGCTACGGGGAGCATTCATCGAAGGCATTCATCAAGAATTCATCGATAGGTTTGAAAAGACAGAAGAAATTGTGATGCCTAAAATAGATAACTCGTCATAATATATATTATGGGCGATGAAGAAGTAGATTCATTAGACGCTCTGCGCAAACAAGTCGCTGAGCGTCTAAGTCGTTTAAAGGCGACGCATCATGAGGATGTCGCACAAGAGGCAATCGCGGGCGGTATCCAGTCGCTTGCCGTCTGTGATGAGGTGTGGGAAAACGGCGTACCCCCTATGCCGTTCGATCAGTTCTGTATTGAACTCGACGGAAACGCGCTTTACCCTCGGCAGTATAAAATCATCAAAAAGGCTGGTCTGCTCAACGCATGGGATTGGATCAAGTCGGAACGCACACTTAACCAACTCGTTTTGATGTGGGGTAAGGGCAGCGGGAAGGATTATCTATCTGCAAAAGTGCTTGCCTACCTTGCGTACGTCGTTCTGCATGTCAAGTGGCATGGCGACGGATGGGACACGACCGCGAAATACTTTGGACTCGCATCCGATTCTCAGCTATCAATTGTGAACGTGGCTCCATCGCAGGATCATGCCCGCCGGATCTTCTTTCGCTACCTCTCAGGATTTCTAAAGCACAAACTTTTTAAGCAATACAAGCCCGAGATCCTGACCGACACGATTTCATTCTATACCGAAAAGCAGATGGAGGCTAAAAAAGTTGATGGAATGTTCCAAAAACCTCTTCCCTGGCTCGTGCTCTATTCGCTCCATTCCCGCGCATCCGGATTCGACGGAATGAACATCATCGGTTGGGTTATGGATGAGGCCGACGACGCCGATTTCCAAAACCCCGATGCCGTATACGAGACGCTTTGCGCTTCGTGCACGACCCGTATGGTTAATCGGTGGATTGGATGTATCATCTCATACCCTCGCGTCAAAGAGGGCTTTATGATGCGCACATACGAAACGGCTAAGGCAATGATTAAGAAGATGGGCGATATGTCCTCTATGATTGCCGACAAAGCCGCGACATGGGACGTTAACCCGCGTGTCACCCGCGAAACTCCCGATATCGTACGCGCCTACGAATCCAACCCTCAACTCGCTGCGGCCATGTACGAAGGGTCGCCAATGGAAGCCGACGACGCGTTTTTCGAGTTCCCCGAAAAGATCGATGCGGCAGTGGACCATAATCGAAAACCCTGCGCGATCGTCATAGCGGATACCCTGGACTACGAAACGAGTTCAGGCGCGATGGACTATCACGTAACCGCCCGAGTAGAGAATATAACCCGTACGCCGGGATACGAATATTACCTTGGGGGCGACTCTGGGCGAACAGGCGATGCGTATTCTCTGGCTGTTTTTCATATCGATCAGCAGAATAACGGTTATCACTGGTTATGTCCACGATGCGGCACTAACGCGGCTTTTCTAAACACGGCGCGATATAATCTACACCCATTCAACAGCCGGCGCGAAGTTGACGATTCGCATCTTATTATGTGTGGCGTTTGCATGGAGTCGCCGCAACCGATATCCCGGAAGGGCACAAAAATCACGTTCAATCTCGTTGGTTGGCATGAAATACAATCGGCAGAGAGAACGACATTCGCGGGGGCAGATGGCGCGGCGTACAGCATTCCTACCCTCTATGAGGATCTAATCGTACGCATTAAGCCTGAACGAGCTACAAGGCAGGGAGAAGTTAACCGTCCCGTTTCGCTTACATCGGTTCAGGATATCACCAAAGAACTCATGTCGCGTCTTGGCATTCGCGCTGCGAGGTTCGACCCATGGCAAACGAACCAACTCACCGAAGAGATCAGGCGCGGGCAGTATGGAGATGCCGACAGTATCCCGTTTACCAATAATGAGCAGTATCGACGGGCAAGGCTTACAAAAGCTCTACTCTACGCAGGGCTTATCGTACTTTTGCCGAACGATTTGCGCGATAAGGAATGGAAACAGCTTAGGCTCATTAACACAACCAAAATCGATCACCCCGATGGAGGATCAAAAGACATTTGGGATTCGGAGTCAGTGGCAATCTGGACAGCGGCTACGAGTGTTGATTCTCGTATTCAGATTCTGTTTTAGCAGAAGATCCGTAATCCCCATGGATTCAGCTATGATGGGTTATAGATGTATGTCACTGCATGGTTTCAATGTTGCGTACCATATTGTCGAAGCCAACAAAATGGTAGATATTGGCAAAACTGATATACCGCAAATATATGAATCTCAAGTATGTTTCGCCGTGCAGACACGAAAAAAGATTGTGAGCTTTTAGAATCGCTCCGGTATAATAGAAGTGAGTGATATTTTTAAATGATAAAATTTATAATCCATTTCAATAGCGGTCAAACCATTGAACGTAATTTCAGCGTTGAGAAAGCGGCTGAAGTGCTTGTTCAGGCTTTGGGGAATAGTGGACAAGAATTCAAAGGCTCTGATGATTTTGCAAAGGCAATTGCAGACGGGTCATCTTTGTTCTTCATGCCGGGGAGCATTGTCGCGGTGGAAGTGATTTCAATCGGCTCAAATGCGCGTTATTAAGTTTTCACAATATTGATTAGATTGGCTATGGTGACGGGATTGGCGCTTACTCGCAACTCCATAATTACGATAATCAATGTGAAAAAGTCGGCATGGCGGCTATTGCTCATGCAGCTTTCCTGGCTCGCTAAAGTAACCAGGGCGTGGTCTTGTAGCTCAGTGGACAGAGCGAACGCCTTCTAAGCGTTATTGCGCAGGTTCAAATCCTGCCGGGACCACCAGACCTAAAGCTGAAAGGTTTAAAACACAGCCGGATTGAGTTTCCCTTCTAAAGGGGACAACATTTTATAATAATTGATCTAGGCTGTAATGCGGGATGGTCCTAATCGTATTTCGCATGAAGCATCAGAACTGAGTATACTAGGTAGTCTCAGTGATCAATACGACGCCATGGTGTTAGAATGTCTCCTCTAGCATAAAGCGTCAACCGATGCCGTCACGGTTTATATGGCGGCTTCAAAAACTATGGAAACACTCGGGCGAAAGCGATATAATCTCATTAACGTAACCGAACTCGATAAGCGAACATCCATCGAAGGCATACGATTACGAATCGCTAAGATGAATCTCGACATCTCCACAATCACCCAAAAGCGAATGGGAATAGTGGTTGGCGATAAGTTCGATTTGCAATACGATCAATCGGACTTCACCTTCATTCTTACGAAGCTCCCAAAAGATACTCCGGTTTATTCCCGTCAATTGATCGACGGCGGAAAAACTTCATCGACATCGTATATTCATATTGCATCCCCTCAAGCCGTTTTCGGAAAACTGGGTATCGTAAAAGATGTTGCTCTCATGGAATGGAAGGTAGTCGAACCGGGCGTATTCGAAATCAAAGTCCCGCATGATTGCGTAGATATGCAAAAGGGGAAAGAACTCGCAGAAGTGTATCGTCTACGAAAAAATGAGAATGATCGGCGGTATAATGAGAAAAAGGAACGATTAGAGGCGCTATCGAAAAAATGACACACCACTCGCATGAAATAAAACCGCCGTATACCGAAGAACAAATCGGACTGCCTAAAGGCGCAATCCGCTACGAGTCCATCGACCCTCAAATCCCTATAAACGACCGCCAAAACTATCAGCGTCATATTGATGATATTCGCGTACAGCACTCCATGAAACAGCCGGACGTGGCGCAACGCATCGGACTTCTTGCCAAACGCTCGTATGGCGCTTATTTCATCATTGATGGTCAACACCATACCGAAGCGGCGATACGCTTAGGAATTAATATCATGGGGTATTGGGTGTTCGATAGTGATGGGGTTGAACATGAAAAAGCTGTGTTCAATAAGTTTGCCCTTTGGAAAGCGGAACAAGAGAGAAAACATGCCTAAATATCTACTTGCTCTTATATCGATTATTCTTGCGTTGTGCGTTCCGGCTTATGCCAGTTTTGGCGGCGCTTCGCACAATTCTTCGTTCGGTCATTCTTTTAGAGCCGGTCCGACATCCTCGACGAACCGTGCGCCCGTAACTCACGTTTCGGTAACTCGACACGTCTATGTCCATCACACCTATACGGTCCATCATACGTATGGATACAGCGGACGGCACTATTACTCCACTCCGGTTTATGTTCAACCGGCTCCGGTCGTGGTTGTGAGGTATTCTGGCTATTATGGGGGCCGATATTACGACATCGGAAACTCACTTTCGCAGGATATCGTAATAATTTTCGTAATACTCGCTATTCTCGCCGGTATAATATGGTTTTATCGCAGCATATACGGTAACGCTACCGAATTCACCGATGAAGATTCAGGAGATTAGCTCATGGCAGATAATATTGTAACACCGCCCGTTCAACAAATCGCAAGGATTGAAGCGACCCTAAACTTGCAAACCGGACAAATACAAACGCAGTTCAACTTCCTAGACTACGGAACGTTTGGAGTATTGGTGGCGGCCCTTGGCGGTAACCTCATGAATGCTATCAATAATAAAGCCAGTGAAGATCGTAAGGCTGCTAGTGAGGTTGAAGAATTAATGCAGAAAGAATTACGCGATAGGCTTAATCACGAATCATAGGATAAACGATGAAAACGAAAAATGATATTGCATCTATTTCGTCAGAATTAATATGCAGTTATTCTGAACTGAACGGGCAAGAAATATATCGCCTTAAACATCTTATTAAAAACACTATTTTAGAGAATTTAAATAATTCATGTAGGATGTTATTTCTTTCACCTATTGACCGTGTGGTTGAAGTGGTTGAAGTTGAAAATGAGTGGTTCTGTAATTACTTAACTAATCACGGTTTTAATACTGATTCATTTCAACGCCATTTCTCGATTGAAGTAGGCTCAGAATACATAGACGTTGGAAATGACTGTGTATATGCTACTCAACACTATATCGAAAAAATATCGGCAGATAGTTTTTGGGATGGTAAACAAGAGGCTCTTATAAATGAATGGTTGCAATTTGCCAAACAGAATGGCGGCGAATATATCAACCACGACTATATTTCTTAAACTTTCCCGCGTATTGCCGTTAGAAGCGGATCACGATCGATGCGCGGGGATTACAAATCCAAAATCGTGGGAAGGTTTTTTATGTCAAGTTTATTTTCAAAAATGCGTAACCTTTGCATGGTTATGATTATTTTACCTATCCTTATGTTCCTGATCTCGGCGCCCGCGAGGTCCGATCAGTCGATGGTTTTGAATGTGCCGACGATCAATTCGGACATATCTACTCCGTATACATGCAGCATCGGAAGCAAAACGGTCACAACAAAATACGGCGATTCGGTTACTACGACAACGACAGCGACATCATTTGCGACCGGCGCTATCGCGATTGGCGCTCACGGAAAGACTACAACCCTCGTCGGGTACAGCGGTATTATCACCGGCGTACCAACGATCAAGTTAGGGCAATCTACTCTCAGTTTAAACGGATTTATCGGCGCGGGCGAAACATCAATCAGTGGAACGACCACTTACGGCGTAGGCATTTACCCTAATTTTTCGATTGGTTCTCTCGATGCTGGCGTCGGCGTCTTTTGGGATACGAAGGCGAACGCGGCGGAAGGCATGTTTACCCTGAGTTTATCGATCAACTAAAACCTCCATACAACTGAATAGAGACAGGCGCCTTGCGGATATTCCGTGAGGCGCTTTTTTTTGTCCACGCATAATATAGGTTAGGGATATCAAATTTAATGGACCCACTCTCAGCCTATTTTGCTCTCCAAAGCGAGAAGAAACTCAACGACGCATTCGATGAGGCGGTTAAGCCTGTCGAACCTAAAACGGCATTCATCGAATCGGTGAAATACAACCTGTTTGAGCGCCCATATCGATCCGCACAGTTCCATAGGATTCAGAAGGCGGTCGAGTCGGGTTGGCTTAAAGCTCAAGATCAAGCTCTCCACGCCGCAAGCCAAGGCACTGTAGTCAACCCGTCGTTTCTAACATTCGGCGCGTACAGCCAACTTGCTGGCGTTCTTGAGCCGATATCTGCCACTCGCGTTACATTCGACAAACTAACCGAACTATGCGAAGGAGTTCCGGTAATTTCCTGCATCATCGGCAAGCGAGTTGAGCAAGTCGCGGAATACGCGCATATCCGGCATAGCCATATAGGGCGCTCGAAAGAGGCCGGCTTTCATGTCTGCATGTCGGACAGCAGGGAAAAGGCGACATCGGAAGATAAAAAGCAGATGCACGATCTTGAGATGATGATCGAAAACACCGGCTTTTGCGAACCGCCTTCCGATGAAACGCCTATTGGTTACGAGCCTACATTTGAATATTTTCTGCGTACTGCCACTCGCGACCTATTGACTTACGACTGGGTGGCGATTAGACGTTGGAAGTCTGCGATAGATCCGGATACGTATCCTGTCGTGGCGTTCACTCCAATTGACGCTTCGAGGATTCGCAGACTGCAACGAAAATTTATCGATGTTGTCGAAAATAAGATTGTCACCGAAGAGCCGGAACGCGAGCGAAAATCATCCACTCCGGGGCAAGAGATTGCACTCGTAAAGATAGATGACGATTCCAGCGTACGAATTGAAGAGTTTACTCCCGATGAAGTCGTTGTCGGATGCCGCCGTCCCCGCACAAGCGACAGCATCTACGGATACGGATATCCCGAGGGCGAAGAGATCATGAACGTAGGCACATCGTGGATAGCGGCGCTTACGCACAACAGCTCAAGGTTTAGCAGTAATAGCCTACCTCGCGGATTTATGACGGTTCTTGGCAACGCATCGGAGGCGCAACAACAGGCGTTCGCGCTGAACTTCAAAGAGATGATGAGTGGTAGTCCTTGGAAGATTCCGATCTTTCAGGCGCCCGCTCAACAAGGGACGGCTGTTAACTGGACACCGATCGATATGAGTCCAAAAGATATGGAGTTTTCCAATTTTATGTGGATGCTCTCTTCAATCTGCCATGCGGCGTTTCATATCAGCACATCGGAAACAGGATGGGGCGATCAAAACCCATTCAAACCCGCGCTCTCCGAGGCGTCTCCCGAAGCGAATCTTAAATACAGCATGGATACCGGACTTCGACCGCTACTCAGATGGTGGGAGATGTTCATCAACCGTCATATCGTTTGGAAGCTGTTCCCTACGCGCAGGTACAGACTTGAGTTCTCAGGACTGGGCGACTGGGATGAGATGCAGGACACGGAAATGAGGCAGGCTCGTATGGCGGCTGGACTCACAACTCCTGTGATGGAATGGAATGACCTCGATATCGATATGCCGGAAGAGATCAGGAACCATCCTGCCGCAAACTTCCCCGCGCCGTTCGTACAAGGCTATCAAATCCTATCGGGGCAGCAGCAAGCGGAACAACAACAGAACGCACAACAGGAAAGCATCGCTCAACAGCTCGACTTGCAAAAGCAGAAACTTGCAGGGAGTCCGACACCGGGCGCCGGTAAAAGCGAAAACCAGGGAAGCGATAATGATAACGCTCATGCTCAAAACGAGCGAATAGAGGAACAACAGGGGCAAACTCATGCTTGACACATACAATGACGCAATGGCGGTAACTCCCGCCGATGGTACTCCGCTCGTGTCGGTTGACGGAAATAACAGGGAAATGCCAACAACCGCGCTTGTGGCGGCAACGAGCGGAACTGTTAAAGTGAAGTTTCCGAATAATACCGTCGTGACACTTTACATGAATCAGGGTGTTGTCTACCCGTTCAAAGTTACCGAGGTGTGGGCGACCGGCACTACGGCGACCGGTATTGTGGCGCTGTTTCGAAGGTAAACCATGAAGCGTTTCGACTGGCACAAATGGGATGAAGAAAGCGACTTGGAAAAAGCCGTTATGCTTCGCCGTGCTCCGTCCGGCGGGTATGGGAATAAGTTCAAAGGCGGCCAGTTTATCCCCGCAGCGGATTGGATACGCGAACGCGATATCGCTAAAGCGTCAATCACCGGCATAGTCGAGGACTTCGGAAAACAGATGCAGTATGTACGCGGCGTATGGGAGGCGACAGCGGCACTAGGCGACAATGCCCCTAAATCGCTACCGACACGCGGTCATTCTCGATGGATGATGAAGAAACTCATTCGCCAAACATACGAGGCGGCGTTTACAGCGGGAAAGCGCTCGGGCGGTAATCTATTTGCGATCACGGATGCAGACCGGAAGGCGATTCAAAAGACGCGATACGACGAGTTCAAATACCTAGAAAAGTTCATGGCGGATATGGATCGCGGCGGCGGCGTTATGGATTATGAAAAGCGTATGGACTATTACGCAAAGGCCGCTCGAGAACTTTACTGGCTTGGGTTTGTACGCGCCGATATGGACCCGTCCAGAGAAATCGATTGGCGGCTAGGCCAAGCTGAACATTGCCAAACATGCCTAGACGCGGCATCGGGCAGTCCATATACGGCTAAAGAGTTTTGGGATAAACTTGCAAGCAAGGGTATTTTGCCTCAGTCCGGTAAGCTCGACTGTTTGGGCTATAAATGCCAATGCCATTTAGAAGACACTCGCCCCGAGACAGATGCGCTGAAAAGCACACGTAAACCAAAACTAAGGTTGGTAGGATAATGGAAAACAAAAAGTACGTCATCATTGTCAAGGGATATACTGGGTTCGATAAGCTCAAAGGCCAACTCTCTAAACGCTCCGGCGTAACCGATCCGGCTGCGATCGCTGCGTATATTGGCCGAAAGAAATACGGCAAAAAGAAGTTCCAAAATGCGGCGGCAAAAGGCAAGAGTATGAGGGAAAATCTGGTCAAGAAGGATATCATGTCGCGGTTCCCTGGCTCTCCGACTGAGCCGCAGTCAGGGTATCGACCGGCATACCTGACAATGGGATTGAAAAAGGCGATTGATGAAATGGATGCGAACGCGCAACATCAGACCCTTAACGAGATTCGAAAGAATGTCGGATTACCGGCGCCGACAACGACTACCGAAAAGCCCATGATGCACATTGATCTTTGCGATGGCGGGAAGTGGGGGCTTTACAAATGCTTCGGAGGCAAACTGGAATCGTCTCACGGTTCGCTTAAAGAGGCCAAGAGCGCCGCTCGCGCAACCGGACGCGAGTTCTATTACAAGTCGCCGAAAAGCGATCACTTCGTTTATCATTTGAGATAAACTATCCCCCTATATCAGGAGAAAACAATGGCTAACTTAACTCTTGCATCCGCCGCACTCGACAAAACTAGACAAAATATTCTGGCTGTCATTACGGGCGGCACACTTCCGCTCAAAACATCGAGCGGAACATACTTCACCGGATTTACGGTGACTGTCGGTGGCGTATCGGTTACGGTCAATAACGTGCCCGTACCGTCCACAAGCACTACGACAGTTACAATTCCTCTCGCGGCGGCGGTTCCGACTGGGGCGGCGGCAAAACTTACTGCAGGAACAAACAACGTTGAAGATAACGCGGGCACTCCGCTTTTGCTATCGCCCGGAACCGTGAATGTCGCCGACTATATCGACGCAACAACACAGGCGGTTATCACCGGCTTTGCAAGCGGGTGGTGGGGCGCTTTGCTTGTTGGCGGACAGATAGGACTTGCGAAACAGCGCGGGAATGTCGGAAATGAGTGGGATATCTACGGTCCCGATCATGTCACGTACTGTGCGACCGCTATCCTATCATTCGATACGGCAGGAAACGTTTCAGTGCTTAACGTCTTCAATCAACACGATTCATAATCGGTTAAGCCATAGGATAATTTCATCCTATGGCTCTGGTGAAAAATAATGAATAAAAGAATTGTCATTTTATTTTTTGCGATATTGATGGTAGTTTGCGTTCCTGTTTTCTCGGACCCTAAATCGTATACAAGCGAAACTATTCCAGCGATGGAAACGCCGCTTATTTACGGACTAGGGGGCGATGGAAGCATCAACCCTGTCTTTGTAGATCCTACAACGAGATCCCTTTTGGTCATCCTTACATCGTCAATATCGGGGACTAATGTTAGTAATTGGCCTTCAACATATGTTCTTGGATCAGGCACTGCGGCAATTGGAACGGTGGGAGTCACGTCATCGGTGCTCCCTACAGGCGCATCGACTAGCGCACTCCAGACGACAGGGAATACGTCTCTATCTACAATCGCGGGCGCTGTTTCAATACCTTCGACTATTGTATCGGGTCAATACACGGTAACGACGACCGCTACGGCGATTACTTCGGTTACGATCAACAAACAGATTACGCTATACGCGCCTGCGACGAATACGGGGACTGCGGTTTATATTGGACCGTCTGGGATTACGGCTTCTACGGGGTTCCCATTGCCGCCAGGCGCATCTTACACCTATACGGTAAGCAATGCGAACTCAATTTACATTCTTGGATTAAATACCACAGACAAAATTGCTTATACTGGGAGCTAAACAATGAAAATACGAAATATTATTTTATCTGTTGCGACATTATTGCTCGTTTGCCTTCCGTCGTACTCTCAATATACCCCGGCGCCTACAGTCCTAAACACGACGCATGATATCTATGTTGATGGCAACCGAACCGATACTTATGTTACGAATGGATCTGTTCAATATCCATATAAAACAATAGACGCTGCGCTCTCTCCTACGCCCACAAACGCGATAGCGATTCATTTGACCGCGGGGACATATACCGAAAATTCAGACTTAACATTCCCGAACGTGCCGATTACGATATATGGCAATGGGGCAACTCTGAATGCCAGTGGACACAATATTGTCATTCAAAACCCTTATTATTATCGACTGAACCTTTATACTACAGCCGCATCTATAACATTCAATAATTTCACTTCTGGAGCAAGGTGTTTAATTCATGGCGGTGGAATTACCGGAAATGTCAACGTAAATTCATACTGCGAGTTTACTCAATGCCAGATGAATAGCGGAACTGTGACGGTTGGATCTACCGGACAATGCATCGTTAATTTATGCTCCCCTACCGACACATTTGTCTCTACGGGGATATTGACGTTATCAAAAGTTAACATCAACACCTCGTATGCAGGGTACTTGGTCACTGCAACTGCGGGGCAACTTGTAGTTTCGGATTCGTTGATTTATAATCTAAATACGGGAGTCGGTGGCGATATTTCATGTGCGGATGGCGCAACCACAGCTCCAAACATGATCGCAAACAACGTCATATCTACGGCTGGCTCAGGATATTGTGTGTCGGCATCCTCCGCATATACGGTATATAGCAAAAATTATGTTGTAGGGACTAACACGGTATCAGGGACAGCACTCCTTCCAGTTTCTTCGGATGTTGTCGGCGCCGGAAACGTTATGGCGATGGGGTCAGATGCGACAGGAGACCTTTATTATCGCAGTAGCTTAGGATTACTGACAAGGCTAGGGGTTGGTGTCTACGGTGCTCCTTTAGTTTCTAACGGCACCCTTCCTGGGTGGTCATCATCGACCAACACAACAACAGATGTTTGGCTGAATGGACAGACATCCGCTACACCGGTTGGGGTTAATATCCATGCGCCGGGAGGCATCGGTTCTAATATTGCAGGTGCTGGTCTGAACATTTACGGAGGGGCTTCTACGGGCACTGGAGTTGGTGGTGGAATTACATTTTACACTTCACCGGCTTCTGGAACGTCTGGCGCGACAGCAAATACGCTTGTTGGTGTATTCAAAATTGATCAATACGGCCACCTATCATCAACCGGGAATACATCAACCCCTTCGATTGTACTAAACTCCTCTTATTTGTCCACACTAACAAAGACTACTACCTGTACGGATAGATCGGGAACATTTACAGGACTGGTGAGCACTCAGATAGGGTCTGCTGCCGGGTCTACTTCTGTTTTAATTGCAACTGTAACCTTTGGGCATGTTTATACTACTGTACCTAATATTATTCTAACAGAGTATGATACATCGTCTGGAAGTGGTGGGTGGCCTGTTATTAAAAATCTTACCACTTCCGGTTTTCAAATATATCAATATGTTGCTTACAGCAATTATTACCCGGTCGGCGGTTATGTTGGTGTATCTTATATCATTGAACAGTAAGGAACCACCTATCATTTTCTTAGGTAAACACGATGAAACTCATAATCCTAAAATCAGTGCGACACGAACCGGCAGGATCAATAACAAAGGCTATTCCGCCTTCCTCAAAATACGAACACGGTGGAAAACTTCGCGTTAAAGTAGGCGATGAAGTTGTCTACTCCGTAAAGCTAGATCGGTCGCCTTCCGGGAAAGAGGAACTCGTTAACGCCACTGTCTCTCGAATCGTCAATCACGATTATGAGCCTCACGTCATTTTATCCTACCCAAAAGGCGCGAGAATCATACACGCAGTCGAAGATTACGATAGCCCGAAGTGGCAACCGGGAAACGGCATTGCGGCGCGTGAAGGACGGGAGCGGAAGAAGATCCTCGTGGTCGTGAAGAAATCCTGTCAACGAGATCCACTTATCATTGACAAAAGCATCATGGCGCCCGACCCGATCATAGCCCGCATATCGGAATCGGCGGAAACGATCAACTCATTGCCAAAATGTCCTCGTTGTGGATCAAAGGATACGGGGCTTATTGCTCCCGACTTCGAGACGTACAAATGCAAATCATGCAATCGTAATTTTACGATGAAACGAATCAAAGAATCTGGTAAAAAGGCGCTTTCGTTCTTGCAAAAGGCAGTTCATGTACCGATCTTTAGCGACCGTGGCATGATATCTAAAACGGTAGATCACGATCAGCTCAAGAATGCGCGGATCTCAGCGAATCGTAACCCTACAAAGGCCCAAAAGCTCGCGGGCAATTATCGCAAGGGCCATGTCAAAATACATGGACTGTATATCAGCATCGAAACGCCAAAAGGCGCTGTGCGAAGCGGTGTGGACCAAACCGGTAAAGCATGGAAAGTTAGGCTAAAACACGATTATGGCTATATCAGAACAGCTTGATAGGAGGTGATTTTGTGAGCAGTAAACGAAGAATAAGGCGATTGCAACATAGGTCAAAATGTGGTAACAAAATTGGATACCAAACGCAAACGGAATGCGTAATTAATCTTATCAAAATGCAAAGAAATTTTCATGATCCATATCTCGCTTCTTATAAATGTCCGTTTTGCGGACTATGGCATTACGGGCATCGTGACAGTATAAAAAAGAAGCTAATCGGATTGTCTAATTTTTTTGAAGGAAAGACGATGGTTGCTTAACATGGACGATACAATTAAAGAACACGGGCGCCGCGCCCCTATCGGAAACGACGATATGCACATCGATGTAATTGTCGGGCCGCATCCCGAATCCGAAGTCGTCTATATCGTAGATCAGGTAAACCCAAAAACCGGCGCATTCGATGAACATAAGTGCGTTATGGGATGCGATTCCGAAGATGAGGCGCGCAAAGTCTATATGGGGAATTATGAGGATGGATGGAAGGGGCTTGGCGATATCAACGCCGTAACCATTCCTCAGTTTCGAGTATGGCTCGCGTCCGGGATGACCAAAATACCGTTTGGCGGCAAAGTTCCTACATTCGGATGGTATGGCGTAGACCTAGAAGGCACTCTCGCAAAGCACATAACCGATATGACGACGATTGGCGCGCCGATACCCCGCATGGTGAAGCGAATCAAAAATCGGATGGCAAATGGCGATCAGTTTAGGATCGTTACGGCCCGAGTTGCGCACGATAAAGACGGTTCGCTTACATGGAAGATCCGTGACTGGCTAAAGCGTATTGGCTTAGACATCCCCGTTGTCGCGACTAAGGATAAGAACATGATCCAACTTTGGGATGACAAAGCGCGGCAGGTGAAATACAATACCGGGAAGTTTAAGAAGGCTGTTATCATCGTAAAAGCTGTTCGTCATGAACCAGCTGGCTCTATCGAAACGAATCCCGATACTGGTAAAACCATACATGGAGGACAGTTCGCGCCAGATCGATCAATCGCGACCAAAGAGCAACTTGATGCGGCTAAATCGCGTGGGGTTTATGTGCCGCCGAATTCTTGGAATGTTTGGGTAAATCCCGATCCGAAAGAAAAAGTTCTCGCGAAATGGTTTGACAGTAAAGGACGACCACAATCAGCTTATTCGGAATATGCTATTAAAGAGAGAGAATCACACAAAATCGATTCTGTTGCGCACATGGCGGAAGTCATAGACGATATTGACGATAAAATAAAGCAAGACTTGAAACTTTCTGATGCGACTAAAGACCGCGTCGCTGCGGTTGTCGCCTACATGATTAAAGAGGGATCACTTCGAGTTGGAAGTGAAAAATACTCGGAAGAGAATGACACGTATGGCGCTTCATCGCTTCGAAAAGAACACATCAGCGTAGAAGACGGAAGGGTAAAAGTTAATTTCACGGGAAAACATCATAAGAATTGGCAACGCGAATTCCATAATCCAGATCTTGCCGATGCGGTTGAACATCTGAAAGAACTGCCGGGCGAACGAGTTTTTCAGTATCATGGACCTAAAGGCGCGCTCATTGCGATGGACGAAACGAAAATACGCGGATACTTAAAGCCTTTTGGCGTCATTCCCAAACAGTTTCGCACTTATAATGCAACAAAAATGGCAAGAGAGCTTTTGAAAGAAGCGCCAACGCCAAAAACTCAGGCTCAATCCAGGACTATTATATCAAACGTTGTGAAAAAAGTGAGCGAATATCTAGGTAACACCCCGGAAGTTTGCCGAGGATCGTATATCAATCCCGCTGTTTTGAGCGATTTTGCAGGTTCGGTTGGAAATCTATCGAAAAGCATCGACGATGAAGATTTCAAAACCTATATTCGAATGCTTGCTAAAAAGGTAAAGATCGGAAAAGTGAAGGATGAAGATCCTTTTCCGGATGATCTCAATAGCCTTTCAAAATCACTTCTCGTTATCGTCAAGCGCCAAACCGAGGATTTCACGTTCGGAGAGTTCGTGGAGATTGGAAAATCGCTAGACTACGATCATGTCGAAGCGCGTATGGGCGAAGTCAAAGGATGTAAACACAATTCCGAGTTGAAGTGTATGGTCGAAGGGATTGGCGGATTTAAGCTACCCGCGACCGTATGCAAAAAGTGCGGGCGTATCCGCATGGTCAACGCAATCCACCATACGCTTGCATCTTCAAGAATGCCTATTTTTAAGGCTTTAGCCGAGGGATGCTACAAAGATCCAAAATCCTGTGGACTGCGTTGGATTACGGCGCATCCTAACGGAGGCGATACGGAAGGCATTCCTCTGCTCGTTCACGACAATGGCGAAGAGTATACGGTTGTCGGCGGCGCTGGCGGCAAGATGAATCAACAGGTATTCAAAAAACCAAAAGGCCAATCTTCGCCTAAGTCCGCAATACGAAAAGAGCGGCGCATAGAAAAGAAAAAGCGCATGGTTGAAGAGCTTGGCGAAAAGGGCGCTCAAATGAAGGAGAATGCCAAAGCTCTCAAAGAAGAGGCGCGAAAACAAACCGAAGACCTCACTCAACGTGTCATCTCCATGCTTGACGATGCGTACGCGGGTGGAAACGCGCTTGATTCGGTTCGCGAAGCTGCGGTTACTCGCGCTCAAAAGGAACATCCCGACGCAACTCCTGCCGAGAAAAAGGAGTTTGCAGAGGATGCATCCGGGCGCGCCGAATCGGAAGCTAAGAATGTCGCAAGACAACTTATCGACAAAGCGCTCAACAAAGCAGCTATGCGGGCGCTAGGAGACGATGACGGATCTACCGTCGAATTCAAAGCAAAGATATCGGGTAAAGTGCTCGTCAAGAAACTCACACCCGATCAGATCGATTCGCTTGTCACTTCATCGGCTAATATCTCTCAGCTCAAGGCTAAGGCCCGCGCTATCGAACGCGCTCTCAGCACCGGCGACCAAGAGGCGGTAAAGGGCATCGAATCCGATGTACGACCGCTATCGGTTGAAGAGGCTAAGAAGCAAAATCTCGACAAGTATATCAATGGTCTTGACGTAGACAACCAAACGAACCTTGTTCTCTCGACCAATGCCGCGCCGACAGTCACTCGAAACCGCAATCAGGCTAATGGCGCGATGGATGGACTTAACTCGTTTACCTCGAATATCACGGGGAACGCTATCCTATCGCCTATCGCGGTCAAAACGCTTGGTGTAGAGGATGCGGCGCGAGTTGCGGCAGAATATCTGAAACATCATGGCGATGCGTCAGGGCTTGCAGAAGGTCTGCGCGACCGGATTGCTAAACAGTCCGTATCGTCTGTTGCCGCTGCGATCGATAGAGTACGCGAGATGGACGGAATTGTACAGAATGCGAAAGACGCGGCGGCGGTCGGCGATGGCGCGGTTACGACGGCGCAAGCATCAATCCTCGCTGCGAACATGGCGTCAAATAAATACCGGTTCCTGAATGTCGCTCGCGGTCAGCTCCGGGCGGCGGCGGCGCTTGCGCATCACCTCGAACATCCATCGACGCGACCGCTTCAAATAAAAGGCGGATCTAACCAGACCGCAACTCACGCGCTTGCCCGCTCTCTCGGACTTGCGGAAGGCGATTACAGCGTTGAGAAGGCGGCATCGGGCGAAGGCGGCGGATATCGTATCGACATAGCGCCTGACAAGATAACGAAACTCGTTACCGAACACAAAGCGGAAGAAAGCGACCGAAACGCCAAAATGGATGATTTGCGCCAAGAAGTTGACGAACACCCTGGTGATTGGCATCCCGAAGGACTCAACTCAAATATCAGGTTGCAATCGCATCAGGAACTTGCGGCGCGGGCTATCGTAGAAAATAAGCATGTGGTTATCTCATACGGCGCAGGCAGCGGCAAAACGTCAGTGGCGTACGCGGCGGCGGCGGACCTTATTTCATCAGGTAAGATCGACAAGGCGCTCATATCAATGCCCGCAAAACCAAAGGCGCAACAAGGCGGTCCGACAGGTGAGGCATCAAAGTTCCTTTCTCCGGAGATGGCGGGGCAAGTTGTCATTCCCGAAGGTTCCGGATTCAAAAAGGCGCTTGCTCAAATCAAGAGCGGTGAGAAAAAGATCATGGTCATTTCTCCCGATGCTTTACGCAATCATCATCAGGAATTGATGGACGCTGGTTTTGGCGGCGAGAAATCTATGTTCATAGCCGATGAGGCACATCGGTTCGCAATCGGCGAAACGGAAGGATCGGGAAGCGGCATGGCAAAAGCGGCCGCGGACTTCGCAAAATCGGAATATGCTAGCTACATGAGCGGCACATTGATCGAAAATAACAGTTCTGAATTGTGGTCAAGTTTAAATTCCCTCTTCCCCGGACAGTACGGGTCACAGAAGCAATTTTCCGAGGAGTGGAAACGCCTTGCGCAGGGGTCCGATAACATGTTCTCACCAGAAGCCATGAACGCACTTCGATCGCGTCTTAGCGGTTCGATGGTCTCATACTTCAAGGATGTTAAAGGCGCATCAGGAGAGCCGCTTACACTCGATAGGAATACAATCACCGTAAAGACAGCTCCTCAGCAGCGAACCGCGATTGCGCGTATCAACGCGGCGTACAGAAAAGAGAAGGCGGCGGAAGATCCATCAATCTCAAAAGCGGCAGGACTGAGACGAGACGCGAGGATCAAACGAGTTCTCACCGCCGGAGTCAAAGGCGAAAACGGAGAACTTATCAATCCAAAACTCGAAGCTGTTCAAAAGATCTTCGCCGACGAAAAGAATCGTGATCCTCAAAACAGAGTCGGTATCTACTCNNCGTTCGAACTCAACCCGTTGCGAAATGCCGGTAAATCGCTCAAAGGCGCCAAACTTAAGACGATCACCGGCGCCGACGACGATAAGGCAACGAAGAACTCTATCGATTCGGTGAACGATCGGAAGAACGACACAGACGGCGTATTGCTCTCAAATGCGGCGAACTATGGCGTTAACTTGCAGGGCATAGATCATTTGATAAAAATGCACCCTCTCGATACCCCGAGCATGGAAGAGCAACTCGACCACCGTCATTTTAGGCAGGGGCAGACACGCAACGTACGCGCAACGACGATTATGACAGATCACCCTGTGGAGCAGATGAGGCAGTTTCGAAATACTCGAATCAAGCTCCCGGAAGTAGCCCTCCTATCGAAACTATCAGACGATACGGGTAAATCGGATGTTCTCGCGAAACATTTAAGCACGATTGAGGAGGCAGCTGGTGAACGACTTTAATTCTCCTAATCCAGAAGGACGATTTAAGCATAGGCGCTATATGTGCGCATCCGAACAGCCTAAGATCGAAGGCTATTCGTGCATTGCGTCGGTTCGCGGCGGTTACGTTTGGCAAAGCGGGAGCATCAACGCCGAAATATTCAAAATACCTCGTAAACTTGTTGTTGTGCAAATGGAAGGCACATTTTGCGATCATCGGGCCGTACACAACGGTCATAATATCATAGCGGTGATAACCGAAGCAATCGAAGATGCGCCAAACGCGGTATTGCCGGACAATGAATATCTTGCGCTTGTCGATTCGATTATAGCCTATCTCGATAACGACTTCGATGCTGTTATCCATTGCGGTATGGGAATATCTAGATCAAGCTACGTGACATTGGGGGTTCTTATGAGAGGGACTAAACTGAGTTTCGATGAAGCGCTTCGAATATTAAAAGAGGGGCGCCCGGTGGCGAACCCCAATGCCGGTTTTGCCGCGCACGTAAAGCGATTGGAGAGTGTCTTAATTGGCAATCAAAAACTTTGATTATGACGGCGCCGACAAGCGCCTTGCGCAAGAAATGGGCAGGGCGGCCTCTCAGTACGATCAGGCCCGAGCCGATCTTGCGGCGCATCACGGAAAAATGAGCGAAGAAGAAACTCAACTTGTTGCTAAGCTATCACGCATTGAGCCATATGTCGATAAAGCGATTAGGCGCGAGGGGAAACTCAATCGGGGGAGCGCTCGCGCCATGCTCGACTACATGCGTACTCACGCACGATTGCAACGTGTGCGACAGGCAAAGCGCATGGCGTATGGCGCGACGGATAAACCTGGCGCTCAACCAATGGGCGGCGCAATAGGCGACAAGTCCAGTGAACTTTAAGCGACGCGCCGGTATAATAGATTTGTGTTTGAACCAATATCGATAACAGCACCGGGTCAGGTCAAAATGTGCGCTCATTGCGGGTGTTCATCCGATGATGATATTTGTCCATTTTGCGGTAAAGAGTGCCATGAGTTGTATAGCGAATTCGCTATGTCCAATATAAAACTACCGCTAAAAACATCGGATCAGGTTAGCTTGTTCACGTACTTGATCGGGCACCCTAAACCTTTATACGCGGCATCCTCATTGCGTCTTACGAAAGACCTGTACTATTCGATCATATACGCTATTTGCGTGAAAACGAAAAACAATGGCGCGAGTAAATTAAACGGTGTGCCGGTTGAGCTAATCAGTGGCACTCCACGAATCGATTTCACCAAAACCGAATGCGAAGGAAAATATCAAGTTCGGTTAATCCGACTCCCAAATAATGCGACAATATCAATATGAGCGGAGAAGATTTTGATGAATTGGTAAAAAACTTCAAAATGCCTACCGATAAAGATCTTGCAATTGGTCATGCAAACTGGGTTAATGGACACGAACCAAACCAATTTTCTTTTTGGTTCCCGAGGTTATTAGAACTTAACGTGAAAGTTCCTAAAACTGATATTCTTAAATTCGGTAGCGATATTTCTGAATTAGGTTTCGGTGAAGGAGCTGTTATCGATGGTTATGATGACTATGTTCAAAAAGTAAAAGATGCTTGTAATCGAATGGGTTATCCTTGCTTTTTGCGCAGTGGATTAACGTCCGCGAAGCACGATTGGAAAGACACCTGCTGCATAGGAAGCGAAGATGATGTAGCTTTACATATGCTTCATATCAATGAGTTTTGCGCGATGGTAGACTTGCCAGTTACCGAATATGTCGTGCGAGAAATGCTCCCTACAAAGCCGCAATTCAAAGCCTTTTGGGGTGAAATGCCGATTGTCCAGGAATTCAGAATATTCGTTAAAAACGGAATATTAGATCATTTTCAACCCTATTGGCCAGAGCATAGCATTGAAAAGCCAGATAATGAAAACTGGAAACAGCTTCTTGCATATATTAGTCACTTACCATTAGATTTCAAGTTTTTATCAGAGCAGTCTGAAATGGTCGGAAGGCATTTTGGCGGATATTGGTCAATTGACTGGTTAAAGGTTAGAGACGATTGGTATCTTACCGATATGGCTACCGGAGAAAGTTCGTATGACACAAGAACAGAATATGAGATAAATAAGGGGAAAATATGAGTCCAAAAGAAATAGCAGAAGGAAAAAAAGTACAAGATAACGTGAAATATCTTCACGAAAATCTTATTATAAAAGTGACAGTCGAAGAAAACGGGAATGCGCACGTAGAAGCGACATTACCCGATCCGGATATCGTTCATTCGGTTCTTCTCACGGCGCTTCAATCGGTTTATCTCAGTTCCCGGGGTGCGCTATCACTTCCATTCGCCAATTCAAGCGATGATCCAAAACTCTAAGATCATAATTAAACGCGCCCGCAACGATGTAGCTATTCGCTGCAAACACTGCGGGAAACCGGTTGCTACGATTCAGGGGAAGCAAATATGCTATCGCGGCAACCGGCCGGCGGTGAAGTTCTCTGAAACCGGAGAACCTATTTTTATGAACGATTGCCCTGATTGCTATACACCTTATCAGGACAATATCAGCGAAAGAAAAATTTAATGTTTACAAAACTGTTTGCATTGATTTCAGTGATTGGATTTTTATCGTATGGTCTGTATGTTTTAACTCCAACGATTTCTGAAAAAACATGGCAATTTAGCGATATATCATATTTTTTCGGGTCGTTCAATTTTTCGGGAACATCAACGGTCATTTTTTTGACATTGTTTCTCGCATGTGTGTTGATCGACGTTTCGCTTTTCGTTGTGCGAAAGATACAGAAGAAGGCGCCGAATGCCTAATATGATCGACACACCAAAATTTAACACGCTCTCCTACAAAGCATCCGAACTCAAAGCCAAAGGCATTACGTCTGTCGCTGGGTATTTTTTCAGCGATAGCCAGTATAAAGAACACCCCACTCACGCATCATGTCTTCGATACGCGGCGGATGGTATATCCGTACGGTTTTGCTGCGAAAACGGATATCCTAATCTCGATGGATACAATAGCGGCTATTTCACAACTTCAAAGGGAAACAACAATGCGATTATGTCTATTAATGACGCGAAAATCGTTTTGCTCCCTAAAGGCGAACCGATCTTTACAACGATAGATTTTGATGCGAACGAAACGCATTGGCCCGAGATACAGAAATACCTGGCTGCGTTTCAACAAACTATCAAAGGCGCAGGCTATTTGATGGGAGTGTACGGAAACGGGGTTGTCCTTCGGTTGGCTCTCGCTGCGGGGCTAACGTCTCATACATGGCTCGCGGGCAGTACCGGATGGGGAGAGTACGCACCATTCAAAGCAAAGGCGACGATCGTTCAAACTGAAATGAATGCTATGCTCTTAGGTTCGCCTGTTGATTACAGCGTATCGAAAGACGCCGGAGGATGGATATCTAAGTGAACTGAAATTTAAAAAAGGCATAGACATAATATAAGTTAGAACCCAATAATCTTCGGGGGGTGTTGGGTTCTAAACTTTATATGTCGTAAAATTAGCCTGACAAGCTCTGGAGCAACGCTCCCTAGTTCTGAGTGCAAATGCACTGAGGATTGGGAAGCTTTTTTTTATTATGGATTATGCAACCGAACAACTGAAATTTAACGCATGGATTCCTATCGAAAAGGCTGGACCTGACGAAAACGGACAGCGGATTGTATCGGGTCCTGTTGCTTCGAGCAAAGTTGACTTTGATGGCGATATTCTGAACNNCGAACCAGTCGGGAGTATGGAAGGCGCTTGACGAGTTTTTCAAGCTAGGTGCGGTTGTCGATTGGTGCCACCTGTTTTCCAAGTCTCCCGACCCGGATGTTATCATAGGCAAGGCAATCGGAAAAACGCTGATTCAGGGAATCCCTTGGCTTGCGACACAGCTTAGAACAGAACCTTCATCGACGCCTGGCAAGGAACCGCTATGGGATAAGGCGTGGAACTATATCACAAGCCCACTCGGGATGAAGTGCGGTTATTCGATAGAGGGTTCAGGCGTTCGGAGCAGCGGTCCCGTTCCGGTTACAACGCCCACAAGAATAATCCGAGTGACTATAGCGCCTCAGCCGAAAGGTTACGATCAGTTTATTCAAGCCGGATTGCCTCCTGCCGGACTTGTAGAAGTCGCGAAAGCGATTGTTGGAGCATCAAGCGCCGACACTATTCTAAGCGAATGGGAGCCGGTTAGCACAGATTTTGCAAAAGCGCTTACGACCGGCGGCGGAATAGTCGAAAATGGCGACACCGGAGGCGAAGCGCTTAGAGAACAATTTTTAGTCGGAGGGAATCGCCCCTCGCGAAAACGAAAGCGGCGGTCCCGCAAAATGAGCGAGCTTGCTAAGGTGCTAATCGAAAGAGGCGCCAGTATTGAGCAAGCAGAAGAAATATCGGAGTATATCTCCCAGGAGTATTAAAAATGGCATTCAAACGCTATGAAGACGAAGACGAGGCTAAAAAGAAAAAGACTCCGCCTTCGGATGACGAAGATTACGACGACGAGGATGACGAGGACGAGGATGACGAGGACTCGGACGAAGAGGAAGAGGATGAAACTCCAAAATCCAAAAAGATGAAGAAGTCCGTTGAAGATCCCGAAGTCCGCGTTCTCGATTATGACGAGATGTGTTCGGCGATTTCCGATCAGGTTGCCGCGCAGATTGCTCCGGTCGCGAAAGCAGTTTCGGACTTGCAAAAAGCGCTCACCGAATCCGATTCTCAGGGCACAAAAAAAGCGCTCAAAAAAGCGCTTGCGCCGATTATCAGCCACTTGGATGACTGCTTTGAGGCAATCGCCGAATCGCAGGTATCTTTGAAGAAGGCTCTCGATGCGCAGGCAACCGAAAACGCCGAACTGAAAAAGTCGATCACAAGTCAATCTGAAGCGCAAGATCTTCTCGCCAAGACAACTCCTGAAGTCAAAACTCGGAAGATTTTGGACGAGACCATTCTGCAAAAGTCAGTCACCAAAACCGCTGAAAAAGTGGAAGGCGCCGATATTTCCAACGTTAGATCTCGCGCAGTCGCTTTGCAGTCAGGCGGCAAGCGTATTGCCGAACTCGACGCTTTCGACAATCATCCGAGCGTCGAAACTCTTGCGGCATTGAAAAAGGCAATCGAATAATTTTAGGCGCACGACTCCCCCCGTCGTTCCCCCTGAGGTNNNTGAAGATATTTCTACTAGGTATGCAATCGAAGGTATTCCTGGTTTTGAACAAATGCCGAAAGATTATTCGAGCTCAGGTTTTGCGGCTCTGCAATCTGAGGCCGATAATCAGGAAGTCGTCCGTGCGAGCGCCCTTGCAAAGGCTCTCAGTTCCGGCGACCCTAAGTTCATTCGCCAAGTCAATGACGCGATCATCGAAGCGAATGTCCCGCTATTAAAGGCGGTATCGGACAGCGACGAACCGATGATGAAGGCCCTTACGACCGGAAACGGCATCGTACAGGCTGGAGACACGGGGGGGCGCGCTCTGCGTGTTCAGTACG
>QGNH01001865.1_pt2 | contig 25508 bp, 48 predicted proteins | sample 1735481 | NCBI WGS metagenome assembly QGNH01 (sample SAMN09239004, study PRJNA386568) | Viral metagenome, whole genome shotgun sequencing project.
CTGATGTTCTCGCTAAGCTGTATGTATAGGAAGTATCCTGCGCGGATGTATCCCCGAGCGGATATATCCGCCCGCACACGAGGAGATGGTTATGAAAATCAGCAAGCATTTCAAGAAGCGACAGGTTCCTGAGTTGGAGCAGCTTGCCTGTGAGATGGTCGGGGACGGAAAGAAACCGAACGTCTTCTTTGTGTCCCTGCGGGGTCAGATGCAGATGATCACCCGTGATGGGGACGCCGCGTATGAGTTGGTGATGTCGTATTGTTGGCGGCATCCCAACAAGGAGTTTGCGTTGGAGGACAGACTGCATGGTTGTTTGGTCACCAACGAACCCGAGGAGGACGGCAGCAAGAAGCTCATCCTCATTGACGACTACGAACGATTTATCAAGGAGAAGGATTGATGGGTATCACTGAAGTATCTAGTGTTGTTCAGCAGGGTACGTTTGCGTTGCTGAAGTTCAACAACAAGCCGCACCGTGTCAAGGTGCTGCGATTCATTCAGCGCACGGGCTTTGGTCCGGCGAATTTGGTGCAGTTGCCGTCCGGCAAGGAGATTCAGGTGCCGAACAGCGACCTGAAGTTCCCCGAGCATACGCCGAAGAATCTTGTTGAGCATCCCGAGTATGTGAAGGGATGAGCCAAGCCCCTGGAGATGAGTTCTCCAGGGGCTTTTTTCTTGTCCGGGGTCACCATATACAGCTTATTTGATATCTCGTCCGCCTGGAGATCTTAGCTCGACGATTCGACGATCTCGACAGCCTAGTCCGGCAGGATCGCTAGGCATCAAGGGTTTTAGATAAGCTGTATATGGCGGCTGCCGCCGGACATCACCAGGCTGAGCCAGGTGGACCATCGCCTCGTGAATTCAAGTCCAATATAATGGAGCGAGCCTGAGCTGTATGTAGTGGCAATGTGAAATGCAAAAGGGAGACCAGGATGACGTATAGTAGTGACGAGACTGGTGGTGCGACGTTCAGTTTGAGTCCGGCGGAGCATGCCGCATTCAAATCTGGCAAGCCCGTGACCAAAGTCACTGGCGATTGCAATGGCATGGTCACCATCACATTGAAGATGACCAAGCCCCGGAGCAAGCAGGACCGGTTTCCGGCGGAGGTTTATGGCAAGGGCTATGTGCCGCCGGAACATCCGGTTACTGAGAAAAGCGTCTGATTTCCCCTAATCTGTATGTAGTGTGTTTGTTCAGTTCCAATCAACCCAATTCAAGGAGTGTGTTATGAACAAGTTGTATGTGACTACCGGTGGTGCGAAGCATGTCCTCCCGCAGGACGGGATTACCGTGGTGGAATTCAACAAGGAGCAGATCGCCGCCGCCAAGGTTCTCAACGCCATGCCCGAAGACGACCGCAACGCCATCCTCAAGTTGGCGGGTACCGAGACGGCGACCGAGACGCCGAAGCCCGCTGGCAAGAAGCGTGGGCGTAAGAGCGCCGCCGAGAAGGCTGCCGAGAGCGCCCAGACCACCCAGCCTGCCGCCGAGGATAACAAGCCGCCCCTCTTGGGCGAAGTCGCTTGAACTATCGTTCGTTTGGCTCCCGTGGCGTATGCGCCACGGGGGCTGGATCTGTGCCGCACTTTGCGACACGCATCCAGCTCAGAGGAGCATAAAATGGTAATCAAAGATGGCAAGTGTCCGAAGTGTGGTGCGGCATTAGACTACGGTGCGATCGGCTTGCAGGACCACGACTTCTACTGGGAAGTTGAGTGTCCCGAGTGCGGCTTTGCCGGAAAGGAGTGGCACACTCTGACCTTTGACGGCTTCACCGATGAGGCTGGCGAGGGAATCAATGGCGAACCGTTGCCTTCCTTTTGGCTCTCGACGAGCACGCGGGTTACATGGATTCTACCGCCTTTACCAAGGAAGAATTGGACGCCGAGCCTGAAAGTTACGAAGACTGATGTTCTCGCTAAGCTGTATGTAGTGGAGTAGAAAGGGACTAACCATGAAAAAGTTTTTTGAAGCAGTGCAGTTTACTGCCACCGAGTTCCACAGTGCGGCAGACAAGGCGAAGTTCGCCAATGCTCTTGCCGAGTTCGCCCTGAAGGGCTTCCCCCGAGAAAGGTTCACCAAGCCCCTCTACCAGCAGTTGAGCAACTGTTTTGGGCATATTGCCCATTTTGACATCGGGGGGTTCTACGCGACGTGGTTCGCCGACCCGAAGTCACAGGCGGAGTGGGTGCGGCATGTTGTGGGATATATCCCGTGCGGGGATCCCGCGTGGACGTATTCGGACATGGAACGGTTGTTCAAGGGATGGCTTGCCGCCCATACCGAAGAAGTCAATGCCGCGATTCGCAAGAATTCGGTTAGCAAGGCTGATGCCTTGGATGCCGAAGCCGAGCGACGGGTGGCATTAGACGGGAAGCGGACCCAGCGGTTTCAGGTTGTCGCCAAGAGCAGTAATACTGGTGCGTTCGGTCATCACCAGTTCGTCATGCTTGCCGAGGATGGTTGCACTTACAAGGTGCATCATATCCAGTGCAACGGCATTTGGAGTGTCGGTCAGCGGTTCGATGTTCAGCTTGACCATAATCGCCTTCCCACTTGGGAGGGCATGAGTGTGGAATGTCCCGAGCGGATTGCCAATGTCGCCCCGGACATTGTGGAGAAATATTGGCATACCCCCGCAGCATGAAAGGGAAATCGTGCGAGAGTTGGTCTTGATTGTGGCGATTGCCTTGTGCTGGATTGTCCCGCCGAGGATTTACCACTACGTCCATCCCGATGAAATTCAGCCGCCGAGCATTTACGTGCCGGAAGTGCCGACCTACGAACAGCATACGCCGGACTTGGATCATCAGCATCCGCCCATTCGTGCCGATACGGTAAACCCCGTTTGAGCGTTGTCCGCCCGCGCTAATCCAAAGTGGCGGTTATGTGAAGGCGTGACACGGAGACCCCTGCCAAGTCGGGGGTCTCTTGTTTTATATCCACCTTGGTAAAATGGGATGCATCTATTATCTTGTGTGTGACTAATCTATGACAAATTGCGCACAAGATAGTGCATTTATTCATTTCTTCCAGTATGGCTTGACGCCTTCTTGTAGTAGCGCATCCAACATCGAACTTCTTTGTGTTTTTGTCAAGATGGTGGAAATCCAAACAACATGGGGCTAATGATTTAGGCGATTGACACGCCGGATTTTGGCAACCATACTTCTGTTTAACACTATCCACGAACTGCTTGTTTTTGTCGTGGTGAAGTCGCCGGTCAGCCCGATACTCGTCAGAACGCTGCCTCTTGTTGGTGTATTCCCTATGTCTTTTAGCATTATCCGCTTTCCATTTGCGAGTTGTGGCATTTAATTTTTTCTTGTTTTTCAGGTGGTAGGCTACCCGATATGCTTTCAGTTGTTCTTTGTCTTTGTATGGCATACCTTTATGTAGTGTGCCGGATGAATTTTTAGAACAAATTTATATGGAATAATCCCAATTTCCCCTAAGCTGTATGTAGTGGTTATAGAAAGGACCGAATCATGCGAAAGGTAAACATTCAGGCGAAAATCCGAGTCATGGTCCCTGTAGAACTAACGGTGGACATGCTCATTCGTGCCGACGATGGTGCGAACTTCACGAAACTGTTGCGACGGTTCAGCCAGGGTCTCAAGCACACTCCCGGTGGCGACCTTGAGGACATTACCGTCGAGTCCCGCAATATGGACGAAGATGGGCTGGATGAGGCGATTGCGGAAGCATTGGACGACGGCAGCGGGTTTGAGTTGTTGTTCAGCAAGGTCACGGACAGTCGTTAGGATATATCCCGCCCGCGTGCGGGGTTTATCCTAAGCTGTATGTAGGTAATATAAAGGAAAGGAAATACCATGACCGCAAAAATCGTGAAAGCCATGACGGACAAGACCAGCAAAACCATTAAGGCTGGACCGTGGTTCATTCGCATCAACCGCAGCACCCGCGCCGTTCAGGCGACCAGTGGGGACTATTGGTTCCCGGTCAAGCGGGATGAGGCTGCCCAGCTCATATTCCGAAAGGTTGGATGATGCCGACCCTACGCGAACTGATTGCCGCCGCCCAGAAGAAGCACCTAACTGGTGAACTATTACTGATTGCGTGCGGCGAAGACCCCGACCGTCTCAACAACGGTGGCTTGAGTGAAGCCATCAATCTATTATTGGAAGAGGACGATGCCGATTGGATAATGGGCGTCATCACAGGAGAGTGGAAGTGAAAAAGTCAGAAAAATGCGAGTTGTGTCCGGCTGTATTGCCGGACGACATTCAGGTTGCCATCCACGAGGGTTGGATTCCCGAGTTCTGGGATGGTGACGAACCCGCAGGCGGACCTGTCTGCCCGGAGTGCTTCGCCAAGTATTTGGAGATGAAGGACGGCGGGCGGAGCGACCCCTCTCAGAACCCTGAACTCGCCGAGGAGTTGGAGGATGAGGTGGCAAAATGCCTTCAGTGCGGGGCGGAACTCGTGACTCGGATGGTGGAAAACTCCGCTAATCCGCAGGATATTTCTCTCGCCGAGGTGCAGGTCTGCCCGGAGTGCGAGGAGTGATGTGAACAAGGAGATGTGCAGCCCTTGGAGATGTTCCTCCAGGGGCTTTTTTTTATGATCCCGCCGGGTCAAGGGTTTCGGATAAGCTGTATAGGCGAACCTTTTTAGCCAGGCGAACCCGCATCACCTGGTCGCAGCCTGGGGACGAAACGGGTATCAGCCCTGAAGACTAAATCGCACGAGTTTCCCATGAGCTGTATGTAGTGTTTGCATCCAAGACCCCGCAGCCCTAAAGGTTGCCGCCTGGCAAACGTGAGTGGGGATTCCGAAAGGAGCGAGACCACAGCCTTCCTTCTTTAACCGGAGACCGAACCATGAATCGCTTTCAAAAGCCCCTGACATTTCAACTGCAATCCAATGGCAAGTTCATTACTGTACATGGGCAGTCGGCGGTTTGCGTGGGTTCTCGGTTTCTTATGGCGACCAGAATCCAGTACGAAGTCGTTGATAAGAAGACAACGATTGTCCGTGATTGGCACGATGAGACCAAGCAAGTAACCGTAACCAACCTATCTTCCCCAATGGAATTGTGACCATGACCGAAGTAATCAATGCCCGAGTGGATGCCGTGCCTGATGGCTTTACCTATTTTGACACGGGGTTCTATGTCATCTCCCACACTCTCGCCACCCGCATCGCCAACGGCAAGTTGCCCGAGCATGGGCGGGAGCGATTGGTAATCTGGGCGGACCGCTATTGGTGGCTCGCCCGGACCATTCACCAGAGCAAGAGCGTGTGGTCCATGCGCGACAGCGGTGGCTGGAAGTTCAACGAACATGGGCAGGCGTGTCTGCGTGGTGAATTGAATTACACCCGCAACGCCAAGGGTCAGTTGATTCGCTTGCCGACGTGGGTAGATTAGGATATATCCCGCCCGCGTGGGAGCAAATACGGCTTACCCTAAGCTGTATGTAGTGAGTGCAGACAATCACTTTGAAATGGAGAAATAAAATGAGGATGCAGACATTAGATGCTAAGCTGGGGAATATGCGGAAGTCCGTATCTTGGGTCGTCTATCCTCGCAGCACCAGCAGCGAGCCGGACATCTACATCATCCAGTCCGACCATCGGATTTGCCGTATCAACACTCAGACCAAAAAGGGCATGCTCTCCAAGCATTGCGCCAATTATCCCATCTTCATTATGATGGAGCCGTTCATGGGGGCGACCGAAGTGGACATCCCGCAGGACGTTCTGGACGCCATCGTGATGTGCCTGCCCAGCGTGGGCGACGAAATCGGACCCGGTGTGACCATCGGGGGCTAGTATTCTCCTGTTTAGGACGGAGGTATCGGTGTGCGTGGCGCATACCGTCCGCTTTTTTCCCCATAAGCTGTATAGTGGAGCGAACTCATGTCATCTCTGGATGTTTTGAAGATCTTATCGCAGGCTTTGCGGCAGTTTGACGACCCTCGCATCAACGATGTGCAGGTGGACGGCGAGGAAGACCTCTCCGAAATAGTCCTCAGCGTGGACGACGGTTACCATCTGACCGATTGGGTCATCCGAGCCAGAGACATCACCGAAGCCGACCGCGCTTGGGACGAATGCCCATAATAATTATAATTAGGGCTAAGCTGTATGTAGTGAGTGCAGAAAGGAACCAAGCCATGAACATCGTTGGCGAATTACTGTTTTTGCGTTCTTTACTGACTGTTAATCTGGGTAATCCTGGTCACGGTCAGATTGCCAAAAAGATTGACCATCTTTGGTGCCAGTTGACCCCGGAACAGATAGTCGAGTTCAATATCTGCATGGGCATTGCAGGCGAAGAGTTGGACAAGGTGCGGTATTCGGTGGGTTTGTAAGCCCATAATAATTATCAATTAAGGATGAGCTGTATGTAGTGAGTGCAGAAAGGCACACGACTATGAAAATCCCCGACTCAGCCGACGTATTCATCTACACCATGTTGCTTGTGCCGCCTATGGTTATCGGCAGCATCATCATCCTTATCAGCAGAGGCTTTTGACCATGATTACCGTGAAATCCATCGTCAGCGGCGGCAAACTCCAGCCCAGCCCCATTACCGGCTTCTTTCGCTCTTGGTTGCGTGGGCGCAAGCCGAGCATCATTCTCGCCTTCTTCTGGCTGTATTACTATGAGGGCGCTCTACTCGCCTTCCACGTTGACGGTGGATTCTTCCCCACCCGCAAGCCCGTTCGCATCTATTCCCCCAAGCCGGTTGTCAGCGCCGTGCCCAAGTGGTGGGAGGAAGTGGCGTGAGCAACGACCAGTTTGAAACAATGCTAATGGAGACCAATATGAAAGACGAACAGGCTTTAACCGACCGCTTCGAGGAACTCTGTGGCAGCGTGGACAAAGCCCAGCGGTTGTTCCGCATTTGGCAGAACGCCTACGCCCATGACCATCCCATGAAACAGTATTCCCTGACCCGCGAGCAGGTGTTTGAGCGACAGGCGAAGAGCGCCGGGTATACCCAGCAGCAGATAAACGCCTTCTACGCCTGCCAGTGAATCAAGGATTCACCATAAGCTGTATGTAGTGAGGTCAAGGAGACCGAACCATGCGAAACCTAACCTACCGAGAAATACTGGAGCGGCTGATTGCTAAGGCATTTCGTGCCAAGGAATATCTCGCCGCCATTTACTATTCAGAACGACTTTCAGGCGTGGCATGTGCCAGTTGGGAGAAGTTCAAAGGCTCATGGGCGGGCGAACGATGGGTTGCCCAGCACCAGCAGCAGGCAGACCAGATGGCTGCCGCCAGAAGGCGATGGCCATGAAACCCCGTGAACTCAGCGTACCCGAGAAGCATCAGTTGGCTGTGGCTCGCAAGACCCTGACCTATTCAGACGCAGGTGCGGCTGTGATGGGTGGACCGACCAAAGCCGAAGCCCGTGAAATCATCCTCCGCCTGACAGGCAAGCCTGCCAAAGAGTGAAGCCAGGCGAACATTCCCCCTAAGCTGTATAGGAGCAAGACCATGCAGGACATCGAAGCCGTTTCTGAGAAGGTAAAGGTTGTTCTTGAGGACATTGGCGAGGGCAACTGCGGTGATTACGACCCAGAAGACCCTGAAGACCAGCCGCTCGTGCGGTTCAGCGTCTATCGTAAGTACCAGCCCGGTGAGGAGATGGAGCCTTACTTCTTAGACGATGAGACGCCGGTGGGCGACGATGAGGAAAACTATCTCCACGGATGGCGTCCCGTGAGTGATGGCAGCTACTGCACGCAGCTACCTGCGACCCTGCCCGAGGAGAAACTCCAGCAGGCTGCCCAGCGTATTCTGGATGACATCGGCTCAGACATCGCCAACCAGCAGCGGTGCAAGCGCCGTATGGAGGAACTCTCGTGGATTGACGAGAGCTGGCTCAACTAGGAAGTATCCTGCGGGGATGTATCCGAGCGTGGATACATCCGCCCGCGTGTGTGATGACATTACCCATAAGCTGTATAGGAGACCAATCATGTGTATGAAAACCAAGAAGTTCAGGTTGCATTACGAGGACAAGGAACACGACAGTTACTTCTTGGGAGCTGTGCAGACTCCTGATGATGACGAGATGACCAAGGAGGACATCCAGCATCTCATATCGGACGCATGGGATGAGTTCCAGAGTGAGGAGCCGGACTCCGACTCCGAGTTCGTGGCATTTCTCGTGGAGAATCACGGATTCATTGAACTGAAGGACGAGTTCGACGACTACATCGTAAACCAGTAACCAGGTGATCATTTACCCTAAGCTGTATAGGAGCGACATCATGGCGGACATCAACGGCGTGGATCTGAAGGGCATGAAGATTGGAGCGTGGGGTGAGAACCCGACCATCGTGTTCGGCACTGACCGCTATCCTTTCTCATTTGGTGGGACCAAGGCGAAGCACATCTTGGATTGCATCAAGGACAATAGTATGGAGGCGGTGGTGGACGCCATGCTCTATCTCGTGTCCTTGAGCGACCCGGACTGGGTTGAGGCGTACAAGTCACCGAGGATTGCCGCCGAGCCGAAGCCCATCCTCGTGACAACCGAGGCGTTGTTGAACAATGCCCCGAAGTTGAAGGGCAAGCCGGTTTATCACCCCGAAAACGATGAAGACGAGGTGGCGTGACCTGCTCCGCCAGGTGATCCAAGTTTACCCTTTTGGGTAAGCTGTATATAATGGTTGCAACCAGGAGATGAAAAAATGGACGAGTTGACCTTGGCACGCTATCAGATTGTTACCGATTACCTGAACAATCAGACCGAACAGAACTGGCAGGTTTTGCTCCGTCGCATCAAAAATCTTGAAGACGCCATGAAAACTGCACCTGCATCCAGCGTATAGAGGGAAAGACGCCAGTTTCCCCTGAGCTGTATGTAGTGCTGTTGTTCCGAACGACCAAAACCGAATGAAAGGACTGAACCATGACCGAGTTGAATGTCAAAGTCGCCCCCCTGACCCGCGAGGAAATCAAGGCGTTCTTCAAGGATACGCCGCTCATCGTCTCCCGCGAGGAATTGGAAGTTGTCTTGCAGAACTGCAAGAAGGGCGCGCGTCCCATTACCATCGTCGCCACGACGACCCCCAAGTTGAACGTCAAGGACAAGGATGGCAAGCCGATGCCCCCTGAGTATCGCTCGGGCGCGGGGAAGAACGCTGTGTGGCACGTTCGCAAGCGCAGCGTGGTCAACGGATTTGTCCAGTTTGACTATGAGAACGCTGTCAACCGGCAGCGCGAGCGCGAGGGGCTGGAAAAGGACTTCGCGGCGGTCGCCCCCACTTGGGGTGAGGCGCGCGACGTGGAGGGGAAGAACTACACCTGCTTGCAGGACTGGACCCCCAAGACGGGGGATAACGCTGGCAAGCCCACTGTCTACCTCTACCTCAAGGTGGAACGCTCCCTTGGCTACGAATACTTCCTCAAGAGGGAGGGGGCGTGGGATGGGGTGCCGCTTGAACCCGCCGACGTTAATGCTTTCCTACCCGACAGGGGGGATAGTCGGCAGGGGGTGGAGGACGAAATCATCGTCCGCAAGTACACCCTTGCGAACGTGGAGCGAATCGTGATTGACGGGCTGACGTTTATCGTCAAGGGAACTGCCGCCTATGAGGAATGGGCGCATCCCGTCGCCGCCTAGTTCGGTCGGTTCGGTTGCCCCATGCGGTTTGGTCGCCGCATGGGGCTTTTTTATGCGCCCGCCGGACTCTTCAGATTTGGCCAACATCCCGCCGGAATGGCCAAGCCCAGGTGACATATCGGCTAAGCTGTATAGTGCGTGCCGTCCGCCGTCATCACGACCTGCGACTCCTTCAGAAGACCTGCTGATGGATCTGCAACTGGGAGTTGCACCTCGCTGGGATATGTCCTGCCCGTGCGTGCGAATCATGTGAGTTTGTCATAAGCTGTATGTAGTGCTGTTGTTCCGAACGACCAAAACAAGGAGACTGACCATGAAATGCAAACTCTGCGGTGGACTGCTGTATTTGCTCGGAAGGCTTGGCAATCTGCTGCACTATCGCTGCCGCAACTGTGGCATGGACTTTAATCGCAAGGCACGAAAGGCTCACAAGCATGAATAGCATCCTTCTCAAGAACGACCCGCATGGCGAGGGGCTGTGCATCTACGACGGCAACGGGAAGCCAATCGTGTTTCACAAGATGGGCGACGACCTCGTGTCGCTGCTTCAGAAGCTCGGGCGTAAGCTCGGCTTTGAGGTGACCTACCTCGGGACGGCAACCCGCGCTGAGTACGAGAAGGATTTTTGTTAGGATACTTCCGCCCGCGTGGGCGGACCTGGATTACCCATAAGCTGTATATGGAGACTGACATGGAGACCAAGCAGAAGACCATCAAGCTGGATCCCGACGACCTGAACCACTTGCAGCATGTGTTGCACCTGCTGCGTGATGTGTTTCCCGGCACTTACGACGCCATTGGGGAGCGAATGGATGTGAATGAGGACGCGCTCAACGACATCCTGCGGCACGTCGGCGTCCCCGACGATAATTACAACGACGGCATGATGAAATAGCTGGGGTTTGCCCTGAGCTGTATGTAGTGCCGTCATCCAATTCACCCCTTCAAACCTCTGGAGACCTGACCATGAAGACCTTTATCCTCCTCTCTGCCTTCCTGCTGTGCCTGCTCGCCTCGTTCGTCTGCGGCTATCACTACGGTTACGACCTCTGCTCCAAGCACCAGTCGTACTTCGCCGCGTTCACCAGCAAGTGACCCTCGCCATTGGGCAATCAGGGGCAATCACCCCTGATTGCCCTAAGCTGTATGTGGTGTGGGAAAGGAGACCTGACCGATGAAAACGAAAAATCAGACTGTGTGGGATGAGATGGATGCGGCTGCTGAGCGAGAGGCAATGGCGATGGCTCATGCCTTTCACACTGCCGGGATTGCGATGAAGTCGCAGCGCGGTGGCGTCTACCGCACTACTCGCGGTGGGGGTGATGGGGCTGCTGCCCGCCCTGCGTCCAAGCGATTTGATTCCGAAGTGAAGCGATTGACCCGCTAGGGAAAAGACCGCGATTCCCCCTAAGCTGTATGTAGTGCTGTTGTTCTGAGACCACTTTAACCTGTTTTTGGAGACCTGACCATGACCAAGATTTTTCAGACCGTTCGCAATGGCAAGAGCACGATGTCCTTCATCCTCGCCCGTAACGAGGACGACGCCCGTGCGTTCTGCGTGGAAGCGGGACAGGTGGCGTGCCACGTGGACGTGGAGATTTGCAAGGACGTGACCGCCGAAGCGTTGCAGAAGGCGCACATGCCCGAAACCCTCAAGGCGCATTTGGATGCCGGTCGCCGGGGCAACGTCTATCTGCATCCCGAAGGCTGGATTTGGGTGCCGCTCGCCAAGGACCGCCCCGCGCTGCACGGCGATGCCACCATGTTGGAGGCTTGCCCGCGCTGCCACGTTAGCGAGGGCGAACCGTGCATCAGCAACGAAGAACACCCCGTAATGGAAGGCACCGCGCACCGCGTCCGCGTGCGGCTCGCCATCGTCCGGCACCCCGAAATCTTGGAATAGTGGTAGGTCGGTCCGGTCGCCCGCCATGCCTATTGGGGTGTGGCGGGCTTTTTTTGTTTAGTTTACGTTTCCTCCAAAGCTGGATATAATGAGAATGTATAACTCCATCACCCCAATCAGGAGAATGACCATGAGAACTTTCATCACCTTCGCTCTGCTGCTCGTTGCCAGCACTACCTTCGCCATTCAGCCCCCGCCCAGCACGCCCGACGCCCAGCGCGAGTGGCTGACCGCCCATGTCACTGAGGATGCCAAGGCACTCGGCACCTTTGGTCCCAATGTTGGGGACAAGGTGGAGAGCATCGTCTATGAGATGGGCGAGAAGAACCTCGGCTTAGCATGCCAGTTTTACTATTTGACGAGGGCGAAGACCGAACAGGACGCTGGCTCCTTCGCGGCTGCCCAGGCTGGGGATTCGGCTAAGCTGTATAATGACGACCTCACCTCGGAGATGAACTCGGAAGCCATCGCCTGCTATGACCAGCTCGTAGCTGTCCGTCCTTATCTGGCTCGCGTCATCTACTGCTCGGTCCCCGGTTGGTGTGTCAACTATTCGTTCGCTTGCCCGGACTGGTACTTTGGGGACGACTCGTACCTCGGTTGCTGCGGCAACGGGGACTGGTGTGGTGATTGGGGCGCAGCTGTATATGGGGCTTGGTGTGACCAGAGTGGCTACTGGGGATCGAGTTACTACCCGAACCTCAACTCCTTCTACGCTCATAGCATCCGTGTGGCTACGAACAGGGGTCGCTGGTATCACAACCATGACTGGCATAGCCACCTGAACCATGACCACATGGCACATGTTGCTCATCACGCCCAGCACGCAGCCCAGCACGTCGCTAGGACGACGCACGCAGCACATGCGACTCAGCATGCCAACCACGCAGCACACGCTGCCACGCACGCAGCCCAGCGTTCCCATGCGACTCAGCACGCTGCTCGGGCATCGGCTCATAGTGCAGGACATGCTCGTGCCTCGGGACACAGTGCAGGACACAGTGGAGGCGGTGGACATGCCTCGGGTCGGAGCGGAGGCGGAGGACATGCAGGTGGTGGACGGCACAGGTAGTGGCTAAGCTGTATATGGGGTGATGAAGCCCGGCTGGAGTCAGTCGGGCTTTTTCTTTTCGAGTGGGTGAAATCTTTGGGAAGACTGGCGTATGTTCTCTTAGACAGATGCACTTCAGACTGCTGCCATCAGTGTCGTGACACGGCAGGCTACCTTCGCCTGCTCGCCGCACTCTCGCAGTAGACCTGCCCGACGAGGAGAGGAGGACAGCCTCCTCTCTCCGCCTTGGTGGGCTGCCTATACAGCTTAGCCTATACCTTGCCGTCTTCTACCAAGCAGCCCAGCCTGGTGATGACGCTTGGTCATAGCTGCCTAGTCATAGCTGCCTGGTCATAGCTGCCTAGTCATAGCTGCCTGGTCATAGCTGCCTGGTGAGGTGTGTGTCTGGCTGTGGTGTGCTACCTATACAGCTTAGCCCATACCACAACGCTTGGTGATGTGGTGCAGCCTGGCTGTGTGCAGGCTGCTGAGCCCAGGCTGTGTGCAGGCTGCTGAGCCCAGGCTGCGTGCATGCGCTGTGCATGTGGGCTGCACTATACAGCTGATGCAAAACGATCAATTCATAAATTATTCTCGAAAAGTTTTAGAAATGTTCCCCCAGACCAGGGGGGTCTAGGAACTAAGACCCTCCGCCTTTTTAACATCTAGGTAAACCCCTAAATTCCTGTCCGTGTTACAAAGTTAAAAACTCCGGAACTCCTGCCGCCCAGCAATAGGGCTATGAATTTCTCTAGGAGTCCCGTTTCCTTTTCCCAACCCTCCGGAAAAATTGGAGAGTTCAGTTCCGACCACCTTTTTCCTTAATAATACACCTAACTCTATACAGGTTAATAAGTTAAGATATCGAGGGTGGTCGGAACTAAAGCGGACAAATAGGCGGACAGGCTCTATAAAAGTACGTCTTTTGTCTGACTACCACTGGTCATTAGAGTTTGGTAGCCTCAACGTGCATGTTTGCTTTGAGCCATGGGTGGTCGATATTAGCGACTTGGATATTAACGAACCCAGCCTCTTTGAGCATTCGCCGCATGCGTTCGCAGTCGTAGAGGATTTTGTGGTTGTTCCAGAGTTGTTGTTGGAATCCGAGGTTTAGGTTTTCCACTTGTTCCCATCGTTGGTGGTAATCCATGCCGAGCCACATGCGGAAGGTTTCGTCTGCTTCTGGGGTTTCAAAAATGAGTTTTCCGCCGGGGGCGAGGACACGGTACCAGTTTTGGATTGCTTGTAGACCTTCTTCACGGTCTAGGCGTTCGATAAGGTGGTGGTGGTAGATTTCGCTGGCGAAGTTATCGGGGAAGACGTAGAGGGTGGCAACATCTCCTGTGATGTCGCAATTGGCGGTACGGTCAACATTGATGTAATCTTGTTTTGTGTCAGAACCTGCGCCGATGTGGAGTTTCCGGATTTTAGAAACATCCCTACTGTTGCGGGTAATTGGGGAATCTAGCGGGGTGATTTCCTGCAAGGTATAGGTGAAGTCATCTCTTTGCAGAAGTGATTTATCGCCGAAGTGGTAGAAGTAGGCGTCGGTGGCGATACAGCATTCGCGTCCGCTCATTCTGCTGCGTTTGAGGAAATCATGGTCTGCACCGTTGCCATCAGGTCCGGTTTTGGGATATTCCAGATTGATGGCGTCAAATCCTTGTAGGAAGTTGTAGTTTTCTCTGGTGGTCAGGAATGGGCAGTAGCTTGTTTCAAAGAAAACGGCGTGACTGGTATTGATTTGCTTGGTGGCGGTTATGAACTTGTCGTAGTCAAATTCTTTCCAGTTATCGCCACAATCCCGGACATACCAGCTGCGCCATGGCTGGTCGTCGTGTGGGCGTGCTTTGCCGTTATCAATACAGGTGCCGGTGAGGTGGTAGCAGCCATAGAGTTTGTGAGCGTGGAAGATGGCTTCCCAAAAACCCGGAGCCAATACAAAGTCACATCCTGAGAAGATGATGTATTGGTTGTTGGTTTGGAAAGCGCCGTAGTTCCAAGCGCTGTAAAGTCCTGGTAGGTTGACACTTTCACAGGGAATGCCATTGGCATCGCACCATTCTTGGGTGCCATCGTGGCAATCGTTGGCGTAGACCTTGATATTGAAATACTCCCACATGCTTTTATTGTGGGTTTTGAGTGACCACAGCATGAGTTTGAGGTAGGGGAGTTCGTCGTGGGAATTGATAATGTAGTCTATCATATTCCTAGAATAGTATTCTGAAATGAATTTTAGACGACATGGGGTGTACCAATGCGTTCTTCCCATTTTTTGAAGAACTCATCTGGTAGGGTGCCAAAGACTGGGTGGATGCAATCATACCAATCCTCGTGACCAATCTCCTTTCCAGGTATGATTTCTGTGACGCACCGCAGGGCAAGCCCTGCGGCTTCGGTACGCCTCAGCAGAGATACTACGTAAAAAACAAGGAAGCGGTTAAAGCAAGAGCGGCAAAATGGAACAAAGCCCATCCAGATAAAGTAAGGGAGTCTCGTAGTAATTGGAATGCTGCCCATCCCGAGAAACTAAAGGAATACCTTGCCGTACATAAACAAAAAAAAGTTGAGCCAATCAACCGAATCAAAAAATACTACGGGTGCATGAACCCAACTTGTCAATGGCAAGGTGAATTAGACTCCTGTTGTCTTGATTTTCACCACTTAGACGGAAACGAAAAATACGATGAGGTTAGCACTTTGCTTCATTCTAAGTACAGTGTTATAGTAGCCGAAATTAACAAGTGTATTGTCATTTGTGCTAATTGTCATCGAAAAGTAACCTACCGACAACTCGATGTGTCTGGCATCAGTCCATGCCATGTGAATAACAAGTTAGAACCTACTGTGCAGACATCTATATAGTTTGTGAACTTCTATGAATTTTGGCAGAAGATAGATGAGGTACTTGAGTTCGGCAAGGCGTCGAAGGTACGTCATCGTCTTTTGAAGCAGCCGGGCAAGAAGCGTTATCGTCCCAACACCTTTGGTGTGGAGTTGGAATTTCGCGCATGGGATGGGGAGGTGGATAAAGAGTGGTTGAAGTGGAAATTGGGAGAGAATGAGCAAGTTGATGCCGAGGTAGATGAGAGCGCCCCGCCTGACCCAGATGACTGGGTAGATGAGAATCCCGAGCCTGATTTGGACCAATATTTGGATGGAATTCAGGAAGACGACCGCGAACGAGTCGAGGAGAAGTATGAGGAAGATTTGGCGGCATGGAAAAGGAGTTATGTGGATGTAAGGGCAGCGGCACGAGACTGGAATGATGGCGACAAGGAGGGAGCCAAGGAGCGATTGATTCAGCAAATCATTCGGGATGAGAATTGGGAAGATTATAATGTCAATTATGAGAATGGACAGGAGTCCGTTGATGACAAGGTTTACAATTACATCTCGATGCTCAAAAAACTGGGTGAGAACGCCATAGCCGACGACGATGCGACGGAAACTACGTGGGCTTGCAGTCCGGACGAGACAGGGGTGGCGGAGATACGCAGTCGGCATCTTTCCACGGCAGATTTTCCTTTACTGTTGCAGCTTTTGAAGGAATTGCAGTATGAGGAGACGGATGCCAACACGAGCGCCCACGTTCATGTGGGTTTGGACCCGGACGAGACCGACGCCTTTGATTTGTTGGCGATGACGACATTAGTGGATGAGAATGAGGTATTAAACCAGATAGACGGGCATCGGGACTTGGGATGTTACGCCAATTTGCGAGACACTTTGTATACTAAGGTCAAAATACTGTTTCCACCGGGGACATACGACAATCAAAACGCCTTGGGGCGTGTGAGTTCCCTAGCGAAGTATATGGGAACGAACGTGAGTGCCTTTTTTACTCATGGCACGGTGGAGTTTCGTTATTTGTCATCTCAGGTGATTGATGATCCGAAGAAATTCTGCGAATGGATTCAGTATTATCTGATGATTCCGCGTTTGGCACGGAGCAAGAAGCAGATTATCTGTAACAACTTGGTATTCACTCGTTTGCCCGGCGGCAAGATACAGGTGACTGAGGGTAATCGTCCCAAGCCGCCGGAAGGCAGTCCTGATGATCTACGGCAACCTATGCGACCGATGACGGCGTATGACCGTTACTACATGGAGAAGTTCGGTGATCGGTCGATAGCATGTTTCTTGTGGCACTTGCCGTTGATACCACGGGAGTTGTTTATGAAGGATGTCCTCAAGTTTTCTCTAAAGATTGGCAGTCAAGTTGAGGATTTCGCCAAGATTTCTCATTATCAGCCAACTAATTTTCGTCCAGATGGTGCGCCTTACCATTTTAATGGCTTGGCGGGTCTCAATGCGAGTTATTACATTAAACAAGTATTGAACAAGATTACGAGGACAAACCTCCAAGACATCTGGATGGACTTGAGTTGGGAATGGAAGCGGCAGATTGTCGCTATTTTCAAGCAGATGGGAGATAAATAACATATGAACTACTACGAATTCTGGACGCGGCTGGACGAAATCTCCCTCGGTGAGATGTTCAAGAAGATGATGGAAGATCCAACCCTTGCCGCCTGCAAGAAGCGTCACAATGCCATTGATATGGTGAAGATTACCAAGTTAGCGTGGACACCTTACAAAGGCATGAATACGCTTTTGGTAAGGGCTTTAGCACAGAGCAAGCAGAAGGATGGCTCGGTTCACGAGTATACACCCCTGGTTGAATTCAAGAAGGTTCAATATGTAAAAGACGCTACCTATGCACCAAAATACTTACCGAATATAGCCGTTATCTCGGCAGTGATGCAACAAGGTGGTTCGCCAGAGCCAGTGGCGTTTTACAAGTTACAGCGGGACAAGACAGATGTATTGGTCCGCTGCCAGTGCGAGGATTACAAGTGGACGTTCAGTTCACACAACAAAGCGGCTGGTGCTTTATTTGGCGGAGCATACAAAAAACCAAAACCACAGGGACTAAAACCTTCACCAAATCCAAATAAGATAGAGGGGATGTGCAAGCACATTTTGAAGCTATTCAAGGTTTTGGAAAAGACTGGTATCTTCGCATGAACTTCTATCAACTCTGGGAACAACTTGAAGGGCAGACGGTGGAGGGCTTCCATGTTTATCAGAACATGGCAAATGTTCCCGATGCGGATATCCGCAAAGAATATCGTGAGGAGATTGCCCCTTACTTTCAAGATATGCGGAGTGATTCCAAGACGATGTTACGCTGGAATCTGACCGTGGACCAAGCCAAACGTATCTTTGGGGATGAGAATCATTTTGTGCAGATGGTGCATCGTGCTGCCCGGCGGGTCTTGCCGCCCAGTGTCCTGAAGAACGTCTGGAATTACTCACAGGTGGAACAGGTCATTGGTTATTGGGAGCAGCATCCCGAGGGTGACCCGGTACAGGCGTTGCATGGGCAGCGACAATTCTTTGGCACCAAGGGGGCTACGGATGATGGTAAGCACGATAAGTTGTCCAGTTTCAATCACAAGGTAGATGTTGTAGAACACGAGAATCCAGTCATCTATCCACTTCTCTTATTGCACGGCGGCAAGTATTATCATGTCACTGGGCACACGCGGATGACGGCGGCAGTGGTGAAGAAGATGATATTGCCAGTCAAGGTGATTTCGGTTTAGTCCACTGGGGTATGCAGGGTATTCTTTGCCCCAACCCACATTTGTTCCTTGCTTTCCCATGCTTTGGCGACCGAAATTTGATTGGGTGGCACGCTTCCTACAAGGGCTACCTGACCGAAATAGGAAAGGGATTCGTGCCAATCCTCCCGTCCGGCATCTGGTCTTTTCTCCAGAAAGTCGTCATCGGGGCGGAGCTTGGGGTAGTCCTCTTTGTTAATAATGACTTGGAGAACGATAGGTTTACTGCGGAGGACGCCGTGGCGGCGAGCCATATTAACGGCACGCTGGGCGTACTGAGCGGCTTGGGAGGGGCTAGCGGAGAGGTAGACGGCTTCATCCCGATACTCAGGGTGTCCTTTGTCGGCACGTCCTTTCCACATTCTCTGGCTTAATGGAACTGGTTTAAGTCCATTGGCGAGGATTTCCTCAGCGCGGAAGTTATTAGTGCCGTGGTAGAGGGTGAGTTGGTCTGGGATTTCTGGGGCGGTGAGGATTTCTTGGATAGTGCCGACGAGGTTTCCCCATTGTCCCGCCCAATTGCCGACATAGAGTTTGGAGGTTTTATTAACGATACGGCGACGGAGGAGTTCTTTAGCGATGGGGAGGAGGGTGCGGGTATAGCGGTTCTTTTCTCCTGGCCAGCGGGTATCATCTTGACGGTCGTCGATGATGACGTTGCGTTCGGGGGTAAGGAGGATTTCGGTGATGCTCTTCTGAACTTTGCTGGTGGCGAGGATAGCGGAGGCGCGTTTCAGGACGGCACCCCATGGGAGGAAGTTGGGGTCGCCCCAATAGAAAGCAAAGGTTTCGGTAGCACCGAGGATAACGAATTTACCGGCGAGTTTGTGGGGTTCGTCTGGTTTTCGTCGCCATTCATCCTTATAGGGGTTGCGGAAGTCGGTGATATCGCTGACGGGCGGGATTTTAGACTCAAGCCATGTATTGAAGGGTTTCATAAATTTATCTATCTTTGACGACTGAAAAACAGAAGGTTGCTCCTTTGCCAAGTTCTGATTCCAGCCATACATTACCGTCGTTTTCTTCTACGATACGTTTGACGATGGAGAGTCCGATACCAGTGGAATTGGTGTCTTCTTTTGGCTTTAGGGTCTGGAATATTTCCCAGATTTTATAGTGGTGTTTGGGGTCAATGCCTGCTCCATTGTCTTTCACCCAGAAGGTCCAGCAGTTATCACGGCTGCCATGGTGGTGATCACAGGGACATACGGGTCGGAAGCACTTGCAATTATAGCCGATTTTGACTTGGCATTTATCGGGGTCTGGGTGGTGTTTGATGGCGTTAGAGATGAGGTTGGTGAAGATTTGCCCGAGTCTGATGGGGTTGTATTTGATTTTAGGCAAGGACATGACGATTGTTGCTCGCCCATTACCGTTATCTACGTCCTCGATGGCATCACGAACGATTTTATTGGCATCTACACACGCCAGTTCGGTTTCTACACGTCCAATACGAGAGAATTCTAAGAGTCCATTGATCAAATCATCCATGCGTTTAATCTTGGGTTTGAGCATGTGGATATACTCGGTCACGTCCTTGCCTTTGGCGAAATCATCTTCAATCCAAGTGGCGAGGCTATAGACGGCGCGGAGTGGGGCTTTGAGGTCGTGGGAGGCGACGTAAGCGAACTGGGAGAGTTCTTTGTTGGAGTGGCGTAGATCGTATATCGCTTTGTCTATGAAATTGGTTCGCTCGTTTGACATTCTCTTCATATCACAGACGATATTATCCAGTTCTGTTTTATGGTCTTGTGGGATGTCTAGTTTTTGAAGGACGCACTCCAGACTGTCAATATCTTTATTGATAGACGAAGCGAGTTCTGCGGCGTGTTTTTCCATTTTATGGCATCTCGCAAAGGGTCCAATATCTTCCGAGGGCAGTTAGTTTGGCAATGAGTCTTTCTACTTCAATGGGTTTTGTCATATAACCGGCAACTTGTCCATCGTATGCCTCGGCAATATCTTCTTCATCTTGAGAGGAGGTGAGAACGACCACGGGGATATCACGAAGTTCCAGATCGTTCTTAATTGTCTCTAGGAATTCCAAGCCGTTCATGAGGGGCATATTGAGGTCTAGGAGGATGAGCAGGGGGCGGTCGATTTGTTCTTTGCCGCCGCTACCACGGAGATGTTCCAGAGCGGCAAGACCGTCGCGTGCTTTGAATATGGGGTTAGCAATATTGGCTTGCCGGAAGGCTCGTTCGATGGTCATGATGTCTACAGAATCGTCCTCAACCAGTAGTATCTGGTATTCCCGCATAGTCTATTCTCCTACTATATTTAGCATTAGCGGTGTCGTTTCTGGAGATAATCCATGACCTTATAATCACTCATTCCTTGAATATGGGCAATGATATCTTCTTTGGGGAACAACGGGTAATCAGTCATCATGGCGGCGACGAGTTCGCCGCGTGCCTTTTTCATGTCTTGGGGAGAAGATGATGGACCCCATGTTCGAGGAAGTTGCCCCATTTTTCGTAGGAAGCGTATCAATGCCGAGCCTCTTAATAGGATGTCGGCACTAGCACGGTCGGCAAAATAATCCCCTGGTTCTACACCACGAGGCAGGCTTCTGCCATCATCTTCGTCAGCGTGGCGGACACCGCCCCACGAGTCATCGGTAATTTCATTGTCCTTGGAGATGACCAGCAATCCGTGGTTTCTGATGTCTTGGTTACTGACTGAATGAAACTCCTTGCCCAATTTTTTCCCGATATGAAAGACCATCGCGGAAACGGCTGCGGAAATTTTTTCTTTATCGGCTAGGAAGACAATCTCATCTTCTTCGCTGGGTTCGATGTCTTGGTAGTCATCGCCGTAGGCATCTTGCACCCACGGACCGATAGGACCATGCCAGCCGCCCACCAGACCGTGTTTGCGGATGGTGGGTTCATTATCTACGACGGTGCCGTGGTAGAGGGTAATTTCATCCAGACGTTGCCAGAGTTCGTAGAAATTCATGTCTGGAGTATCTAGTTGGAGAGTTGCTAATAATTTCCGGGTTACCTGATCGCGCGGGCGCTCGCTGCGCTCGCAGGTCTAGTAGTTTTCCATTTTACTTTGAGCGATGAGGCAATAAGCGGGGTTTAGTTCTATGCCAATAAAATCTCTATCAAGGGATATGGCTACTTTGCCCGTAGTGCCGGACCCCATAAATGGATCTAATACTGTATCTCCCGTATGACTTCCAGATAGGATGCATAATTGGGCGAGTTTATCAGGGAAGACGGCAGAGTGCATTGCCGGACAATTTTGTTTACTGATTCTCCAAATAGCCCGGCGGTTCTTTGGTTTGCCATTTGCCATGATTTCTGCTATCACGGACATATCGCAATCGTATCGCTCGCTCTTGCTCAACAGGAATACATATTCATGGTTGCGAGTAGGTCTATCGGTGACTTTTTCCGGCATGGCACCAAGTTTATCCCAGATTATATCGCAGCGGAGATACCAGCCACGTCGGCGTAATTCCATAGCCACAAGCCATGGTGCGCCCACGAGGTCTTTGGCTTTATAGCCTGGGGGCATCCTGCACGCGGCAGTTTTTGTAGATCGACCTCGGGATTGTTTGCTTCCTTTCAGGTTAGATGGGGCGGTTGGGGTATATCCGTTGTATCTTCCGCAATAAACATCCCCCAAATTGAGCCATAGTGTTCCATCTTTTCGCAGTGTTCTTTTAACTTCATCAAAGATGTCGCCTAGATCAGCGGCATATTGTTCTGGGGTGGGTTCCGCGCCAACTTGCCCCGAAACCCCATAGTCTTTGAGTTGCCAATAAGGAGGAGATGTAATGCAAGTCTTTACGCTGTTTGACTTTATAGAAGATATCATTTTTTTGCAATCGCCGCAGAGAATTTGGTAAGTCATGCAATAAAAGAGTAATTACACTCCTATAATGCATGTGTAACTGTTCACTTAGCTGCATTTTAGCCGGTCGCCATGTTGATCCGGTCACAACTTTCACGATTTACTCCCCCTTCCGGCGTATTTTGACATCAATTCGCTCGCGTAAGAAGGAGTGTACACTCACATTAAAGGACTTGAAGGACATCTGGGAGTCGCAGGACGGCAGGTGTCCTTACACTGGATGGCGGCTAATTCTGCCAAAAACCACCAACGATATGGTAGCAAAGACACCTGACAGAGCTAGTTTGGACCGCATTGATTCGAAAAAGGGGTATGTAAGAGGTAATGTGGAGTTCATTTCTTTGATGGCGCAGTATGCCAAAAATGAATGGAGCCGGGGCGACGTAGAAAAATTTTTGGATTCTGGGCAGGAATGCCGTTTACCGAGGTTGCAAGTGGGGCTATAATACTGCATGTGTTTAATTTCTCTTCTTTTCTCTAGCGAAAGCAAAAAGAATGTCTAAGAAACCTGTGACCCGGACTATTGCCCCGGACCTCGCCTACCGTCGCGAGCGAGATTTGATTAAACTGGCGTATGCCAACCGGGAGTTCTGGTCGAATGCGGGGAATTACGCCGCGAGCGATGTTTATCAAGTTGCGGTCCATCACCAAGGTGAGGACTATTTGATTTGGGCACATACTGGCACGCCCCCGGAGGATTTGCAGGAAATCCTTCAGAAAGCGGTTACTCCGTATGCCAGCGATCGCACTGGAGCAGCGATTAACGGCTGTGGCGCAATTGCTACGGCTCACGCCTTGGATCCGGACCCAGAACTGATTTTTGCTGCTTACACGACCAAGGATGGGTTTGTTGCGGGTCGTTATTTCACGATTCGTGATGCTTGGCAGTGGGACAATGCGGATGCGACGGACAAGGCGAAGTTCTTGCTCAGCCGCTATGCCAAGGGCTTGTACAAGAAATGCAAGGTCTTCTCCATCGTCAAATACAAGCCCAACATGACAGACATTAACGAGAGCCGGACGATGCTTGGTCCACGGCTGTTCACTCTGACAGCTTGTTTGGCTCCCGCCATGCTTAGTAATCAGGATTTCAAGGTCCATTACTGCGAGAAGCAGATTGGCTATCCTTACAAGAAAACCAACCACCGTACCAAGTATGCCACCCACGATACTGCTATTAGCACGAGCGAGGGCGGCAGCGGAAGCCGTTTGGCGGTGCCGTGGACGAGTTATACGCAGGGTTATATGGCAGAGAATGGCAGTTTTACCATTCCCTGCGACCCATTCGAGTGGCGGCTCAAGGATCGCCGCGTCAAATATTCTGTCACGGGCGCGAAGGTTCATGTTCTGGTTTTTCCTGGCAGGCGGTCGAAGCCGGATCGTGAACGCACGACATGGTTGATAACTGAGCGTGCGTTTGACGACCATAAGGCTGGCACTCAGGATTCCTGTGGCTGCGAGCCCTATGTCAAAGCGTTCTTGACGATGCCGTGGGTTTACGACCAGATGGTGGCGACCACGACCCCCGCGATTGCCAGCCAGTATATCCGCTTCAAGGATAATGTGCTGGGCATGTATACCCGTCCGGCGCAGTTAATGGGGTTCTTGGACCTGCCATATTGTGATGGACAACCCTTTGTGGTTATTCAGGTGGAAATCGACAAGATTGACACCTTGTATGATGAAGAACGTAACACCCAAGAGGCAGCCAGCCCCCCAGCCGTATTGAACTATTGCGGTCGTCGCTCGGACTTCACGTTTGGCACCGTGGGGTATATCCACGATTTGATGAAGGCTGCCTGTGAAGCCGCCAAAGCTCATGTCCCACAGGCGCTGCGGGAGATGTGCGAAAAGTATTTCCCGCCACCGGAAGGTGATTGGTATGAGTTTGACGCGGACGACGACGGTTCACGGATTGGCAAGAAGTTCTCCAACTCCAAATACATCACCACCTATGACTTGGATAATGGCGGAGTGGTTTTTGGCGGCGATTTGGCACTTGGGGAAGCCAAGCGTTTGGCGTTCTACCACACCCAGTTGGGGGAATGGCTCGGTGACATGAAGAAGCACCCCGCCACTCGCGGGGTGACATTTGACAAGTTGAACACCAAGGAGTTGAACTCCCACCCGGCGGCTAAGAAAGCGGTTGCTAAGTTGCGGAATGGCAACAAGGAATTGGAAATCCCGGTCTTCAACATCACCATCTCTGAAATGGGGGATATGGTCGATGGTGAACTAGTTCCTTGTAAAGTCGTAGATTACCAGTTTGGCTCGTCTGTTCCATCTAGGAACATTGTCTTGCATTACGACGAAGAGCGGGTCACTTTTATTTGTGGTGAAGTTCCTAAACGGATTCACACGGGTGGCGGCGGACAGGGTAAGAAGCATGAGCGAGACCCCAACAGCAGGGGCGGTGTTTCCAAGCGGCGCGTCAGTTGTGTGGATCCGCGGGATGGCAAGGCATGGTTCACCTACGAGGAAGCCAGCGGCATCCTGAAGTATAACACGCGGCAGTCTTTTCCGCAGCACTACTTCAAGAAGCGTGCTAAAGCCACGCCCAAGCTCAGCCGCTTGACGGAGGAGTTATATTCCGCCATCAAGGCGACGGCGGCGAATCTGAAGTCGCAGTTGGAAGATTGCGGTTTTGAGTTGACGATGGATGATCCGCCGGACGGTTATATTGACCGTTATGATTGGCTTCTGAACGAGTTGCTCAAGCGGGAACTCCGGACAAATCCCCTGCTGACCAAGCAAATCGAGAAGTTGGATGCAGAAATCGGCGAAGAGGACCAGTTTGACTGGTCGAAAGCCGCCTAATTGGGCATCCGGTGACGTTTGAAAAAGCCGCCACCAATGGTGGCGGCTTTTCTATTGCCATATATTGCTCATCCTAATTTAATATATTACAGCAATATATAAAGCATCATGAAGAACTTCAAAACTTGGCAATTGACTGAGGGACATATTCAGTACAATCCACGAATCGATGGAGAACCGCTTCAGCCGAAAACGGCGATGGGTGCGGCACTTCAATGCGAGTATTTAGCGACTCAAATTCGGACGACCTTTGGATTGGACGAGCGGTTTGCGGCACACCGGGATGCTATCCACAAATGTGGGGAGTTACTGGAGCAGGCAGCGCGTGAGATGTACAAGGTCTTGGTTTCCGACCCGCACAAATTCTCATGAACTCAAAAACAATCACTACTTGGAGACTTCGGAGTTTTTGCATTCCAAAACTTGCCGAATTCGTTGCCGGGTGATTTCGCAATAATCATTACTTATTTCATAGCCAATAAATTGCCTATTGCCCCCCACTTGCATGGTAGCGACCGCCGTTGTGCCTGAGCCAATGCAGTTATCCAGTATTACCGCACTTGGGTTGGAATAGGTGCGAATTAGGTATTCAAAAAGCGGCACTGGCTTTTCTGTGGG
>QGNH01000732.1_pt1 | contig 25497 bp, 40 predicted proteins | sample 1735481 | NCBI WGS metagenome assembly QGNH01 (sample SAMN09239004, study PRJNA386568) | Viral metagenome, whole genome shotgun sequencing project.
CCGCAAACCTCCTCACCAATGACACCCAACAATAAGCCGATGACGGAAATCATAGATGAAATTATTGCTGAACTTTTGGTAAGAATTGAGATTTACTATCCAAAGAAACCATTTCAAAGAATTATAGGGAAGATTAAAATACCTAAATTATGAACCAATCAGAAGTAAAGACGAAAGAGCAGATTGCCGACAAGTGGGCGGAAGCCTATGACAATCCGCGCAATGATGAACTTAATTCGTATGATGCAATTCATGGCGCACTAACCGAATACGCCCAGCAAGTCACCGCCGCCCTATCAGAGAGGCCGGGGATGAAGTGGGTGAAGGCAAGTGAAAGGCTGCCTGAGATGGAAAAATATCTCCACCTAAAGGATAATGTTGGCATAGAGCGCATGGGAAATTTTTACAAAGATGGTGCAGATGTGTTTTGTTCTATTGACAGAACAGCAGCGCATGAATCATTTATTATACCAGGAAAGCACTTTAACCATTTATTTTGGCTCGACGAATCCGCACCCAAACCCAAAGAAGGGGAGAAAGAGCTTTTCGCAGTAAACGTAGTTGCTTTTGTAATGAGATCACTTGGAGATCCGGGCATCCTATCAGCAAACAATTATTTACAGATGTACAAATCATCTCTGGAAACAAAAAATAAAAACCATGAATAATCATTTCTTATCAACAAAAGTTTCTCTGCCGAAATATCCAAAGAGGTATTTGTGTCGGGTATCTACTCCCGAAGGAGTTATCCAGAAAGAGGTTAGCTACGTAAGGCTTACGACAGACGATGCTTTATGTGACTGGGATTTAATTGACGCTGATCTACCTGATGAATCGGAGATTTTAGGATTTAGAAACATTTAAAACCCAAGCTGTATGAATAAGGATCGCTTTGTAAAACATTGGTCACCCATCGGATCTGAAAAGGAAATGTATGCTGATTTACTTTCTGTATGCGCTACGGATAATGCAGAGATTCAGGGTGCATTAAAATTAGCAGTATCCAAATCCCCATCCCCCCAACCCAAAGAAGGGGAGAAAGAGGCGGCGCTCCGTGAATTCGCAAACTGGATGGATGATCTGCCTTATTTCATGGCTCATGGGCAATGCAAAGTAAACGGAACGGGAATGCTACAGCAATACAAATCATCTCTGGAAAAGGAGGGAAAGAAACCATGAATAAGATAATAATTGCAGCAATATTTTTCCTTGCCTGTAGTAAACCAGCAAAGACAGCACTCCCCGTATCGGATACCGTGGTGCTTTTCCATCCCCATCTGGATACTTTGGAGCGAATAAATATTGACTCAACGCTGCACTATTTCGGAATGGAGATGGAATATCACTCGGATTACCAACTGGCAGCAGCACGGTATTACAGCACAGAACAGGAGAAATACAGGCTACAGGCTAACCGGTTCAGGGATTCGTCCCATAAATATTATTTACTACTAAAGGCTTATAGTAATAAATTCAAATGATCACCCCCTCACTCCTTACCGCCGCCGGATGGAAATACGCGGGCCGTGCCTGGTACAAGGGAACCCGGACGATAACCTGCAGCAACGGGGGATGGGAGATTTGGATTGATAAGGTTAACAAAGAGATTAAAACAATGGAAGAAATAAATCAATAAAAAGCTATGATAGAGCTGTTGAATATGGATTGTATGGATTACATGGCCGGATTGCCGGACAAGGCGTTTGACCTGGCTATTGTTGATCCGCCGTATGGGGTTGGCGATTGGCAAACAGTAGGAGACGCGGACCAGTTTAATCTAAGGGCGCAAAAAAAGTACGGCAAAGTCGATTGGAATGATTTTACTCCAGAACCCAACTATTTTCAAGAATTGTTAAGGGTGAGCAAAGAGCAAATTATATGGGGTGCTAATTACTATAATTCCTTTCCAATCACCGGCGGTGCCATTGTTTGGGATAAGAAAAACGATGCAAACAGGTATTCCGATGGTGATATTGCGAGTTGTAGTCTTCAAAAGAAAATATCATTTTTCAGGTTTAAATGGAATGGATTCTTACAAGAAGATATGGCTAATAAAGAAATCAGAATTCATAATTGCCAAAAGCCGGTTCAACTTTACAAATGGCTCCTAAAGAACTATGCCCAACCCGGCGACCGGATCTTAGACACCCACCTCGGAAGCGGATCGTCAGCCGTTGCGGCGCACCAGATGGGCTTTGATTTCGTCGGGACGGAGATTGATTTAGACTATTACAACGCCGCACAGAAGCGGTTTAAAGAGGCTATAAAACAACAATCATTATTTGCTACATAAACGCTTCTTAATTATATAATAACATTCAAAACTAAAAACCGATGTCGCTTAAGCAGGTATTATCCAGGATTATTCTATTACTTTTTGTTGTTATACCAATGATATTCCTTGTAAGAGATTGGTATGATGTGGCGGCTTTGGTGATTATTTTTCTTATCGTTTGGGCGCTTTTTAATTTATAAAAATGTAAATCAATAAGTTATGAAAAAAGAAATAATCATCAGTGAGACTAATGGTAAAACCTCCTTCTCTACAGAAGGTTTCACCTCATTTGAGATAATCGGGATTTTTAATTATTTCCGGGATGAATGGGTTGTCAGGAAAATGCAACAGGGCTTTGCGGCACAATCTGCGAAAGCAGCAAAGAAAGGTAAACCCAAAAAGACCCAACCATGACCCGCACCCGCCTCCCCAACGGCCAGTATGCCAAAGAACAGCCGAGGAAAGATCCAGAAAGGAGAGAATATATCAAGTCTGATCTTTATTTCTATCTGGAATGGGTAAAGAGGCTACAGCAGGTAATATCCAACCTCCGCAACCAGAACGCGGAACTATCCAGGCATAACGCAGAGCACATGGAGCACATAGAACAGCAGCAAGATTGGGCTGATACGCAGGACGAAACCATCCGCCAACTCCGATCCCGGGTGCTGGGGCACAGTATATCCTGGTTTACGATAGGGGTCCTACTGGCTAGTGTGGGGTTTTTAATATTTCAATATCTGGTAAAATAATAACAAATCCAATATCATGGAAAAGCATCAATTCAGGCAATTGCTGGCCGAAAGGCTTATTGAACTCAGGAAAGAAAAGAAGCTCCTGCAAAAACAAGTGGCCCAGAAGATCAGCGTAAAAACACCCTGCTATTCAGCTTATGAGCAGGGGAGGGCTGAACCCAGCCTACGGATATTAAAAAGGCTATGCGAGTTTTATGGGGTGGAACTGAGCGAGATGGTGAGGGTGGGGGTGGGGAAATAATCCTCACTATTTTGTATATTTATTTCATAAAACCAAAAACATGGACATACAATGCCCTAAATGCGGATCTCACGACCTTATTGCCGGAAAGAAAGGATTCAGCGGGAAAAAAGCCTTTGCGGGAGCCGTCCTTACCGGCGGTATCGGAATTTTAGCAGGAACCATCGGAAGTAAAAACGTAGAGCTTACCTGTCTTAAATGCGGGACAAAATTCAAACCGGGCCATGATATGGATTCTATTGAGGTTAGCCGTCAGCGGATAGCAGAGAAGCGGGAAATTTCCAGACAGAAAGGAGCGGAGGTTGCGGGAAAGCCAGGTTTCTGGATCTTCCTTGCGATAGTGGTAATCGGGTTTCTATTTTTAATCAAATCGTGTGTCGGCTCATAAATGCTAAAAATAAATCAGCCATGAAAATACCGGCAAAGATAATAGCGGATCTTATTATGAGCCTCCCTCCTGTTAATAAATTCGAAGGGCCGAGAATTGAGAGTATACCAATCATCCACAAAGATCTATCTACCGTTGGCCCGATCTCAATTAATGACTTGCCGGTGACCGGCGTAACTTTATTCTTTTTTCCAAACTATAAAACACAGGAATGGGAGATGGACATTCCCAAATGCTAAAAATTTTAACGCAGGATGGGTGTAAATTTGGGTTTATAACAGTGCTTAATACAGTGCCAGGGCCAGGAAATCCACAATATCTAAAACCATTTAAGAAGGGCCAGTCCGGTAATCCGAAAGGCAGACCCCCGAAGCTACCGGCTCTGGATAAGCTATTAGATAAGGTACTGGGCGACGAAAAGGATGGCGTTACGGCTGCTGAGACAATCCTCGCTGCGTTACGAAAAAGGGCTGCTGGTGGCGACGTCCGGGCCGCAGAGGTATTGCTGGACCGGGCTTATGGCAAGCCGCTTCAAAAGGTAGATGCCACTATTAAACTCGGCAAGCAGCTGGAAGAAGAAAGTTATGATTAGGTTTGATAAGAAGTGGTTCAACCCGCTTTATTTCATTTTAAACGACCTCATAAAAGATACCACGGTACGGACTGTGCTGGTGTACGGAGGCAAGTCCTCGGCCAAAACAATCTCCATCACCCAGATATTATCCAAAGAGCTGATCGTAAAGCAAAACAGCTCTATTGCCTTCCGGAAGGAATCGGCTATCATTCCCACCACGTTAAAGAAATCCTTCAACCTGTCCATTGACAGTATGCGGCTTTATCCGGCGGTGGAAAAGCAGGACCGGCGGTATCTGAATAAGCTGGGCCCTGGGGAAATCGTGATGAAGGGATTGGATGATTCAGAAAAAGCAAAAGGGATCGAATCGTATAAATATGTTTACCTGGATGAGCTGAACCATTTTGAGCAGACGGAATTCGAGCAGTTTAGTTTATCCCTTCGCGGTATCGAAGGCCAGAAGATATTCGGCAGCTGGAACCCGGTGGACGAAAACAGCTGGGTAAAAACCGAGCTGGTGGATAAGTATGAGTTTACGGAAACGGATAAATTCGGGACATTGCCCTGTTCGAATTCCTTCATTAAAATATCCTCCTGCGGCAAGGTCGTACTGATCAAAACCACGTACGAGGATAACTACTGGATTGTAGGCAGCCCGGACGGAAGTTACGGCTTCAGGGATGAGAATTTAATTTCAGAATATGAATCGCTGGCTTTTAAGAATAGTAATTCCTATAAAGTCAACGTGCTGGGTGAATGGGGGAAAACCGTTTTCGGGGGTGAATTCCTGAAGTGCTGGAAAAGTGAAATCCATACCGGTGATTTTGAATACGATCCGGACCAGGCGGTTTATCTCTATTTCGATGAAAACGTAAACCCATATTTCCCGTGCGGTTTCTTTCAGGTAGGCCGGGACCAGAAAAGCCCCAGGTTAATACACGCCATAGCGGCTGAGAATCCAAATAATAAGATCAACTGGATGTGTAGGGAGATAACCCGGAAGCTTACTGAATGGAAACATAAAGAGTTGCTGTATATCGGCGGGGATGCTACCAGCCAGAAGGAAGATGTGAAGCTGGAAAAGGGGGATGATATGTTCCGGCTGATCATGGCGGGCCTGGCTGAGTTCAAGCCGCAGCGTAAAACGCCAAAGGCAAATCCGTCCGTGAGGATGTCGGCAGACTTCTTTAATTCAATCTTGGAAGGCGCCGTGCCCGGCATGACTTTCGGGGCAAATAGAAAATGCCGCAAGGCGGTGCTGGATTATGAGAACACGAAAGAGGACAAAAACGGCAAGATTGATAAAAAAACGGTTACCAATCCCATAACGGGAATTCCATATCAGCCGTATGGGCATTTTGTTGATTTGACCAGGTATTTCCTGGTGAACACTTTCGGCGAAGAATATGAGCGGTATCAGCGCGGCGGGAAGGAAACTATTCCGGTAATAGGTAAGAATTATTCGAAGAATATTTATTAAATTAGAGTATGCCATCCCCCGAAACGGAAGTAGACAAACTCCTGGATGAAATCCTGATGCTCACCATCATTAATAAAAATTGGGATTACAAACGCGTGGCGGAATACGTTATCGATAAACAAATTGACATCCTCCTGCCGATAGAAAGCCTCACCGGCAGCAGCGCGGTAACAGACAAGATCCTCGAATTAAAAGCCATCCTGAAACTTATAAGAAAGAGCAGGAAATAATCCCATGTGAAAATTTTTAGCATACTACTTAGTAATTTAGCTGAACCAATATTCCCAAATTGTTCAGCTTTCTAATATCCGCAGATTACCAAAAGCAGATCCAAGATCTAAACCTTCAGCAGGTAATCGGTGGAAGTCAGGCCGTTTTGAATGCCGCCCAACTGGCTGCCCAGGCAGAGGCTAAAAGCTATCTGGTACAAAAATATGATACTGCCACGGCCTTTCTTCCCACCGTCTTATCGGATATTACAAAAACCTACAAGGCGGGCGCCACGGTATACGATTCCAGCAACAATTTTTACAACGCGGTATTCCCGCAACCTCAGTTTGACTACCAATCAATTTACAATATAGGGGATCAGGTTTTTTGGAAGGATAAAACATACACCTGTTTAATAGCTACCGGCTTTTTAAGCCATGCGGACGCTTTAGAGATCGGCCAGATAACCGATTCCCCTATTTTGAATATATTTCCGGATGACATCATAAACGGCCCCGCTAATTGGGGCCCCGGAACTTCTTACAGTGTGCCGGCGAATACGGCGCTCACAAACACAACCTATTGGACGCCTGGGGATAACCGGGATCAGATGTTTGTGATGATACTGATTGACCTGACGCTTTATCATGTCCATAGCAGGATTGCGCCGCGCAATATACCGGACCTGAGAGTGAAACGCTACGACGAAGCTATCAAATGGCTGAAAGAATGCGCACGCGGCAAAGACATCACGCCTGATCTTCCACTATTGCAGCCAAAAAGCGGGTCGCGCATTAGATTCGGCGGAAATGTTAAAAATGTAACTCAATACTGATGCCCAACCGCATAACAAGACTTCTCAATAAAGCATTTCCTACCGGGTACAGCAACCCCATCGTGCAGCCCGATGGCGGCAACCCGGCAAAGAATCTAAGCAACTACATCGCGCCGGTACAGTTACAACGTATCAGGCAGGACGTATTGAGTTGGCGCGCTGCTATCACGGAGGCCGAAAACGTATGGTACCCGCACCGCGTGAAGATGCAGCAATTGTATGTGGACACGAAGCTAAATGCTCATGTCGCGTCCTGCGTTTCCCGGCGTAAAGATCTTACGCTGTTGCGGAAATGGGAGTTTGTGGACAAGGCGGGTAAGATAGACCAGATCACTACAGATATTTTTACGGAGAACATAAAAGGTAAATCCCAGAACCAGCAATGGTTTGGGAAGTTTCTTGACCATTCCCTGGATACCATCTTCTTTGGTTATTCGCTGATCAGTCTGGGCGACATTGTAAATGATGCCTTCCCAAATATCAGCACGATCCGGCGGTGGAACGTTTCCCCTGACCGGTTCAATGTCGCCAACTTCACCTATTCTATTTCCGGGGCCAACTTCCTGGATCAGCCTTATAAAGACTGGCATGTATACGTAAAGACGAGCAATGATATCGGCACCTCCGATTCCGGATACGGCCTGTTTTACGAAATCGCCGTTTATGAAATCTTCCTGCGCAACCTTCTGGGTTATAACGGGGATTTCGTCGAACTATATGCCCAGCCGTACCGCGTGGGTAAGACCAACAAAACGGAGGAAAAGGAAAGGGCTGAATTCGCGGCGGCCATCCAGCAGATGGGGAGTGCCGGATGGGCTTTGATCGACCCGGAGGATGAGATAGATTTTAAAGAAACAGCCCTCGGCGGAACCGGCTATAAGAGCTATGACAACCTGGAACAACGCTGCGAAAAGAAAATATCTAAAATGGTTCTGGGTCATGCTGATGCGATTGACAGCGTACCCGGCAAGCTGGGTAGCGGGACGAAGAAAACACCGGCAGAGATAGCCACGGAGGATAAGCAGACCAAAGACGGGTCTTTTATCTCATCCGTGGTAAACGACCAGCTGATGGCGAACATGCGCAACCTTGGTTTTAACATTAATCCGGAAACAAAAGCCGTGCTAAAGAACGACGCCGAGGTGATGGAGACCAATAATCAGATTTTGGATATGGCCGTGAAGATGAGCCTTGCTGGATTGCAGATGGATGCTAAATATTTTACTGACAATACCGGCATCCCGGTAACAGCGCCGCCCGCCGTGCCGCCACCACAGCCTTTTACGCCAAGTATAAAAAACAAACTGGAACGGATTTATGGAAAGCATAAAGCTCATTAAAAAACTAAAGGGCCAGGGGTCAATATTATACTTCCGGAACGGGTATAACTGCGGTGTAACATTTAAAAAAGAAGATGAAAAGACGCACAATTTCATTAAAAAACATATCGGACAGATAAGGGAAATCACTGAAAAACAATGGACGGAAGCATAAAATATACAGATAAGGAGATCCAGGCGCTTATGGACGGCATTCAGGATGGATCTATTGATGAATACGATTTGCCGGAAGAACTGTATTTGAGAATCGCAGAGGCGTTGCGGACCGGCTTGTATAAAGGTTTCGGCGGCACGCTGGCAGATTTTGAAGGTAAGGACCTGGAACTGCTGACAGAATTGCGTGAGAATATTTACATGTTTTCAGCTGCGAAAACGTATCAGGAAGTAAAAGAAATCGGCTCTTTGATGTTTGATGAGAATGGAGAACGGGTAAGCGTTTCGGATTTTAACAAGGCGGGACGCGCTGCATTTGATACGTGGAATAATGACTATGGGCGCACGGAGTATAATACGGCTGAAGCCAGCGCAACAATGGCCGTGAAGTGGAATGAGATCGAAGCAAATAAAGACTTGCTGCCAACGCTGCAATATTCCACCATCGGAGATGCGTGCGAAATATGCGCCCCGCTGGATGGCATGACAGCCCCGGTTGAAAGTTCTGTATGGTCAAATGTTTATCCGCCAAACCATTTTAATTGTCGCTGCGTGGTTGAGCAGATTGAGGATGTAGTCGGAAAGGATTCCGGCAAGGATATTGCCGCCGGTCCGCTCGGGAAGATGGACGATGATTTTAAAATGAACAGCGGAAAGGATAAGTATATTTTCAAAGACGATCACCCATATTTCCAAGTCGCAAGCGGAGATGAGAAGTGGGCTAAAAATAATTTCGGGCTCAGTATACCAGCAAAAGATTAACAATGGCCGACACTAAATTCAAATTCGGGGCCGTCAAAGCGCAGCTTTCCGCATCCAAGCGGGAGGCTATTGTATTATTAACCAACCAGGCCCAGAATTACTTTCTGTCTTCTTTTAAAACGCAAGGCTTTGACGGTGAGGCGTGGAAAGAAGTGAAGCGGCGCACGCCGGGAACCACTGAATACAAATACCCAGCTAAACCTAAAGCCAGTTCACGGACCAGCCCCATACTAATCAGGACCGGTACCCTTCGCCGCGCGGTCAGCACGATGGCCCGGACAGCGCAGGTATCGGATACCGGTGCCCGGATGATCGTGGATTTACCTTATGCAAAGGCACAAAATGAAGGCAGCGATAAAAAAAATATCCCCAAACGCGAGTATGTTGGCCAGACTGAACAGTTAACGGTCATGCAGAAAGAAAAGATTGACGAAATAATTAAGAAGATATGGAAAGTATAAAAAACCCATTAGCGAAAAGATCCGTCGACGCGTTTATGGCTGAGGTATTAAAAACGCGTACCACAGCCTTAACAGCAGTAGAATTTGTTATTATGCTTAATGATGAAGCGCATAAACTATACAATAGCGCGCATTCTGATGGTGAAAGGCAATATACTTCTGATAAAATTATTGAACAAATTAAAGGATGAGCGGAATAAAACAGCCGATCCAGGATATTTTAAACCAACTCTCCGGAATAACGATCCAAACCCAGGAGAATCAAAACAGCCCGGTATATGCCCGGGTATGGAATAACCAGATCAGGCAGATGGAGGACGGCAAGGGGTATGACTTCCCGAGGCCAGCAGCCTTTTTGGAAATAACAAACCCGGCACCTTACAAGGCGCTTCATCTTGGTTTTCGGTCCGCCGACCTTACCGCTAAGATCCATTTGTTGCATGATTTTTATAATGCCGACGGAACTTTGGAGCAGGATCTGGGCATATTTGATTTGAGGGATATTGTTATTTCCGTATTAACAGGTTTTTGTCCAACAGCGTGCGGACCCATGAACTGTATCAGCGAAGATCAGGCGTACGATCACGGTAATCTATACCACTACCTTTTGGATTTCGTATGCAATTTCACTGACAGCAAAGGCAGCCCTTACGATCCGGATGCGGGGATGTATGATGATACCGCTAACCCACTTTTGGATCAAAGTACTATTTCCGGCGGCATACCCGGACCCATTCCAGACCCTGACCCTGAATTTATAATACCACAATAATCATGGCCACTATATATCAAATACGGTCAAAATCAACTGAAAAAATATATATAGGGAGTGCCGTCAAGTATGCCCGCCGGAAGGCTTATCATTTATGGTCATTACGACACAATAAAGGCAATAACGGAAAACTGCAAAATCATTTTACTAAGTATGGTGAATCGGATTTTGTTTTTGAAATTATAGAAGACATGATCAATGATGATATTATTCTAAACAGGGAACAATTTTACATTGATTCATTAAAACCATTTTTCAATATTGCTCCGGTTGCGGGTAATTGCTTAGGATGTAAACATAACGAAGAATCAAAACTCAGAAGAAAGGGATTAAAAAATAGGCTTGGAATAAAGAATTCACCAGAAACTAGAGAAAAGCTCAGGATTGCAAATTTGATTTTTTGGGAAAAACACCCAGAACTCAGGGATGTGAGGAGAAAAATGGCACAAGGGAATACATATACCCGCGGAAAGAAGAAAAGCAAGGAATATTGCGAAAGCGTTTCCGGTGATAATTGCGTTAATAGTAAGATTACCGACACTCAAGTAAAAGAAATAAGGCAAAAATATATTCCAAGAAAATATTCAAGCTATACACTTGCTAAAGAGTATGGAATATCGAATTCGCAGGTGATGAGGATTGTAAATTTTATTGATAGAAAAACTGCTTAATATGGCTGCACGTTCCGTAGATCAGATAAACGCTCAGATAACAGACGCTTTGGTGGCCAACTTCGCCACCATTGGCGTAACGATAGACACCACGCAATGGAGTAAAAGAAATATGCTCAGGCTGATAGCTTATTCCATTGCCACATGCGCGGCATTCATTGAGCAGCTGATGGACGTGCTGAAAGCGAGTATTGAGACCACAGCCAGCAAGGCAGCAGGGGCATCGGCCTTATGGGTGCAGGATAAGATGTTCAAGTTTCAGTATGACACGGTTACGCCGCAAATCATTCAGCTAATCAATACGCTGCCCGTTTACCCGGTCATTGACACCACGAAATATATCATTACCGCCTGTTCGGTAAAAAGCAATGTATCCAATCAGGTAGTGATCAAAGTCGCTACTGGTAATCCTTTTGTAGCCCTTACCGCCCTTCAGCTCAGCTCAGCGCAAGGCTATATAAACACTATTGGAACGGCGGGGATTATTTATAATGTCGTTTCCCTGAATTCGGACAAAATTTATATTGATGCCGATATTTATTACCAGGGGCAATATGCGGCCGTGATCAGCGCGAATGTCATTGCGGCCTTAAATACTTTCCTACAAAATCTTTCTATATCCAATTTCGACGGATCGTTAAAGATGAGCGATTTGGAAGCGACTATCAGGGGCGTACAGGGCGTTAATGATGTTGTACTGGATAATGTCCGTGGCCGGGCGGATACAGATCTTTTTGCGGCTGGTATTGATCTGGTACTGAATGGCACCACGGTGCAAAGAAAATGGAACACAATTGCGGGATATGTGAGCGCGGAGACAACGGCGGGCAAAACTTTTACCGATAGCTTAAACTTCATTGCTGAATGAGTATCTATGACGTGGATTTCGCGCCGGTTTCGGTGGAATTACTCCCGCCGGATAAGCGGTCACCAAGCAATATAAACATATTGCTGGCGATGCTTAAACCGCTGCAATGGATTCACGATCTGGTTTTCGGATCTTATTACGCCGGTCCCACCTGTCCGAACTACGCCCCAGGCACGTGGAACAAATACGATCAGGTAATTTATCTGAAACATGTTTACCAATCACTGATTGACGGGAATACCGATTTGCCCACAACAACCAACTGGCAACTCATTCAGGATAATTTCATCGGCGTTCAGGAAAGGATTTTATACAACGGAAGTAAACTCGTTTTGGAGTATGCGCTTAATAAGCAGTTTAACACGGTTTTCAGGCAGCCAAACAACGTGAGCGATATTTATATCAGCAATATTGCCGCCGTTGCTGCGGGCTTCCTGGTAGGCTTGACGGAGCCCTTCTGTCCAAGCGTCGGGGCAACCACTTCATCCGATGCCATTGGGAGTATCTCAACATTTGTGCAGATAAATAATTTTCAGATAAATATTCCGGCAGCCGCCTACGCGCTTACGAATGATTCGGCTATAAGGAATTTCGTTAATAAATATGTGCCCTTATCCATGAATTTCACAATACAACCATACTAAAATGAAGATACTCGATTTGTCCGCCGTAACTGATTCCGCCAGATTACTAGTCAAAGAAGGAACGCTACAGTTCTTACAGGATGCACCAAAAGAAGTGGTGGCTGCCCTGGTTCAGGGGCTGATCGGCCCGACCTATAACGCAGCGGCGGTGTACGTCCTCTGGGGTGCTGTCAATTCCGGGGCCGGATCAAATTACGTGGTATCCGCCGGCGCTGCTTTTTATAACGGCGAGATATTCCTGATTGACGCGGCATCCTTTACACTTACCGGTGCCCAGGTAGCTATCCTGTCCATTGGTGTTACTCAGTATACAACCAACGCGGATCCGGTAACATTTACCGATACGACTGTTCACAATATTCACAACATCAGGAAGATTGTTGTCAGCGCCGGAGCCGCCGGAAGTACGTTTGCGAATTATCTTATGGCCTCTTTTGTGAGTTTCGTTATCCCGCCGCAGGTCGTTTTAACCGGAACGGCGGTAACAGGGGCTTATCCAAATTATAATGTCAACTGGCCGGTCAGCAGCCTGCATCCGATTTTGGCCGTTGGGTCAACAGTAATCGGAGATGTTCCGCCGGGTGGCGGGGCCGGAAATGATTTTGCGATAACATTCGCTACCGTCGGCACAGCCGCTTTTACTGTTTTGGGTACGGTAGTCAGCAATGGTACCCCAGCTAATGATTCAGAACTCACATGGTCAATTCGAAACAGAACAGCAACCGGGTTTACGGTAAGGTTTCAGGAACAGAGCTCCGTTGCTCAGAATATCACCTTCGATTGGGTTTTAATTCAACAATAATTATATGGAACCACTGGATATTTACAACTACAAAAAGCAGGGCAATGTCGCTATTGATATGATTGCCGCCTGTATCCTGCATGAAAGAAGGTATTCCATGCCGATAAAATCCATCGTGCTGAATAACCAGTACATGGGGATTCTGAAAGAATGGATAGAAAAGCAATACGGGCAGGAAGTGGCCAGCCAGGATATTTTTTATTTTGATACGGTGGAAATCAGAGCGGAAAGAATTCATACAGGTAAAATCCTAAACATTGAGTATTACCGAAAAGAAGAAATGGCAAACTAAAGGGCGGTATAACGAAACAAGGCTCCAATGTTACCCACCCCCAAAGTACTCTGGCTTGCTGAGATCCTATGCGAAGGCAAATGAAATCAGCGAGAGCGAAGCCATCGTTATTACCATGCGCTGCTTTTTCGACAGCATGGCAGCCGACGAAATCGCGCGGATAAAACGCATCGCTAATAATTCCTACTAACTCCCGTTCACAATTACAACTTACAACAGCCTCCCTCCCGGTGAGGCTTTTTATTTTTATATCATGGTCTATTGTATTGATCCAACCGCTGACATTCCGGTCATGCTCCTAAATAAGCACATCGGAATGGACGATCAGGATGGGATGGGAATAGACGGAGCTCTTTTTCAGACGGAACTTTTGCAGCTTGACACACTCGGGAAGAAAAGAATAGAAGTGTGGATCAACTCCCCCGGCGGAGTGGTTACGGATGGCTACAGTATTTACTCGGCTATCCTGAAATCAAAAACCCCGGTGGACACCTGTTGTGTGGGAGCGGCGGCGAGTATTGCGGGTGTGATCTTCCAGGCAGGCAGGAAAAGGATCATGGCCGATTACGGCTGGCTGATGTATCACAACCCTTTTGGAAGTGATGACAAGGTCATGCTGAAGACCATGCGCGAAAGCATAGTAACGATGATCGAGGCCCGGTGCGGAATGGATGAGCAGCAGGTGGCGGCAATGATGAGCCGGGATACTTACATCGGTTCTGATGAGGCGTTCAAGATGAAACTGTGCGATGAAATTGATTCCAGCGTAGAGCTCAATACAAAATATCTGAAAAAAATAACAGACGTAACACAGTTCTACCGGGAATGTAATAATGTTCTCAATTCGATTAACAATTTAAAAAGTGAAAATATGTCTTTTGGAAAAGTAACCATGCGCCTCAAGCTCAACGATGCAGCTACTGAGGATAACGTCGTTAAAGCAATTGACGAAATCGAAAACCGGGCTGTAAAAGCCGAGGCTGAAATCGTTGCGCTTAACAAAAAAGCTGCGGACAAAGCAAAGGCCGACGATGAGGAAATGGACAAGCTGAAAGACGCTATGAACAAAACCAAATCCGAATACGATAAGGCTACCGCTGCATACAAGGACGCCAAGGAAAAGCTGGATGCGATGGAAAAGGATAAGAAATCCGCTGATGATAAACTCAGTGAAGAAAAAGCCAAAAACATGGTTGATGATTTCGCCAAAGCTGGCCGGATCAAAAACGAAGAAACTTCAAAACTTAAATGGGTGAATATGGCAAAAGCCGACTTCGAAGGCACAAAAGCCATGATCGAAGAACTGCCGCTGAATAAAGCCGCCGTTGTTATCCCTGTAGAAAACAAACTCCCTGAAGGTGCGCTGCCTACGTCAGCCGTTGGCCTGATGGTGAAAAACCGCCTTGCCCGTCAAAAACAAAATTAAAATATTTTAAAATCCAATAATCATGGCATTAGTAATTTCAGATACCGCCTACGCAGGAACCTTCGCCAGTTATTTCTGGCTCCCGGCTACTTTCGGCATGGACACATTGCAGAAAGGCGGCGTTTACGTTCAGGACGGTATTAAGAAAACGCACACCATCGGGCGCTTGGATTTCGCAAACCCTTTGCAGGCCAGGCAGTCTACGCCTACCAGCTCCGGAACTTTCACCGTTGACGGTCGCGCGCTGACCCCCCAGGATCTGATGTTGTACACGAGGTTTAACCCTCGCGATTACGAACAACATTGGTTGGCTGAACAGCTGAGCCCAACCCTGCTGGCCCGTGAACTGCCTTCCACGGCTGAAAATTACATGATGCAGATTGGCCTTGACCGCGCTTTCGAACAAATCGAACTTGGTCTGTGGCAGGGTTCAAAAACCTATACCGCCGCTCCGGGATCTACCGGCAACGGTCAGTTGGTTTTCTTTGACGGATATCTGAAAAAGATGGTCAATGACGCCGCTGTAAAGCAGGTGGCTTCACCTTTCACGCTGACAGCAGCCGTAACTGATGGCTCGCACACGAATATTGTGGATGCGTTCAATTCGCTGATCCAGCTTTGCGCTACATACAAAAAAGCATTGCTGAGCCGCGTAACCCGGTACAAGAGACTGAAATTTTTTGTCTCCATCAATACCGAACAGATCTATCAAACATTCATTACCACTACCCTGACTTTCAAGGGTGTGAATACCACTGAACAGGGTATCAACCGGTTCAAGGGTTACGAAATCGTTCCTCTGGCAGGTATTCCTGATGATACTATCATTTTCGCGGAAGGCCTGGATGACACATCCTCCAACCTGTATGTCGGCATGAACTCTACTGAAGACAACAATCTTCAGCTGGCGAAATACCGCCCTGACAGTGAAGAATTCTTCCTGAAAGGTCTGATGAAGTTCGATGTTCAGTACGGGTTCAGTGAGCAGGTCTTTTTGTTCACCACCTTAACCACCGGTTCATTCACTGCTTAATCGCAACAAAAAAATTATATCATGTCAACAGCAGCAAGATTTACGGATAACATAGGCGTGTTCCATGCAGGAACCAACAATACCGATGAGATCCGGAACAACCAGTTCCTGACCCCGGCTTATGCCGCAGCCATTACGGTTAATCCGTATACGTCGTTCACCCTGGTTCAGCCAGGCCTATTAACAGGTGCTCTGACTGTAAATCTGGGAGTAGGCAGTGCGTCTACTGCTCCTTACGTTGGCGATGTGGTTGAATGTCTGTTCATATCGGATGCTACCGGAAGGACCGTGACTTTGGGAACCGGGATTCTGGCAACCGCAGCAACCATCGTGATTCCTGCGAGCAAAACCGCAAATGTATCATTCATGTTCAACGGTGCAAGCTGGTGTGAACAGAGCCGGGCTATAACTATCTGATTATGGAGAATGTTAAGAAGGCGTTTGAAACGCTGCCCCATGTCATGGAAGTGTGGGTTACGGAGGATGGGCATTTTCATCTGCATGACCACTACGGCGGAGTGAAGTTTACGCGAAAGGAAATCTTGGAAGCCGAAAAGCAACCAGCAAAAAAGCCAAATAAATGAGAGACGATATAGTATTCATCAAAGGCCAGGGGGCAAGCAAAAGAGTTGCACCGGGCGAGGATTTTATCTCGGGTCTCATTTTTTACACCGGCTCTTTACCTTCCGGCTTTACCACTTCAAATAATATTCAAATACTCTATTCCGCGCTGGATGCGCTGAATCTCGGCATTTCTAATACCTATGCTGATGAGACAAAAGCATCCGCGACATATACCGTTACGGCAGTCGGCGCGGTCGGCGATACGGTTAAGATAACCGTTAACGAACCTTCTGGCGTTGTTGTAAGCCTCGGAACTTATACCAGGGCAACGGGAGATACCACGGTAACATTGGTTGCCACCGCTATCGCTTCTCTGATCAATTCTGGTACCAATACACATGGCTATGCGGCTACATTCCTGGTTGGTGCGGTAACTATTACTGCACGTCCGGGGTTGGGCATATTCTTAAATACAGGCACACCGGTTGCCGTAACTATTGTGGGCACCGTTGCAGGAACGCTGGTTCAGTTCACAGGCGGCGTTGGATCAAAACAAGCGGTATGGTATTATCATATCTCTGAATTTTTCCGGCTGAATCCTTCGGGCCAGTTATGGCTTGGGTTGTTCCCCGTTCCGGGCGGATCATATACTTTCTCTGAAATTACTTTGATGCAGACTGCTGCCAACGGAAAGATCCGGCAGGTAGCGGTATATAAAGACAGCGCGGCTTATGCCGGTGCTGATCTTACGCTGATTGACGGTGTTATCAAAACCAGCAACGACGCCAAACATAAGCCGCTCAGCGCGCTTTACGCAGGTGATCTTTCGGGGATGACAGATATCACTACCATTGCGGACGTATCCCTTCTGACCGCCAACAAAGCCAGTTCAATCATTGGGCAGGATGGCGCAGCTCAGGGTGCGCTGTTATACGCAACCATCGGCAAATCCATTACCTGCCTTGGTGCGGCCCTCGGTGCCTTAAGCGCCTCGGCTGTAAGTGAAGACTTTGGCGAACCCGCTAAATTTAACTTGAGCAACGGTATCGAAAACGATGTACCGGCATTTGCCAACGGAAAACTTTTGAGTGATCCTTCTTTCTCCGATAATACCCTGGATGCCATTGATGCCAAAAGGCACATTTTCATGCAGAAATATATCGGGTATGCCGGAACTTACTTCAACGAAAACCATACGGCTATCACGCCTGCACCTGATTACGCTTACATAAATGATAACCGGACAATAGACAAGGCTATCCGTGGAATCTATTCCGCGCTAATCCCTTATCTGAAAAGTAAACTGATTAAAAACGCTGATGGTACACTGGCCAGCACTACGGTTTCTTTTCTGGAAACAGTTGCCCTGGCACCGCTTTATCAGATGGCCCGCGATCAGGATCTGGGTGAAGTGGTTGCCTCGGATGTCTATATTGACCCAAGCCAGAATGTCACTTCAACAAATTTGCTGATCGTAAATGTGGTCCTGAACGAAAACGGAATCGCAAGGAATATCTCTATACCAATATCCTTTAAATAAAACTCAATGACGCCGCTGATAAATGGAGTGAATTTTTCTTGGTCAACGATAACCTTCACCTTATTCGGTGTTCCGGTGGTTGGTATTACTTCTATTTCTTACAACGAAAAGCAGATCAAAACCAACAACTACGGATCTGGCACCCGGGCAGTATCACGCGGTTACGGGAAGATTGAACAGGATGCGAGCATTGAAATTTACCTGGATGAATGGAAAAAAATAATTGCAGCGGCTCCAAATCGTAGCCCGCTGTCCATTGGATGGTTTGATATTACCGTTCAGTACGGTAATGACATTGCCAGCCTGTCAAAAGATATTTTAAGAGCCTGCGAATTCACCGATAACCCATTCGAAGCAAAAGAAGGTGATACCAAACTCATGGTAAAACTCCCTCTCATTGTTGGACAAATCGAAAGATAATGACCGCAAAAGTAATTGACGTTTTAACAGACGAAGAAACAGCCGAATACCAGGCGAAGGCCGACGGCTTGAAAAGTAAATATAACGCTGCTGCTGTTCATCCTATTGTAATGATAAACCCGGATACGAAAGAAAGGGTAGTAGCCTACCTCCGGGAACCATCATATCTGCAAAAGATTTTCGCAATGGACAAGATAGCCCAGGTAGGGCCGTTCGTTGCGGGCGATGAACTCCGGTCGGCGTTAACGATACAGGAGGAGAGCGATCTTCTCACCTATGGCGAATCCTCTGAATGCGATCCGTATAAGCTGGGCTGCACAACTTATTGCGTTACGCTGATTAATGGCCTGGCAGAATGCCTTTAAAAAAAAATAGCGGAGCACGAAATAAATAATTCCAGCCCGTTATATTCTCGAATGGCAGCACTCATCCGCTGCCTTTTGCATTTAGACCCGAAAGAAATGAGCGAGGATGAGTTCTGTGAGGCCTGGGGTCAGGTGAAATATTATTTAGAGACGGTAAGTCAAGTTCAATTTTTTGCATAGATGGCAACCTTTGTAGAATATATTTTGGGCTTAAAGGACGAATTGTCAGCAAAGATTGACAATGCCACCAGCCACGTAAAGGGGCTGGAAACCGGCATGACCTCCGCCGCCGGTAAAGCTAAAACCCTTGCACTTGAAATCGGAGCGGCCATCGGCGTTACGGTTGCCTTCGTTAAGATATTCGAGATGGTCCGCGAAGGCCATGAGGCATGGGAGAGGTTGGAAACAGCTAACAGCCAGCTTATCGCCGGGATTAAAAGTACGGGCGCTGCTGCCGGCGTTACGTTTGAGCAGCTGGATGAGATGTCCGACAAGATGAGCCATTCCTTCAAATTCACTAAGGATCAGATTGCCGACATGCAGGCTCAGGTGCTCACCTTCCCTGCAATTACAAAAGCAACTTTCGATGGTTCAAGCCAGGCTATCATAGACCTGGCCACACGTACCCACCGGGGTCTGGATGAAATCGCTATCATGGTCGGCAAGGCCATGCAAGATCCGGAACGCGGGATTACCGCCCTGCGCCGTGTAGGGGTGAACTTTAATGATACCCAGACGGAGATCATAAAGACAATGGTTAAGACCGGGCATACCGCCCAGGCGCAGACGGCCATCCTGAAAGAACTTAATGTAGAATTCGGGGGAAGCGCCGCTGCGGCTGCTGCTGCCGATGTAGGTTTCCGGTTTAAGAAGACAATGGAGGAAGTGCAATTGTCGCTCGGCGAAGTGGCGAATAAGATTGAGGCATACCTGATGCCCGCATTCGTGGCATTTGCCAACGGGCTGAGAAATGCCGTAACGATTGCAAAAGAATTTTACCACTGGATAGAAAGAAATAAAACCCTGCTGGAAGATATAGCCATTGTGATCGGCGTTACCGCTGCGGCTTGGGAAATATACACGGTCATTTCAAAAGCCGCTGTAATATGGTCGCAAATAAAGGTGCTCTGGTTTACCGCTGAAAGGGCGGCCATTATAGGTACTGCCACTGCAATGGAGTTTTTGAATGCGGCATTCATATCATCCCCTATAGGCTGGATCGTAACCGGCATAGCAGCCATTACCGCCGCTGTCCTTTACTGCTGGGAGCATTTTGAAGGATTTAGGAAAGGTGTTTATGGCGTATGGGAAATAATTAAAGTTTTCGTAAAGGACGCCGGAAGGCTGCTTATGGGTCTGGCCGAAATGCTGAACCCACTGAACCTTATCCATCCGGAGAAAATGATTGAGGGTTTCCATACCGTGATGAATGTGATCAAGGGTGCCGCGCAGGATATGAAAGACGCATGGGATTCCGGGAATAAAGAGGGTGCCGACAGCTGGGCCCTGGCTCAGGCAAAGAAGATGAAAGGGCTGGTTCCACCCAAAGCAGGCGAAGGAAAGATCGGACCGCCGGGCGCTACCACGCCACCAATCGCAGCCCCTAAAACTAAGGCCGAAGGTCATAAAAATATAAACATACACATAGCCATCAACGGCGGCTTGGTGCATGAGATGAAGTTTATAACGACGAATATAAAAGAAAGTATCGGAAAGATAAAAGAAGGAGTTACGGCGGCCCTAACCAGTGCGGTTAATGACAGTCAAATCGTAGCAAATTATTAATGCCTGAAAAGATAACCATACCAGCGGTCTCAACTCCGGAACTTAAAAAAGTTCTGAACCTGCAAGGCGTACAGATACAGTCCGCCGGTACCAATGCTTTTAAAGGAGCGGTGCTGACGGAAACGCCGGTGGGTACGGAGATAAATAAATTCAAAGGCGGTCTGCAAAGCGTTTCGGATAAATTCCAGACGATTGTAAACCCGTATACCAGGGGAGCCCGGACGCCAACGCCGCCATCCAATAACAACAACGCCTATTCCGGAAAAATCGATCAGACCGTCAATGCCGATCCGGCTTTATACAAATCCATTTTAGGAACACCGGTTTTATCTGACGTGACTTTCGATACGGTTACCTATACCGACAATACCGGCAAATCTGTCACAACGGCTAAAATGACCTTCCAGGCTATCCTCATTTCCGTTTCATTCCCCCGTGTGATCATCAAAACAGAGATCCAGGGACGTAATGGGACGGTGAAAGAATACATAGGGGAGGGGGATGCCCAGATAGGTTTTCGTGGCGTGATATGCGGAGCCAATGGGCAGTATCCGGCAAGTGAGGTAGTGGCACTGCTTAAGATCGTGCAGGCCCCGGTTGAGATCCCCGTGATATGCTCTTACCTGCATAACCTGGGGATTTACACCATCGTTTTCGAGGACAGGACTTTCGATCAGGAGGAAGGCGGGTATTCCTATCAGACATTTTCCTTCAGCGCCATTTCGGATACACCCCAGGAATTAAAAATATCGGCAATATAATGTTCAGGAACGTAGTAAATATCAGCATAACCCAGCAACCATCAAAGGCTTTCCCTTCGCGGTCGCGTGTGCTGAATTTTAATTTCGTTCATCATTTTGAATGTAGCGATTCATGGCGTGATCTGACCAACCAGGGAAAGATCCTCGTACCTAAAAATCTGTATGTCAGAGACGCAAATAATAAGCTAGTTCCGCTTTTCGGAACAAATGTAAACATCGGAGGTTTTTCTGCCACCAACCCACTGCTTTTGCGCGGGGATGTGGTGAAGATCGAAGCCGGGTATACCTATTTCAAAAAAGGAAAAGAGGTTACCGATACGTCCGTCATGCACCAGGGATTTATTTCAGAAGTGACAAGCAAAAAGCCAATCGAATTTAAGTGTGAAGATAATATGTGGAAGCTAAAACAGATCCCTGTACCCATCCATACATTTTCGGCAACGGATACTTTGGAGGATATATTAAGATTTTTACTTACAGGCACCGGCTTTACCGTTAACGCGCTTACTAAAACAACCTTTGGTTCTTTCAGGGTTGGTAACGAAACCGTTGCTGAAGTGCTGGCCCGCTTAAGAAAAGATTTTCATTTTGAAAGCTATTTCAGGGGCAATGAACTCCGCTCCGGAGCCTTGGTATATATCGAGGCTGAAGCCGTTAATCAAACATTCACTTTTCAGCAGAATATCATCAGCGATGATCTGGAATATAAAAGAAAGGACGATATAGTCTTAAGCGCCGTTGTAAAAAATACTATCGAGGAAGCGACCGGAAAAACGACAAAGGACGGACACGCTAAAACAAAAAAGGTAAGACTGGAAGCACTTGTAACCCTTCGTTTCGGAAGTGATACACCGGATATTTTCATTAAAACAAAGAACAATGATTACCCGCCCAATACCGGCGGTGAAAGACGGACGCTTTTCTATCCCGGCGCAAAGACGATTCCGGATATGGTTGCGCTGGCAACAATTGAGCTGAAGAAATATTACTACACCGGATTCAGGGGGCATTTCACCACGTTGGGGATTCCGTTCGTAAAGATGGGCGATAACGCTGTGATCGTGGATAGTGTTTTACCAGAAAGAAACGGAACCTATAAAATAAAGTCAGTGGAATATACCGGTGGCGTGGAAGGGTTAAGACAAAAGATCGAGCTGGATTACAAAATACTTATATGAGTGATCGGTCAATTATAGAGGCGGTAAATAAAATGACGGGGCAGCACGACGCAGATACTGTATTCATATCGTCCTGCGAAGTGGTGAGCGTGGATTTATCAACACGCACCTGCGATTGTACCATTTTGGATGGTAAGGTGAATGCCGATCTGCCTGGCGTGCGGCTTATGGCAGCGCTGGATGACGGATTGTTAATTGAGCCTGTTGTCGGAAGTGTCGTGAGCGTGGTTTATTCAAAACAAGTAGATCCGTTCGTAGCGCAGTACAGCGAGATAGCGAATATCACCATCATTTCGTCAGGGCAGATAATTTTCAACGGCAGCGCGATGGGGGGAATGGTGAAAGTGATTGACCTGACACAAAAGCTGAACAAACTGGAAAACACTTTAAACGATCTGATAACAAAATTTAATTCACATACGCATATTCTGACATTGACATCAGGAACCGGAACAGCAGCGCCAACCGTGGCACCCGAAACCGGAACCATAACGCCAACGCAGCAGGCAGACATCGAGGATAAAAATATTGTTCATGGCTAAGCGGTTTGATTTATTACTGGATAACAATGATATAGTCGTTTCAAATAACGATGTATCGTTTAATGATTCCGATGATCAGCATGTGATTGATACGATCAACGGATTCGCTGGCTGGTGGAAGGAAAGTTTTACTGAAGGGGTTGGCATATTCACTTTTATGAAAGGTAGGAACGTACAGCAGGAGTTGGCGAAGAAAATAAAACTGAATCTTTTGGCCGACGGGTATGATTCCAGTCCGATAGTGGGTTACGATAGTTCACAAAAATTAACCGTAGATCCGAATGTTAGCATTTAAAGCGGAATATTATTTATACAGACATATTAGGTTAGACACTAATAGGGTGTTCTACATCGGCATTGGTAAATCAAGGTGTTATAGTCGGGCAAAATCAAAGCTAGACCGAAATAAACATTGGATTAATATAACCCGTAAAACGGATTATGCCATAGAAATTATTGTAGACAGTTTATCTAAAGACGAAGCGGAACAAAAAGAAAAGGAATTTATCGGAATATACGGAAGAATGGATTTGGGTGTAGGCACGTTGGTTAATCTTACAAACGGAGGGTATGGAAAATTCGGAATCATTGTGAATAAACAGACCAGAAAAAAACTTTCATTAGCCATGATTGGCAATCCTAGTGGTAGAAAAGGGAAAAAGGCAGATCCGGAAACGTGCTTAAAGATTGGTGCAGCAAAATTAGGCAACCAATATTGGCTAGGAAGGTATCATACCGCAGAATCAAAGATTAAAATCGGCATAGCAAGTTTAGGCAGGTGTAATAATTGGGAAGGCAAAAAACATTCTCAGTCATCAAAAAACAAAATTATCGAATCGAAGCTTGGAAGAAAAATGCCTGCATCGTTTTCTAAAAAACAATCTGATAGGGTTGCTGGAGGCGGTAATCCAATGTTTGGCAAAAGGCATTCCGATGAAACAAAGAGAAAAATATCCGAAACAAAAATGAGAAACAAGTGCTTAGTATATCCGCAATAGAAGGGCAAAGCTTATGGGACGTGTGTTTAAACACCTACGGATCGTTTGACAATATCGTCAAACTGCTTCAGGATAACGGCGTGGATAACATAAATCAGTATCCGATCAGCGGGCAGGTATTTAATTGGGACGAAACTCTATCGGCTGATCAATTTGTGAATACGAACGCGACGAATGCCAATATTATTTATGCAACAAAGGCTTTGAAAAATGGAAACATATTTTCTCTTATACAGACACGCGGTAAGGGTGGCATTGGTGGCCCAGCGTTACCGCCGTCTTATTACAACCCGCCAAATACCAGCACCATGATAAAGTACCAGTTAACAGCAGAGGCGCAGTATATCGCGGCTGGCGGGGAAACAAGCGTGATCCTTTCGGACTTGATAGGAAGCTCAATTATTCAGCTTCAGCATGAGATAAAACCCCTGCTAACGTCCGAATATTCGTTCAATCCGAACACCGGGCAGATAACATTTACGTCGCTGGTTTTAGTGGCTGATGAATCCTTATTTATCATTTACGGGAAAATCCTTTTATCGTGAAGAAAATCATTTTCATCATATTATTATTTGCCTCTTTCTCCGCGTCGGCGCAAACCATCTGGAATCCGATCAGTGGGAGTTGGGAATACAAGCAGGATCTAAAGGTTGATAATATTTTTATTCCACCGGCTTATACGACAGCTGGCAGACCCGCCCCGACCGTACCGTATCAGTTAATAAATAATACTGACAGCGGAAAATTACAGATCAGCACCGGCTTAGCCTGGGTAACGGTTGGCGGAGGAAGTGGATTTATTCCTTCCGGAACTTCGGTTCAGCTAATCGCCGGTAACGGAACTTATATCAATCCCGTTCCCGGAACGGTTGGGCTTGGTAATGTGGTAAATGTAGATCAAACCAATGCGACAAATATTTTATCCGGGACACTGAATGCCGCCAGGCTGCCAACTTCCGGCGTTACCGCCACAACATACGGAGACGCTACCCATGTTGCGCAAGTCCAGGTGGACGTCTCCGGAAGGGTTATATCAGCTTCCAGCATTCTTATTACAGGTATCGGCGGCGGAAGTGGTACGGATTCAGCTTCTATTCACGGATTTACAAGTATAAACGATACCACATTTGTCGGATACCGGTTAAATGGTACTTCAGATACCGTTCGTTTTTATTTCAGTGGCGGCGGCGGTGGTGGTGGCGGATCGTTCGTCAACCCCATGACCATCACCAATGACATGATTTTTCAAAATGGTGGAACCTATACCAGGCTCGCCGCTCCCGGGCATGACGGTATGGTATTGAAAAGAATATCCGGCACGCTCGGCTGGGGGGACACTACGGCCATACCTTCTTTAACTAA
>QGNH01000597.1_pt1 | contig 25458 bp, 45 predicted proteins | sample 1735481 | NCBI WGS metagenome assembly QGNH01 (sample SAMN09239004, study PRJNA386568) | Viral metagenome, whole genome shotgun sequencing project.
GGAGAAGAGCGCAGTCGTGCGCGTTTGGTCGTTCGTGACGAAGGCTTGCCCGACAATATCCGCGGCGATCTCGAACGGGATCATTTCGACCGACGTCTCTTCGCAATAGCGCACGATCCCCTCGGCGGCGTCGTGGGTTAGCAGCCCGACGGAGAGCGAGTCGCTCGGAGCTTCGGGCACCTTGTCGAGATACTTAGCCTTCCAGGAAAGCGCGCAGTCGTCATACGACGCGAGCGATGAGAAGCTGAGGTGCTTTGGCGCGCTCATACGAGCCTCGGTTGCGCTTCGGGACAGTCGTAGAAGTGTACGGTTCCCGGCCCGCATAGGCACGCAGGGCACGGCTCTTCGGTCGTGTTGCGCGGCGATCCGGACTCCTCGGCCGCGGCTTGCTGCGCTTCGGCTGCGAACCTATGCGCGTCGTCGATCAGCGCTCGGCCTTGCGCTTCTGTGAGCTTCGAGTAGGACGTGACCTCGACGCCGTTGTCCTTGGCGAACGCGATCCGCGCAGGCTTGGAGTCGACGCCGATCGCGGCCAGCGACGCGAACAGCGCGGCGTTCGTTGGCTTGGTAATAGTTTGCTCGATAGCGGTTTCCGTGACTACGACGCCCTCAGCAACGATCGGCTCTGCTTGCGGTCGCTTCTTGCCGCCGCGCGCGACCTCGGCCTCCATCTTCTCGAGGAGTTTCGCATCGTCGAAGCCGACCGTCTTACGCTCGACCTCGAGGCGCGCGCCGGTCCATTTCAACTGCTTCTTTAGGCTCGCGAGACGATCGTAGGCTTCCGGCGCCAGTTGCTCGAGCACTTGATCTTCGGGCGTAGTGGCTTCGGGCGGCGGCGTGACGTTCTTCTCGGGCGTGACATCAGCCATTTCCTCGGCGCTTCCGAGACCTTTAAGTAAGTCGGCGAACGCATCGCGCAACGCAAACGCTCGAGCGCGCATCTTCAGCATCCGCTTCGGGTTGGTTATCCAAGGCGTATCCTGTCCGTCGCGTCCGCGCTTCTGCCAAATCTTCGCAACCTTCGCGTCGGCGATCGAATACTCGGCGGTCGTTTCTTCGATCTCACCGCCCGAGATCGCGCGCTTCACCGTGCAAAAGGCGGTCATCGACTCGTCGCCGAGCTCGCCCTCGTACCATTCTTTCTTTCCGCGCCATGCCGGGTCTCGCTGGCAAATGCCAAGCTGTCCATCGCCCCATAGTGACGGGCGGCCATTTATAACCGCGATCGATTGCAAGCCCTGCATCGGCGAAAGACCAACCTCGGCCGCCATCGCGAGCGCCGCGATAATCGCCTCGGGCCGCCCGCGCATATCTTTGGGTGGGAAGTCGGTCTTTGCAAGTATCTGCGCCATGCGCCAAGCCTCGTCGAACGTCGTCGGCGCAAGCGCAAAGCCGCGCATCGCCATCGGTGCGAGCTCGCGTGCCCTCATCGGCTGCGTCGAGTCTGCGAGCGCAGTAGTCTCGTTGGGGTCCATTACTTTTCCTTTCAGTCGTCGTTATAATGCTGGCAGTTTTCGCAACCGCCATTCCAAAGGGTTTCGCATTCGGCGCCGCAGCGCGGGCAGGTCATACGAATCCCAAAGCCTCGGGAAGGCTGCGACAATAAAACACTGCGCCCGTTGCGCTATTCGCCATGCCGGCGCCCGCAAGGTAGTGCTCGCACGTTTCGTCGAGGTCCTCGGGTATGTCGCACTCGAACCCAAAGTTGGCGACGTGCCGCCGTTGCCAGGATTCGCGCACCATCCCGCTCTCGATTAGCGCGGCGCGGTAGGCGTCCCAATCGATCGGCTCGCGCTCGTTGCGCTTGCGCTCCTGCTGGATTTCGTAGACGCTCACGACGGTATCCTCGCCCCGCAGCGGTGCAGCATGGCCGCGATCACTTTGGCCGCCATGGCGCTCGCGCTATCAGTAGGCCAAAGCCCAGGATCACGGCGGAGACGTACGCGGTTAGCACGACGCCGAGAATTTGGTCGAAGGTCGGCCATTTCATCGTCCTCCCGCCTTCTCCGCAGCCCGCAAGATGGCTCCGATGGCAGCAACTTTCGCGGCCACTGCCAAGCCCATGAAGGCGCGGGTTAAAACCTCTTCGCTCCCGCCGTATTTGCAGGCGAGCGCGGCGTGGTTGGCCGCTTGTTCGAGCATTTTGTCGTCGGTCATCACCCAAGTACCTCATCGGACACCTTTACGATCGCCGCACGGTTGAATACGCCCGGCTTCGTCTTTAGCTTCCGGGCCGCGCGCTTGGCGCGTTCGAGCTCCTTGTCGGATAGCCGAACGCTTACGATGTTATCGCGCTCGGGTTTCCGCTCTATGTTTATTGCCATACCGGACAGCATACCACCGAGATTACAGAAGCGCAATAGAGGGCAAACGAAAAGCCCCGCTCAAGTGCCGAGCAGGGCCGTTCGCAGGAGGGTTTCCGCGACCTCTTGGCCGCTACCTTATCGACTCGTCCGCGATTCCCCTAGCGTCTTTCCACCCCTCGATGTACGCACGCAGCGCGAGCACCATCGACGCCGCTCCGTACAACCAACCCGAGAGGCTCGGCGGTCCGCCTGCGATCCGCCACGAAGCGCCGTCGCGCGTTAGGATGCCTTCGCAGCGTGTCACGTTTCGGCAGCGGTCCCACGTTTCGTAAACGTCTTCACGCCCGATTTTGTGCGTCATCAGTTGCCGAACCCCGCGCGCGACGTTACCGGCGGCGGCGCGATTGTATGCCGCGGCCAATGCGTGCACGCTAGGCCGAGCGCCATTTGCGAGCAGTAGTCGGTTCGTTCGTCGCTCACAATAGCCCCCCGATCTTGCCGGCGAGCGTGATCCACAAGCCCGCAGCCGCGTTACACGTTAGGATGATAAGCGCCAGCGCGACGGACGTCAGCACGAGCTCGGCAAGCGTGTCCTTCATAGCGCCTCCTCGTAAAAGTAGGGGTCGAGTATTGGCTCGCATTCGTTGCAATCTTCGAGCAGCGAGATTCCGTGCTGGCAGCGAACGCCAGCGAAGGCGTGAGTTTCGAGCGATCGAAGCGCTTCGGTGTATGCGTTAATCATCAGACTGCTGTCCTTCTGCGCCTACTGGCGCGAGTTGTGTATTCCGAAGTGTAGTCTATAAGGTAGGCTCTTGTCAAACCTCGTTTCCCTAATTGGGATGAGTCCTAGTATAGGCCGACCCACCAAAAATGCACTGGCGGGGCTTAAACCGTCGCGGTTTTTCTGGATTTTGGCCGGATCGGGCGATTTTGGAAGGAATCGTGATTTGACGCCGATTTGCGATTTGTGGTAGGTTGACGGTGTTCGAGCCGTCGAGAAGTGAGAACCGCCGCCCGCGCTTTAATCCCGCGGGCGGTTGCAATTCTGTCCGGCTAGGCGTAGGATTGCGGTACTCTCGACGATGAGGATTAAGCATTGGTCACTAAACGTCGATTCCGCCCAGCGCCCCGCAAATGCAGGGCGTGTGGATCTCCGCTACTCTCAGCGAAACGCGGCCGGACCTGCTCGCAGTCAGAATGTGGGTGGGTTTGGAGCCGAAGTAGCGGATGGCGCGGCCCGCGGCCTGTCCGTATCCCAAGGTCCAAGGTTATCGTCGAGAGCACCGCTTCGTCTGTCCCGCGATGCCCGAAACATGGCACTCAACTCGAACGGCGCTTCTCGGAACGTAAAGCCGAGCCATTCATGGCTTGCCCGGTCGAAGGCTGCGATTGGACTAAAGACGCTCCCGCGTCGCTTATCCCTTCGAGTTATAGCTGGAAGTACGAAGTGACCTAACCGCGATCGGTCACAAGCGCGCCGAGTGCGCTCCCGGGACGAAGCATTGCCCGGTTCGAGCTCGCGGCGACCGAACGGAAACCACCGCCCGTTCGTCTAGAACCCTTCTTTGCAGGGTTTCTTAGGAGCCAAACTGCGCCCTTTAGGCGCCTCCACTGCGGAGTCGGGACGGAGCGCGACCGCAGAGAGCCAGCGAAGCGCCAACCGCCGCCCTATAACGAGGCCACCTACGCTCGCTAGACGGTTACCTTCCGACTACCGACACCCACCTCGACCGTAACCAGCGCACGCCACAACACCAACGCAGCGTAACCTGTAACGTACGCAATCGAGCGCTATCACGCTTGAATCGTATCAGTAACGCCCTCCAACCGGCTGGCAGCGAGAGGAACGCAGCGGGCGCGCGCGGTGGATCGGTGGCAAGGGGCGGCGGGTCCCCCCGCGGGTCCCCCACCCCGCGCAAATTCTGGTGGTATGCGACTGATTCGCGCGAGGGCTAAGAGCGCGGTGGTAGAATCGCTTTAGACGGGAGGACGTCAATGAGTGTGGAGTCGCCTAGTCTCGCGAGCCCTGTGCCGCCGAATCTGCTAGTGGGTGGTGGGAAGCCGATGATAACGCCGCTCGTTCAATATGAGTCTCCTCCGGCGCCGGGAAAGGAGATGACGGCGGTGGAGCGTTGGCACGCGAGGGAATGATGGATTCTCGGTTAGTGGAGGCTGAGGCGTTGTTGGCTGGCCGTCTCGCGGTGGAAGCGCATCGCGAGTCGATGGGTCTCGTTACAACGAAGTGGACTGGCGTCGGCGTACGGATGGGTTTTAAGGTTCCGGTGGAGGAGGCGTCGCAGAGTAAGCGTGCTCGCAAGGCGGCCGGGGTTCACGGTCGGAAGGCGGCTAAGAGATTCGCCCGGCAGTTCAAAAAAGGTGCCACGTGAAACGTTATAGGGCATGAACGAGGACTTCTCAGTTCCGCGCGCGATGATAACGAAAGAGATTCTCTGGAAGGCGCAGCAGGTCGAGGAGTTGACCGGACACCCGGTGGCGCTCGACGTGGACGCGATCCTAAGCGCGGCGACCCTTTACGATATGCTTTCTGAGAAGGGGAAGCGCGGGACCCGCGGCGCTTTCGAGGAGCAGGGTAAGTCGCTGGACCGAATCATTCGGAACTGGGAGTGAACGAGGACCAGCCCCGCTTCACTGCGCCGCCGGTGGAGAAGTCGGTGCGGTTGGACCCGTCGATTGCAGATCGAGTCGCGATTGCGGTGGCGAACCGAAAGCCGGTGCCGGCGAACGTACGCGAGCGCCGCGAGCAGAATAACCGGGCTCGGCTGTCGAAGGGCGACCCTATCGGCTGAAAGGCCAAGGAGGCTCTCGTGCACTTACTCGTCGCGTTTCTGATCTTTCTCGTGGTCCTGGTCGTCGTTACGGCGATCGTTATTTTCATTTTGCAGCAGTTGGCGCCGCAGTGGCCGTGGGCTCGAAACGTATGCCTGGCCGTCGCGGCTTTGATCCTATTGATTTGGCTCGTCTCGCACTACGCTGAAATCGTCGGGTCGTTTCACGCTTGACGAAGGAGCCTCTAACCCTCCCGGTGTAGTGGGGCTCCTGTGTCCCAGATCCAGCTTGATATTTGGGTTCCGCGCGATCTGCGGCGCGATGTAGACCGTATCGCTCGCTATGAAAAGAAGTCCCGGTCTCGTTTATGCGCCGGGCTTCTTCGTTTGGGGATCGAGCGGTACTTCGAAATGGAAGACGCTAAGAAGATCGCGCCGCTGCGCGCCTTGATGCGCGACACGTTTATCAACGGTCTTCCCGATCCTGAGATGTACGGAGTTCCCGTGCCGGTCCGGCCGATCGGACAACTTACCGCCAAGCGCCGGGCTCGCTATGCCAACGAGCGAGAGTTCGATGCTGCCATGGAAGAAGGGTTAAAAAACTTTGAAGCCACTCGCGGTTAACGTGCTCATCGTCCCAGCCGATACGGCCGCCGACAAGACGGAGAGCGTCGCCTTCGCCGGCTCGGACGTCGCGGTCACAGCGCAAGCCATACCGGGCTCGTCGCTCCTGGCTCCCGGCAAAGATAATAAGGTCCAGAGTAAGCCGTCGGAGGGAATCGTCCGCGCACTCGGCGACGACGTGAAAATCAAGATCAAGGAGGGCGATCGCGTTCTGTATCGATCATGGACGGGTCTCGAGATACGGATCGATGGAATCGATCACCAGCTGACTCCCGAGCGCGACGTGCTGGCGATCGTCGACGAAGGCGAGAAGGTTGAAGTCATCCAGCGCCCGATCCCGCAGCCAGCGCAGCAACCGCGACGCTAACGATGGCGAAGGGGCAGGATCAGGCAACCGGAATAGGGCCATTTGATACAACGCGCGCGGACACCCATACTCCGACGATGCGCGATGATTCTCATAAGTCTCTGGAAGTCGGAACCGCGCACATGAGTTTCCATTGCTGCGCGTGCTACGAGAAGGCTGTCGAATACGATCACGCGACCGTTGCTCGGGACCTTCTAGAGAAAGCGGTTAGCGTTGCGGGCGATGTAGTTATCGACGCAAAGTTCGGCAAGGAAGACACCGAGGAGGCGCGCGCCTTCCTCATGGACTTCATCCGAAAACATAAGGCTCGGCTTTAATGACAGCGACGGCTGAGAAGGTTCGGCGGAAGAAGGGCCCGCGGCCGCGCGTCGACGTGATGCACAACGTTCACTTTTCTCCGAATACCAGCGCCGCCATAAAGCTGCTCTCCGCGCTCACCGATAGCGGCGGGATCAGCGGCTTGTGCCGCACAGTCATGGAGTGCTATCTATCGGGGGCGATCAATTGGGAAGACCCGAAGTTTCGTGACGTCGATCGTATCGCGCGCCCGGCCGAACGGTATAAAGGGCAGCACGAGAAGCTCGGGTTGGCATGAACGGCGACGTGCTGCCGGTGACCGAGATCGAAGCCCAACTCGCCGAGCAGGCCGCTCCCCTGAAGCCACGGCGCACGCGCGGTAAGAAACGCGCCGCCGCTCCTCCGTCGCAACCTCCGCCAGTCGTCGAGGAGCAGACCGTCGAGCAACGTCTCGCGGCGACCAAAGCCAAGGCGCGCAAGCTCTCACAGGAGCAGAAGATTCGGATTCCGCTGCGCTTGGCCGTCTCGCTCGAGACGCACGAGTCGCTCGTCGCGATCGCTGAAGCCGTCGGCCCGGAAAAGATAACGGACCTCGCCGTTCACTGCATGGAGCTCGGGATCGTGCAAATGTCGGGCTCGCAGTTTAAGCCGCGTGCGAGCGTAACGCCATTGGGCCGTCCGGCGGCAACGAACGACGAAGCCCGCGCCCGAGCGGCGATCGAGGAGGCCGTTATCGCCGATACCGAAGTCGAGAAAGAGATCGAACGCGAGCGAGATGAAGCCGCGGCGAGGCTCCACCTTCCAGGGAGAAAACGTGCTGTCGCTGGATAAACTCGAGACGGCGCTTGAATCATGCCGCGAGGAAGCGTTTTGGAAGCCGTCCTATGCTGGCGCCGTTCTTTGCGTCCCGCTTCTAGATGAAGGAGACTCCGGCGGCGTCGAGGTTGTCGCGCATAAGCAACGGCGCTCTTATCAGGGAATAGTGGTCTCCGTGAACGATACGAAGCACGTCGAGGTAGGCGACTTGGTTTGCGCCGACCAAGGAAGGTTCGAAGAGTTGCGGACCGCTCTCGGTGAGGTATTCGTTCACTCCACGGAGCGAATGCTATCCGGCGTCGACGAAGAGTTTTCCAAACCGTCCGAGCCGACGCTTCTTCCCTCGGGGCTATGGGTCGCATAATGGACGGCATGAAAGACACTACAAAATCTCTGACGATTACGGCCTGTACGTTTTGCGGCGCCGGGATCGGCAAACTTATCAGCGGGTGCCCCGACGGCGAGCGGCATTGTCTTCTCTGTACGACGCCCGAATCGCGCGCGTCTAACCCGTGCCTTCCGAACTGCGACCATCTATGGCGGCGCGGTCACAATTTTCAGAGGGTGGCGCAGTGAGCGTCGATGGCGCCATGCCGCTCGTGAGGATTCCAGAGAACGAACCCGAAGAGGTGGACGACGACGACACCTACGCCGATTACATTGACGCCATAGTGGCGGGAGACGAGGGATAGATGCCGCTCAAAAAAGGTTCGTCACGCAAGACGATCAGCAAGAACATCAAAGAGTTCAAGGCCGGTCCTCGCAATAAGGCGACCGCGAAGAAGTCGGGCAAGAAGGCCGCTCAGAAGCAGGCTGTCGCCGTCGCGCTCAAGTCGGCCGGAAAGTCCAAAAAGAAGAAGGCCGCCGGCAAGAAGAAGGCCGCCAAGAAGTCGAGCGCCGATTCTCAGGGACGCAATATCGAAACTAAAACCAAGCCGAAACGAAAAGCGGCAAACCGGCGCAAACGGAATATCGGAAGAAGCTAGTGCCGGGATTCGCCGCAACGCCAGCCCGCGACCGGTTTTGGTCTAAAGTAGATCGCGTTCCTGATGGTTGCTGGGAATGGCGAAACTATCGTATGCCAAACGGTTACGGTAGGTTCAACCGCGACCTGCTCGCGCACCGCTTCGCTTATACCGACGCGATAGGTCCGATTCCAGATGGTCTTGAGGTCGGTCATTTATGCGATAACCGTGGATGCGTCCGTCCGTCCCATCTAGAGATTTGTACCCATCGAGAAAACTTTGAGTCCGGTAAGCGGCGCGGCCGAATCGCAAAAATAACATGGGACGATGTTTACGAAATGCGAGCATCACTTGCGAGCCACACAGCGATGGCTAAACAGTTCGGAATCAACGGTGAAGTGGTGCGCCGCATCCGTAAGAACGAAAAGTGGCCTGACGATGCCTACCAGGTCAACCCCTCTCACTTTCCCGGACGAGGCACACCGGGTACCCCAAGAAAAGGAAGGACGTAGCTAATGCACAACGGCCCACGACCGGTTGCCGACGTGGCAGCGCTCGCAGCGCAAGGCAGAGTCATCGACGCGCAAAAGGATCTCGCCGCGATTCAGTTCTCGCAGAACGCGCGCGACACGAAGGTCAAGAACGCAATCAACTTTCTCTTGCTCCCGCTTCAGACTAAGGACGGCGTGATTCGGCAGGAGCCGGAGTACGACGATCCCGACGTTCGCCCGCATGTCGTCGCGGCGCGAAACGCGGCGTACGATTGCATCACGCATTATTTCGCGACGACCACCGATTTCGAAGACGGGATTCCGGTTCGCGAAGCGCCGTCAACTGAGTTCGCGATAGCTTAGTAATGGCAACCTTCACGATTCGGCGAAACCACCCGTACGCCGGGGTCGTGACCTTGTGCAAGCTCGCCGGCGGAGCGTTCGTCCCTAGAGAAATGCAAGTCACGGAGTCTGCCTTCATCGCGGCTGTTATGGTCTACATGAAGCAAATGTCGCCGACCGAAAGGACGAAGCTCCGCCGCGACGCACCCGAAGCCCCCGCGCCGATTCCAGGAAACGGCGAGCAGCGAACCTTTAAGGTCAAGAAGGCTGCGACCGCCTCGGCGGGCTAATGCCTCGCGGCCCACGCGGAAGCACGCCGCTCCCGCGACCTGACCTTTCTCCCGAGGATCAACGTAAAGCGGAGCGCATACTCCGCTCGACGTTTGCCTTTTGGAGGGCGACCGATCCGTGGCCGATTTACGATCAACCGCACAAGCAAATGTTCGGGATCTTCGATTCGTCCGGTCCCGATATGTCCAAGCAACGCCGCTCGCCGCTCTCGTCGATGTTCCTGGCGCCACGCTTCTCGAATAAGACGTACGGCGTAGCCAAGAGCATCGCGCGTCGCGTGCTCAAGGACCCCGATATATCGATCGGCATTGTGCGCTCAACGCGCGACGAATCGCGGAAATTGCTGCGACTCGCCAAAAACATTCTGCGCAGCCCGAGAGTCACGCACTTTTTTGGCGATCCGTACTTTGGCGCCGAGCTCTGGAATGAAGACGCGATCGTGATTCCGTGGCGCACGGTCTCTCGCGCAGACCCAACCGTCTTTACGATGGGAACAAGCGGTACGTCGACGGGAAACCATCCAGACTATATCTACGGAGACGACCTCGTAACGGAAGTCAATTGCGACTCGATCAAAGAGCAAGAGACACTCTGGAATTATATCGAGTCGTTCGAACCGCAAATGCCGTCCTGGGGCGCGACGCTCTTAACCGGAACCCGGTGGTCGGAGATAGATTGCTACGGACGGGTCGAGGCGCTCAACGAAGCCGCGCGCCGCGCCGGAGTTGCCGAAGAAGACCTACCGTGGAAGACGCATATTTTCGAGGCCAAATGGCAAGTCGCGGACGGCTCGTGGGAGTATTACTTCCCGGCGTATCTCGATGAAGAGCGGCTCGAGGCCATGCGCCTCAAGGTCGACGTGCGGCGCTTCAATGCGTGGATGTATAACCGGATGGTCGATCCGGCCGAGAAACCGTTTAAGCCGCAACACATTCACAAATTCTCGGGAAAATACGAGTTCTCGTATCCGTACAAGCGGACGCTCACGCTCCTGGACCCGCAGTATGCCGGCGAGAAGGTTCGGCTCTACGTCGCGCTCATCGTCGACCCGGCGCTCACCGACGAGACCGGATCGTGCGGCTACGGGCTAACGGTCACGGGATTCGCTCGCGATCGACGGCAGTTTACGCTCGAGTCTCGCGAGCGCGTTCTGCTCCCGTCGCGCGCGCTCGAGATCATCAAGCAAATGCTTCTAACCTATCGGCCCAACCGGGTCGTCATCGAATCGGCCGGCGGAGACGCTTGGCTCATCGTGGAGATCGGAAAGTTCATCCAAAAAGAGGCGCTCGATTGCGTCGTGCAGCCCTTCTCGGCCCTGCAGCATGAGAAGTCCGGGCACCGCGCCAAGCACCAAAGGATCAGGCGGATGGAGACCTACGTCTCAAATGACCAGTGCTTCTTCCGCATGGCCGATGATCCGGGTCAGGTCGATCACTACGGCGGATATTGCTACGACCTTTTACAGCAGATCGACAAGTGGCCGTCGCTCATCCGAAACGACGCGATCGATTCCTGGGCGATGGGACACTACGTTCTGCCGTTCGTCCCGGCCGACGAGGGCGATTACCAGGAAGATTTACCGACGGCCAACCCGCCCGAATGGGATATGTCCTGGACGGACTCCGACGGTAACGTGCACGGGCTCTCGGCCGACAAGGTTTCGCGCCTTGCGATGGGGCCGCCGCCCGGCGCCGACGCCGCCCGCTGGCTCGAGACGCTCGAGTTCGGTTCCGATCCGGGTATCTATCGGCCAGGTTCGGCGACAAGATCGTACCTTCAAAGGCGGAAAAGGGCGGGATGAGGTGGTATAATCGCCTCACTATGTACCGACTCGCCCGAAAGGGGTGCGCAAGTGCCAGCTAACGTCAGTCAAAAGGCCAAAGCGAGGGTCAATACCGTGCAGACGCTCCAGACGTCGCTCGGGATCACCGGTCCCAAGTCGCTCCCCGGTCGCGGCGCCGCAACGCAAACGCTCGCCGACAGTCTCAAGACCGGGCAGACCATGAAGCGCAAGGCGACCAAGATCGGTCGCAACTCACTGCGCGACTCGATGGGGCTCTAAAATGCACGACAGCAATAAAGGTGAAGCTCCACGCCCAATGACCCACGCGCAGCGTATCGCCGACCTGCAGATGAGGCTAGGGAACGCCGAAATGATTCTCAGCCGAGTAATGGCGGCGCTCGAACTCGAGGCCGGAATCTCCATCGAAGGTCCGCCGCAACCCTCTTCCGCGAGGCCCTACTAAGATGGCGACGTCGATAAAACAGCGCCCGAAAGTCACCAAGAAGAGCAACGCCAAGGCCAAGAAGATCGGCGGCGGCAAGAGCGGTGTAAAGCACGTTCACGGTCTCAGCCAGCAGAAAGAGAAGACCGGCAAAGGCAAGGGCGGCCACGGAACCGTCGAGCTCCCCAAGGGCGTGCATATCGTCGAATACCCCGGCGAAGGCAAAGGCAAGGGGTTCGGGCCAGGCGTCAAGGTAGTCGGCAAGGGCGGCTAAACGCCGCATGGCGGATGACGAATGGTTTGAACTGGGGCCTATTGAGCTTCCCGTAAAACGCGTAGTTCGCTGCGTCGAGGGGCACGACTATCAAGTCGGGTTCCTTACTGAAGCGCAAGCGTGGCCCAAGGACACCGAAGTTTTAGGATTTCGATGCCTCGAGCACGGCGGCGAGTCGTACACGCTGCATCTAGAAGCGACCTATTATGCCCCGTAAGAAAAAACTCACAAGGACGATAACCAGGAGTCCGAAGTCTCAGGTCGTTCGAGACGCCGGCGCCGGAAAGTTATCGAAAGAAGATTGGGGCATTGTCGCGTCAGATGCGTGGCAGTCGATCATTTCCGCGATCGGTACGCGCTCTGCGCTAGAAGCCAATCTCCGAACCGCCTACGCGCTCTACGAGCGAGACAACCGCGACGAAGGGGTCGAGGACGATCCGTACGTCGACTCCTCCGACCTAACGATTCCGCTCGTCTTCTCCAAGCTGCGCAAGCAGAAAACCGAAGTCGCGTCGCTCACCTTCGTCCCCGATTTCTACCTCTTCACGGGCCAAGACGAGAGCTCACAGGCGCAAGCCAGCGATATGCAGGTCCGCTGGAATAGCGATTTCCACAGGCTTCGCGGACCGTATATGTCGTGGCAGAAGGCGCACGACAAAATGCTGCACATGGCGTTGCGTGACGGCACCGCGTTCATGGAATGCTCGTGGGTTAAAGACGAGCGGATGCAGCGTTACAAGGTCGAGTCGCCCGTAACCGACGACACCGGCATGCCGACCGTCGACGAAGAGAGCGGTGAGATTTCGACCAAGCCCGAGTACGTTACGATGCCGGTCACGGTGTACGACGACGCCGTTCTTAACCCGTGCCTGCTCAAGGACGTGCTCCTTATGCCCAACGAAAGCACGAGCGTCGAGACGGCCGCTGCGGTTGCAATCTATCACCTCTATTACGAGAGTGACCTGCGCGCGATGATAGAGGATGATATTCTCGACGAAGAGTGGGTGAACCGCGCGCTCGAGTACGACCCGCAGGGATATAGCGATTACGCCTCGCGCTTCCAGGGCGTCTACAACTGGACGGCGGGCGGGCAGATCGACGTGGGAGTCGGACAGGGCCAAGGGATCGCGGCCAAGGAGTTTGTCAATCGCGGGCCGCTCGGCTGTTGGGTTGCCTACTCTCGCCAGTATGATTTCGACGGCGACAAAATCGAAGAGCCCAACATCCTTTTTATTCACGAAGTCTCGGGTTACATGATCGGTCACTGCCCGGATACCGATATGGCGCCGATGCGTTTGATCGTCGGCTTCGCGCCGTATCCGCGTCCCGATTCGCCTTATGGCTTCGGCGTTCCCGAACTTATCGGGCCATTCCAAGCCGAAGCGACGCTGTCGTGGAATCAACGCAACGATGCCGTCTCGACGCGCCTCGAAGTGCCGCTCCTTACCGATACGAGTATCCAAATCAAAGATTCGGGAATGTCGTGGGGCAACGGCCGTGTGTGGTGGGTTCTTGGCAACGCGCAGCAAGGCTCGTTGCAAAACGTCCTGTACTATCCGCAGCTTCCCGAAGTTCCGCTCTCGTCGTATCAGCAAGATCAGCAGGTCCGATCGGATGCCGACTCGGTGCTCGGCGGCTCTTCGCAGCCCGCGACGAGTCGCGAAAGCGCGGCTGGCGTCAAGACTCGCGCGGGCGAGTCGGACCTCGGAACAAACGATATTGCGATGGAGCTTCGGTACGTCTCACATCAGATTTTTGACGCGCTCTGGAGCCTGAGATTACAGTACGGTTTCAATCTCGACGGAACGGAACGCAACCCGCCGCAAGGCGCGAAGCCGCTCACTAAACAGATGATGCAGCTTCCGTACAAGCGGTCCGTCTCGGGCGAAGACGATCCGCTCGACAAGCAGGCGCAACTCGAGGAAATGCTCGGGTTCAAAAAGACGTTCGAAGACTCGCCGTTCATCCAAGGAAACCTCATGCACCGTTACAACTTCGAGCGCGCGATCGCGAGCAAGTTTGGAATTGGCGGGCTCGACGGAATCTTCGGCACGCCCGACGACGTTACGAAGATGCAGCAAGAGCAAGAGAAACAGGGCCAAGAGAAGTCCGCAATCGAGAAGCAACAGGCGTACGGCGAGATCGCGACGCGCTACAACCGCGGCCGTCCGCAAGCCGGCATGTCGCTTCTCGGACCCGACGATATTGCCAAGCTCTTCGAACCGCCGCCGGGTCAACAGCCACCGGGGCAACCGGGGCAGAACGGACAGCCGTCGCAGAACGGTGCGCCACAACCCGCCGCAGCAGGTGCGGGATGACGGCCATTGCTGGCGGCGGCATGACCGCGCAAGAGCGCGAGCGGCGCGACTCGGCGGCTGCGGCCGACGTACTCGAACATCCAGGGTTTGGAGACTTTCTCAAAGACGCGGCGCGTGAAGCCGAAGCCGCCCGTGGCGTTATTTTCGACGATACCAAGTCCGAGAAAGAGCAATCGTTCGCGCGAGGATCTCTGAAGGTCCTAAAAAACATCGTGCTCGCCGTCTACCGTCGAGCCAATAAAGAAGTGCCGCCGCAAGTAACGGCGCTATTCAAATAGAAAGGACCCCTCAATGAGTCAAGACTTAACGCCGGTTGGCGGCGACGAAGAGGAAGAGCTCGACGAAACGACACTCGACGAGCAGGAAATACCGGAAGGCGGCGCACCGGAAGGCGGCGAGCCCGACGATGAAGCCGAGGAAATGCCCGATGACCTCCTCACAGACGAGGAGCGCGCCGAGCGGACCCGTGAACGCGCGGGCCGTGCCCCGGTTGCGCCAGTTCGCGAAACCGAAGATCGTAGCGCCGTCGTCGCGGAGCTTCGCGAAATCTTTCAAGGGCTTCGTCAAGAGCAACCGGCGGCGCAACCGCGAGAGCAAGATCGCCGCGTGCCGGCCGAGTTGCAGCCCTTCGTTCTCAGTGAAGAGCAAGCGCAGCGGCTCACGGACAAAGCGCTCACCGAACCGGGCGGGATCGCCAAGCTAATCGCTGCGGCGGTCAATATCGGCGACAAGCGTGCGACGGCGCGCATGGCGCAGTCGTCCGAAGGTCAGTCGGCGCTACAGTCCGCGGGTAGGGTTTTCGTCAACGATTACCTGGAAGATCGGCTCGACGACCCCAAAGAGAAGTACGGAAAAGCGATCAAGCCGTATTTCAAAGAGATTCTCAGCGGGTACAACGTGGCCGAGCTCGCGAGCATGAACCAAGCCGATCGAACGGCGTGGTTCGACGAACAGTGGGAACGCGCAACGGGCCGCGCGTACTCTCGCAAGGCGGTCACGAAAGCGGCTCCGTCTCCAGGCGTTGCTCGCGGCGCAGGCGCTCGACCTGGCGCACCCGGCGTTGGGCGCGTCGTAATCAAGATGACCGACCAGCAGAAAAAAGACCTCCGCGCAGCGTCGCCGCGCCTCTTCGCAGGAGAAGAAGGCGAAAAGCGCTTCCGCCGGCAGGTTTGGGAGATCGAACACGGCATGACCGGCAACCCGACGGTGCGAGCGCTCACGCGCGAATCGGTCCGCTTTGGCGAAGCCGTCGGATTCGGAGGATAATAGATGACGACAGAGTTTAATCAAAACGCGCGCCGGCCAATCGAACGGCCGGATATGCGGCTGAACGACGCCAACTATCGAACGTATCAACGCTACGCCGGGAGAAAGCTCCTCAAGGAAGGTAGCGGCGTTGTGCTGCCGGCCGGTGTCGTCATCGACGGCCGCCCGTGGCGCGGATTCAAGCACTCGGTGCAGGTCCAGACCTTCGTAATGAACCGGCCCGAAGAGCTTTTGCTTCATCCGGACGAGCGCTGCAAGTACGTTTGGCGGCCGCGCGAAGATCCAAAGCATTCAACCGAGGCGCTCGTCGGCCGCGGCTGTTTGCGCCCGGTGGAAATGAGCGAAGTCGACGAGGCATCCGAGCTTCGCATGTGGTGTTACGAATACGGGGGGTCGGGCAGTAAGGACGAATCGGGCGACCCGCAGATGGTCGGCCTGGTAGCGGTCGGCGATATGGCGCTCTTCGAAGTCGCTCCGCGTTGGGCGTATGAATGGTACGACGCCGCGGTCGACGAGGCGTTTTCTCGGCTTCAAGGTCTCGAGCCAGGGTTCAAACAGGACGCCGAAGACTTTGCGGCTCGCAACCGCGGCATGCGCGTTCATGGGTCGTCGCTCGGCGTCGAGGAGGGCGACAATCAAACCGTCGCTCAGGAGATTAGAAATCCGATCGGACCAGGGGCGCCGTTTGCGGACGCGGCGAAAGGCGGCCGATAGACACACCCGTTTATCGTGAGGGGAAAAGCTCGGCTTAAAAAAGGCCGGGCTTTTTCTTTTTTACCCCTACCGCGCTACGCGAGGCTCTCGACCGCTGCTCGCTAGATGCTTTATTTGGTTCCAATGGGAATTACGTTGAATCCTATCCGCCCCGCGCTTGGACTCGTACAGGGTGGCGAGTATCAGCCGTACACGATTTACCCGGAACAACCCGGAGCTATCTTTAGCGCCGGAGATTTTCTTCAGGTTTACACGACCGGCAACATGACCTACCCGACGCCCGCGGGCTCGCTCGCAACTTTTCAGCCGACCTCGGCGCCGACGGTCGTGCAAGCCGGTTCGGCAAGCGCCGCAAACCCGGCGCATACGCTCTACGCCTGGTACACCTTAATCGGAACCGGCGGCGTGGGCGTGATCGAGTCGCAGCCCTACGAGATCGGCCCGATCGTCAACCCGGCGGGATATAACGCAACGGTCGAAGTCCTGGCCGACGGCAACTATCCGGCCGCGGCAACACACTTTGCGCTCTACGTCGGAACGCTTCCGGGCCAGCAGTGGCTCCAGGTCGCGACGACGGCGCTCGGTTCAGCCGCAACGATTCCGGCCTACCCGCTCACGAACAACACCGGAGTCAACCGGTCAATAAACGACCCGTCTTCGGGAATCGTCGGCTACGCGGCCAACGATGCCGGCAGCGGTTACGCGCAGCGTGAGGGCGACATTCTCGCCGCCGGGTACAACTGGCGCGCGCTCTTCGGCGTCGACCAATCACTTTCGGGCAACCAGGCGTTGCTCGAGCAGTACATGGCCGCGGTGGTCAAACTGCAAAACGTCCCGGTCACGATCTCGCTCTTGCAGCCGTGGGCGTATCAGACAGGCACGGCCGGAATCGTCTACTCGACGACCTACGGCGTCTTCTATCTGGACACGACGCAGAGTAACGGAATCTTTTCGATCCAGCGTCCCTACGGAGGTTTGGCAGGTCCGTACAATCCAAGCGGGGTGCAGCCCGGTAACGTCTACCAGCCTGTCACGGGCATCTTCATAGCGGGGTTAGCATAAAATGGCGGGCGGAAACTACGGAACCGGCCAGTGGCAAACTAAATCCTCGAAGGTTGCCCAGGCCCACCGGATCGCTCAGATCGTCTCGAACCGATCGCTCGAGGAGCCGCCGTTTTGGCCTAAGCTCTTCGCGATGGCCGAGCCCCCGGTCAACCAATCTTTCGTAGAGTTCGGCCAGTTCGCCGAGCTCGGTCTGCTCCAACCGAAGGCAGAAGGCGAAGTTCCGGCCTACGACGTGCCGCTCGAGCTCGTACCGTCGCACGGCGAGTTCCAGACGTTCGCGTTGATGACGTCAATTTCGCACGAAGCGCAGTACGAAGATCCGTACGACATGATGGGCAAGGCCGCGCCGATGCTCGTCGACTCGGAGCGGGTCACGGAAGACACCTACATTCACTCCGTAATCAACTTTGGGTTCGATCCGTCGTTCCCACTGTACGACGGACAGCCGCTCTTCTCGGCAAACCATTTACTCGCGCCGGTTCCAGGGCCGAACGGTCCGGTCTCGGCGATCAATCAGACCTACTCGAACCTCATCGGCAACGTCGCGCCGACGGCCGAAGCGATCCAAGACGCGCTGCTCAACATGAGCTTGCTGCGCTCCGATCGCGGCCTGCCGTCCAACCGCATCCCGGTCTACGTCGTCGGGCACCCGTTCATCGAGAAGGTCCTCAAGGAAATCGTCGGATCGGTAAGCGCTCCGATGACGTCGGACAATCGGACGAACGTCCAGTACGGCATCCAGGAAGTCGTCGCGGATCAGTACCTCACGAACCCGTATGCCTGGTATCTCTCGTCGGCGCCGCAGGGCGTCGATCCTAAGAGCGGCCAGTCGCTCATCGCGAGCTTCCAGTTCCGCAATCACATGCGGGCCTGGTTCGAACCGGCAACGCTTTCGTGGAACATCGCGATTCGGTTCCGAGCCTTGTGGATGGCGCGCGACTGGCGCGGCATAAACGCAAGCGCCGGCGCCGGTCCGTACTCGGTCTAGGGGGCGCCTTGGCGAATCCAGTAGTAAACATTCCGCCGACCGGACCTGCCAACACGGGCCAATATGGCACGGCCGCCGGTCCGCAGAACCCGTACCAAAACGCTCCGGGCAACATCGGCGCGTACATCAACGCAAAAGCGCACGGTGCGGTCAAGGCATGGGGCTTCGGCCAGCTTGCGACCGTCCCGATGGTGGTCGACGGCGTGCTTGGTGCCGGTCTTACTGGCTCCGCGGTATCCGGATCGATCATCCTGCCGCAGTATTGCAAGATTCCAAAGGTCGCGATCGGCTTTGCGACCGCCGATCTTTTCAACGGAACCGAGACGCTCAACATCGTGGTCGAATCGGCCGGCGATTACAACCCGGCGATCATCGCGGGAACCGGCTATCCGAACGCCGCGATGGCGAACGGTTCGCCCCTCGGCGCCGGCAAAGGCTACGGTGTAACCTATACGCCGGGCATCGCGCAGACGACAGGACCTGGCGACAACTCGGGTTAGGCCGGTTATCCGGCGCAGTACGCCGCACCCGGAACCTGCCTCTTCGGAACCGACATTGGCATCGGACCCGTGTTTTTCACGAGCCCGTCCGCGGGTACGACCGCCGGCGGTTCGCAAGTTTTCCCGACGACCGAATGGGATACGGTTTACTGCCCCGGAACGATCCTGTCGCTGCGCGCGGTTACGACCGGCAGCACCGGCGACATTACGGGCCTGGTCGTGACGCTGCTCATCCAAGTGCTCGACAAGTTTATCGGGAATCCAACTCGCCCGATTCCCTGTCTGACGTTCTAGCCTGATGGCCGGTTCTCGCCTAGCGGTCGTCGAAGTAGATCCGGTGACGACAACTAGCCATAACCGATTTTCTGAAGTCTTGAAACGCGCATGCAAAGCATGCGGCTCTGAGTTCGAGACGATTTACAAGAAAAAGGTCTACTGCACGAAAGCCTGCTATCTCGATTTTTGGTATGACCGCCTTGGCGGACGCAAGAAGGTCGCCGAGTTGGGCAAGAAACGGCGCACGGGTCCCAAAGCTGAGCAGTACCGAGCTCGCAAGCGTGTCAACTGGTTAAAACAAGCGTATGGTATAACGCTGGAGCAGTACAAAAACCTGTGCGAGATTCAGGAGGGATGCTGCGCTATTTGCGGCGTCGTTCCGAGCAAAGAACTGTTTCACGGTTTACACGTAGACCACGACCATTTGACCGGAAAAATACGCGGCCTTCTTTGCCGCTGGTGCAACTCGATGCTCGGAAGAGTTGAGGCCTGCCCATCCTGGCTATCAAAGGCAGAATCGTATCTCGCTGGCGAGGCGGAAGTTTAATGGCGGGATCTGGGGCTGGCTTAAATTACGCGATCAAGATTCTGCTGAAGGCCGCTGCGGCGTCTTCGGCTGTTTACGATTCGGCCATATTGCACGGCCCGCTGCTGTGGGAAGCGGCCTTCTTCTCGAAGACGAGCTTTCAGATTTTAGCGCAAGCGGGAACCACGGACCCGCTTTCGGGGTGGAGCGTTGCGTGCTACGGAACGCACGACTACCGCGCTTACATAATGAACCAGGACCCGGTCGTCGATCCCGTTGCGTGCCCCGCAGGGTTCACGCTTCCCGATACGTCGTGGGTCGAGATCGCGCTTCCGCAAAGCGAGACAACTCCAACTTGGACGAACCCGATCGTTGCGTTCGGCGTCACGGCCTTCTCGCCCGAACCGTGGGTCGCGGTCCGCGTCGTCGCAACGGCAGCCTCGGCGACCGGCGACATAGCGATCACCTGCACCCGTATCCCGTAAGTGTTTACGACAAGGAGTTCAAAAGTGGCCGCAACCAAGAAAACCAAGAAGCCCTCGATGCCCAAAGCGCACAAGCCCGCCGGCGGAAAGTCCGCGCGTGGCGTCAAGTTCGGCGGCCGCAAAGGCGGCATGAAGAAGGGCGGCATGAAGAAGACGTCGCGCAAGAAGGGCGGATCGAAGAAGATGCCGTTCGGGGCGACCAAGGCTCCCGGCGCGCGCAAGTCGCAACCGGCGATGAAAAAGGCCATGGGTGGCAAGATGGCCGGCATGAAAAAGAGTCGCAAGAAGAAGTAATGAAGGGTTGCGCTTTCGTCTACGACGATGAGCCTTCTCCGGGATATTGCGGCTTACCTAAGCGCGATCACCCGGTTCTAAAGTCGCACGCCCACTACGTTCCAAAGAAGACGCAATGATCCACCTCGTAGCGCCCCGTAGCCAAAACACGCTGAAGGTTTTCACGCGCGACGGGTCACTATGGAAGTATTTTGAGTGCGGAACAGATGCGTGGGGGAACCATGGGGTGGGAGACGGCGGCGATCCATTACCGCCGTGGGGTTTTTCATGTTGGATGCCGATTGGGCACTACATTCTCGGTCCCGTTGACGTATTTGACACGCCGATCGACAGCGAAGGCTATGGGCAAATCCCGGTGCTCGACGTCGACGCCGGCACTCTCGCAAAGCTCGTTCAAGGCGGATACGCGACGGTCAATGGCCTAACGGCCGTCATCGGCGGACTCGAGGCGCCGCTCGCGCAGTTGTCGCAGTACGATCGCTCCGGCATAATGATTCACTGCGGAGGGAGTAACGCTCCCGACCCGCTGGCAGACAACCAGGGTCTCTATCGCACCTTCGGCTGTACGCGGATGCTCAACGCCGATTGGCGCGAGCTCGCAGCGTGGCTCCAACCGCTCGAAGCGGGAAACGTCATCGTTTATACGGCGCTGGAGACACCCGCAGACCTGGGGCAATAGCCCGTGCTTGTGGCTCAAATAATCAAACCGGCCCGAACGCTGGCGAAGGACCCTGAGCCTGGAACCTATTCGAACGATGCGTTGTTGGGACAATTGGATTTAGTCTGTTTGGATATTATTTCAAACATAAAATTTCCGTTCGCAAGAATCAGCACCAGCACCGTCGCGGGCCAGGGCGCCTACCTCTTACCTGAGACCCCGATCGATGACGGCACCGGATGCGTATGGCTCAACGGCGCGCTTCTTACGAAGACCGATATTGAGACGTTGCAGGGCCAGCAGATCGGGTACTACGATTCGACCGGGTTCGGTACTCCGAACGCCAACAGCGATGGCCCGACCGCGAACGCGGGAATGTTCGTTCCATCGTGGACGGTGGCGCCGCCGACGACCTTTCCGATGCCGAACTACTCGAACCTCGTATCGTTCACGGCTCCTTGGTCGCCAGGCTGCAATCGTGGAAAGTACGCGATTCACGGCGGCGACCTCATCATCGTTCCGCCTCCGAACGCCTCGGCGCAACTCGATACGCACGGGAATCCGATTCCGAACCTCGTGGTCGATATGTGCATCAGTGACGCCTACGTCGGCCCGTACACTTGGAACGCGGCGACGGCACAACCGCGCTGCCTCACAAACGTCGGACAGCGGATTTGGTTTCCAAACAACTTTCTCAACCTGCTCGTCGCCGGGCTCGTCGACCGAATGCTCGCAGCCGATGACTCGGCCAACTCACGCACGCGAGATTGGGCGGCCGAGCAGTACCGCGACCAAACGAACAAGATGCTTTTTTGGGCCAAGAGCTATCGGTCTTACGACCGAATAAACCTGCAGACGAATCGATCGCGTTACACCGGATCGCGGTGGCGTCGCAATACTCAATACGGCGGAGGATACCCTTAGATGAAACGTCTTTTTACCGGCCTCATCGGGCTCGCGCTCTTAGTGACGCTGGTGAGCGTTCTCGGACCTTTTCGGCTCGTTGCTATCGGCGCTTCGCCGCTTCCAAGCGGGTGCTATACCGATTCGAGCGGCCTAGCTGTTTGCGGCCCGAATTACGCTGGACCCGGCGGAACTCCAGTGACGCCGAGCCCAATACCAAATGACACCGTCATGGGGAATATCAGCGGAGTTTCGGCGACCCCCGCGCCAGTCGGTGTAAGCGCATTATTCGATTCGATTTACGGTAGCACCCAAGGGGAAGTTCTCTATCGCGGAGCGTCGGCATGGCTTGCGCTTGCGCCCGGGACAGCTGGGCAGTTTCTCGAGAGCGGAGGCGCTGCCGCCAACCCATCTTGGGCCTCTGCTGGCGGCGGAGGTGGAATCGTACCTCAGCCAAGTCCAACGAGCAGCGCAAATGTTGGGTACGTGTGGCTCACAAAGGGGCTCGTTATCGGGCCGACACCGAGCGCCGCGGCGACCTATGTGCCGCAGGCGTTACAACTCTCTACGCTATCTGGCCAATGCAATAACGGAACCGTATTTTGGGGAACTCAGGGCTCCGACCTTGGCGTCCTGGGGGACGTATTCGCATTCGATTGCAATCCGGCTGGAAGCGAGGAATTTTGGGGCGACCATAGTGGCAATATGGTTGCGCGCAACTCGGTTCTCGAGGCGAACGATGCCGGCAGCGGAGGCTTTATCTTTTACCAGGCGTCAACGGAATTTGACAACTGCGCGTGGGTAGGGCAGGGAGGGCAAGGAATTAAAGTATCGCAGCCAAGCGGGTCTGACCAATGCCCCGTTTCCTTTGCGGCGTCGCAAAACAAAGGACAGGTTAGCTGTACACTTTCAGCCCTCACATGCACAGCTACCGCAACGGTTATTTCTGGAATGGTATGCATTGCGGCATACGACGGGACGGCCACGACCGTCACGGCGGCGCTTCTCTTGCCGCTGGAGGTCAACGTTTCCGGTACGACGATGAGCGTTAAAATGCAAGGCGCTGCGACCGCAAGCGGTACGGCAGCGGCGGACTACCATTGTCACTAACAATACTTGGCTATATGGTTATCGCAGTAGCCTTCCCGCGGTTTCCGGTAACGGTGTGGCGTGCGGGCATCCGCAAGCCTGAGAAACCGATCAATGTCGGATGAATCTGACGTTCCAGTTGCTGCGAAATACGATCGGAAATGGCATAGCCGCGTCGATCACACCCTCTTTGGATTCATGAATGACGATAGCAATATATGGGTCGACGGTCTCCTTCAAAACCTCGCGGATATGCGGCGGCTCGAATCTATCTTTATTAAGATCGGCCTGCCGCTCATTGCAACCGGCGTCATCTCGGTGTTTCTAAACATGGTTCACAACTATAAACTCGTCAACACGTTCTCTGAGGCACTCGGTCACTTTGCGAAAGGATACCTCAAATGAAGATTAGCTTACCCGCGCTCCTTGCCAAAATAGCAGGCGGGGCGCTCATCGGACTCGGCCCACTCCTTAGCCTTTTTTTCCCAAAGCAGGCGACCATTTTCAACGCGGCCTTCGGCTCGACCGGCATCGTGGTTCTCGTCGCCGGGCTCATCGTTCAATCCCTGCAGCCCGTCAATAAGCTCACCGACGACGCAATCGCCGTAAATTCGCAAGGCGTCAAGACCGGAGACAACGTAACTACCACAACGCTGGCGCCAATCCAGGCGCCCGCGCGCCGTCTAATAGGAGGCTCCTAACCATGGCACCAGTTCCACAAACCCCCGAAGTTGCGACGACCGTCGCCACGCTCCAGAAAATCAGACCGACGATCTCGCCGATCTTGCAGAAGGTCCTCGATTTCCTCATTGGCATCCTAACCGGAGTCGGCGGAGACTTGAGCCTAAGCGGCAATTACAGCAAGTCCCAAACCGGCGACATTCTCGGGAACACCTACACGTTCACTGAGACGGTTGACGGCAGCGTCGACGTCAAGGCAACTCCGAGCTAACCAAAGGGGTACGCACATGGCAGCGTTGTTTAACTATAGTTGCAATAACATCGTCACGGCATCGCTGCCTGGCGCGTACGCAAGTATTTTCGGCTCGCCAACGGTTGGCTCGGGTGACGGCCCGCAGGGCATCAACACGATTCACTGCAACGGAAACACGGAAGGCGTGTACCTTCCTAACGTCGCTATCAACATCAATGGAAACGGGCTTATCCTGGGAGCCGGGTTTGACGTAACCGCCTTTGGAAGTGGCGGAACTGGCCTGTATTCGATCGGGTCTAATCTCGGATTAACCGCAGTTATTAGTTTGGTTCTAGGGGCGGACGGCTCGCTGCAAATAGTTTCGACCAGTGGTAGCGGAAACCCGACTGTCTTGGCCTCGTCGGCGTCGGGTACATTTACGTTTGGAAATCGGCATGAAGTCGAGTTTATTATTTCGGCGTTTTCTAGCAGCGGCACGGCGACGGTTAACCTAGACGGAGTTCCCGTCACTAACCTTATTACCGTCGCAGTTTCAAACCTAGCCTCACTGCAAGATGGAGCAACGATCCATTCGGTTCTTGCTGGCTGCACCAACCAGGAAGTATCTTCGGGGTTTGCCGCTGAGTCAACGCCGATCGTTATGGACTCGACGTACGCCTTTGATACGTCTGGATCATTCTGCAACGCTCCAGTCGGTCCGGCGATTTCCGTTCCAATGATTCCAAACGGAGTCGGTCAGGAATCATCATGGGCTCCGAACGGAGCCGCGCTCGGGTGGGAGTGTATTAGCGAGATTCCGCCCGACGGCGACACGACGTATATCAGCAGTGATACCCCTACGCAGGAAGAGGCGTGCGCGCTTTCTGCGCCAGTCGGCATCAGTGGAGTTTACTGCGTTTCGGTCATCGGCGATCAGCGCCAGGATACGTCGGGCGGCGGTCGCACGATCGAGCTCGGGCTCGGCAACGGCACGACTCGCTCTTATGGAGGCGCGTGGGGGCTCGGTACGACGTACAAGATGAACACGACTCCGTTTAGCGAGAATCCGTTTACGTCGTCGGCCTGGACGCTTGGCGCGATGACCGGGCTTCAAGTAGCGGCTTTGCTGGCTAGTTGATATGAGCGGCTTTGGCCGAATCACCCAAGAGACGATCGAGGTCCTTGGGCCGGACGAAGGCTTTGGCCGAATAACGCAGGAGACGGCCGAGGCGCTCGGGCCTTCGCCTTCAACCGCACGGATCACGCAGCTTTACGCCGAGGTGCTCTCGTCGGTCGAAGCGAGCGCGCGCGTTACGCAACTCTACGCGGAGCCCCTTGGGCCGCCGACTCCACCCGACGTCTCGGCACGCATAACGCAGCTTATCGCGGAAGCTCTCGGCCCTCCGACGACGTTTGCGCGCATCACGCAGTTGGTTATCGAAGCACTTGGCCCGGTCGCAGCGGTGCCGTGCCTCATACCGTACCCGCTCATCTTTGTAGGCAACGTAAGCGGAGCGTTCTACGAAATGAAGGATATGGGCGCCGAGACTGTTCCTATTTCGATTGCCGATTCGACGGTAGTCATTAACGATGCGAGCGTCGTAACGATTACGCAGTATCTCACTCAAGACGGCGGGTGGATAAACTGGAGTCCACAGGATGGAGCGCTACAGGTAGCG
>QGNH01000704.1_pt2 | contig 25326 bp, 35 predicted proteins | sample 1735481 | NCBI WGS metagenome assembly QGNH01 (sample SAMN09239004, study PRJNA386568) | Viral metagenome, whole genome shotgun sequencing project.
TGTTCATCTTCCCGCTGGTGTATTTGTTGTCGACCAAAATCACGTAGCGACTTAGGTACCTCAGGGGCTAAAGCCCTCACGAAAAGAACGCTTTATCACAGCGCTGAAAGCGCTGCGCCACCCAAGAGCGAGGACAAATACGATGCACGACGCCGCGACGCATGACGACAGCAAAGGGCAGTATTTCTGGGTGTGGGGAGCGCTGCTGGTCCTGACGGCCATCGAGGTTGTGCTGGGATACAAGCAGATCTTCGAGCCAGTGCGGATGTTGGAGGTGCTGCTGGTTCTGTCGATCATCAAATCTGCGCTGATTATTGGCTACTTCATGCATCTGAAGTTTGAGAAGGCTCTGATGCGGTGGTTGCTTGTAATTTCGGTGACGATGTGCTTCGTCATTATGTATGCGTTCTTCTTCCGGGATGCCACCCGCATCCTTCCGCCGCCAAACGGATTGGGAGTGCAGTAGGTGAGCATGAGATTTACTGGGAAATTTCGACTGGCTGGGTTGCTGTTGATGGTCGCACTATGGACTGCGCCGGCATTCGCCCAGGGCTGCGCGATGTGCAATGCGAATGCGAAGGCCACGCCTAAGGAAGGTCAGCGGGCGCTCAACCGGGCGATCTTTGTGATGCTGGCGCCGCCCGTGGCCATCATGGTTTTTGGGTTTGGATTCGCGATTCGGTACGGGAAGCGACGAGATCGGGAGAATGAGTCCGGCTCTCAATAAGTCGATCGCTTCCTCCGGGGACGTTACTGCAGTTCTTCACTTCAAACGCTGCCGGCCGAGACGTAGCAAGCGACGTCTCTACGATGGCCTCGATCTACTCCACTCCTGCTTTATAATAGAAAGAGTCTGTAACCTCTAAACAGCCCGTTAACACTGTGGTTCGCGATGGCTTGTTTCCCGTGTACCACCGGTGTACAGTGGGATCGCTATGAAGAAGCAGCGATCCCACTCCAGCCCGCCGATTGCCCTCAGCCGCGCCGTCTACGCCAGCCAGCATGGCAGCGTGCGCGTCTACACCCGCCGCCACATCAACGGCTGCCTCTTCACTCTGCCCGACCAGCAGCATTGCCCCTGCCCCAAATGGATTTACTCCAAGGCCCGCAACGGTCGGCCTGCCCGGCGCGCCGCCACCACGCCTTCCTTTACTGAGGCCTGCGAACAGGCGCAGAAAATTCTCAAAGGCTTCGATCCTGAAATCGCCGCCGCCCGCAAAATCACTTCGCCCGCCTTGGGCCCCACAATCGAGGAAGTGCTCACCCGCTATTTCACTGTGCTCGCCACTCGCAAGCTCAGTCCCGCCTATCTGGAAGGCTTGCCCGCCTATTTTGTGCGCCGCACTTTGTCCGGTCTGCCCGGCACGAAAAGCGCGGGACGCCGGCCCGCGCTGAATCCCTCGCTGCTGGATTTTCTCGATCGCGCCAACGCCGCCGCGATCGATCCCATTACCCGCATGGAGCAGATCTCGTCGAACCTGCTGGACGATTGGGCGGCGAGCTGGCGCGGCAATGACCTGACCTGCAAACAGTGGCGCACCATCGCCAGCGGCTTTTTCCGTTGGGCCGTCGGCCGCCGCTATCTCGACCGCATGCCCATGTTCGGCGAGCGTCAGCGCATCCGCAGGGGCAATCGCTGCGGCTACTTTACCGATGAGCAGTATGCCCGCTTGCGCGAAAGTCTTCCCTTCTGCCTGCCCAACAATACGGCGCCGAGCGCCCACTATGCAGAACGGCTGGGCGCCTTTCTCGATCTCGGCCGCTGGGGCGGAATGGCCATTGCCGATATCGTTCGCTTCTCTCCGGCCGCCAATCTGGGAGCGAATTGCGTACTGACCTACCGCCGCAAGAAAAGCAGTCAGATCGCCGTCGTGCTGCTCGAGCCCGCGGTCGCCAAGCGCCTCTGGTCGATTCCTGCCGAGCCCGGCAGTTCGGCCGAACAGCCTTTCCGCTTCACGGGACAAAGAGAGCGCAGCAATGGCAACCGGTGGCGGGATCGCTTCCAGGCACTCTGCCGCAAGGCCGGAATCACGCAGCTCGAAACCGAGATCGGCACGGTGCGCGAACCGAATCCCCATTGCTTGCGAGACACGTTCGCCATCGACGCCATCACGCGCGGCGTATCTCTGGAAAACGTGGCTAAAATGCTTGGGCATGCGACTGTCGAAATGACGCAGCGCGCTTACCTGTTCTGGGTAAAGAAGCGCCTGGACTATTGCATTGAGGATCAGCGCGCGGCGCTAGCTCGCGTGCAGGTCGCTGCTCCGCCCGCTGTGCAGCAGCGTGCGCGCGGCGGCACTCTCGGCCGGACGCTTGTGCACTAAGCGATCCTGCACCCGGATGAGTACGCTTTCGGGGATGCGCAGGATGAAGTAGTGGCGCTTGAGCTTTTTGGCTCGGCCGCCCAGCAGGCGGCTGGCTTCGCCGATTCTGAGCACGCCGGGCTCTTCAAAGAAAAGATTGCGAACGGTGTCGTCGCTGATGTTCCAGCGCTCGGCGATCTGCGCTACAGTGTAATGAGTTTCGAGGGCGGCGGCGGGCTTGGCCGCACGTGCCGTGGTGTCGGACATTTGGGACTCCGAAGGGTGAGAGCCGTCTGCTTGGTTCCCAACTTCTACAGGAGTCGGTGGTAACCCAGAATGCCACCGGCTGGCTTATTGTGCGGTTAGCGCGCCAGAGCAGGAGCGATGCCGTACATAGCAATGAAATCTACTCTTCCGTTAAAACCGCTGTCAATAGGGACTTCCGATGAGTTCGCGGAACTATAGGTTTTACAGAATGTTGCCTGTGAATATCCTGTGCACGGGATCGATCCCGATTTTTGGCTGCGGCATATACCACTGGCACGGCGATCCCGCTACTAGCTTTTTGCGCTTGTTACGAAATCCGAACAGGCTTAGCCGTCATGGAACGTTGCAACGGCCGCTAATGGCGGGGTTCCAAACGAATCGTGCCATTTCTGGATGGTGTCCTGTTTCGGCAAAGCCAGCGGCTGGCTTGTTACGAACGACGAACATTTAAGCCAGCGGCTAGCTTCTATGGGATCGATCTGTGCTACCGTACTGAGACCCAAAACGAACGGGTGTAAGCCGTTCCGGTTCCTCGATTCCGCCAAAGGGGGGCCAAGGCCCTGTGACTAAGACTCCGGAAGTCTACTGCTCTATCCATCCGTTGACGATTCTCGTTTGTCCGCGGTGCATCGCCAGAAAAGGCGGGATCGCCACCGCGAAAAAATACGGTACCAAACAAATGGCGAGCTGGGGCAGCAGTGGTGGACGTCCGACGAAAAAGAAAAAAGCCAAGCGGAAGAAACGCGGCGATCCCAGCGAGCGTTGAATTGCGATCCCATTCTGCTGCCAATTGGCTGCCTTTTCCACGCCAGTGCACAGAATTCCGATTTTTCCCACAGCGTTTCCTAGACTAAAACCAGACTGCACTATCTCTGGGGCTTGACACAGGCCCATAGTCGGGCCTGTGCTCGGTGCTCTCGAAGTGAAAGCGATTAGCCGCCTAGCGGGGCAGCACGGCTCCGAATGGAAGCCGTTGCACACGGCCGTATTGGGCTGCCTGCTGGCCCATCGCAATCGCCGCACCGGCAGTTGCTTTCCGGAGCGCCGGCTGCTGGCGGCCCACTGTAACGTGACCGAACGCACCATCGACCGGACTCTCGATCAACTCAGGGCATGGGGCGCCATTGAACGGCAGCAGCCGCGGGCGCTTGCCAGCCAACAATTCCGCGAGGCGCAGTACACCTTTCTTTTCGAACTTCCGGCTGTGGAAAAGACCTGTGAATATCCGCCGAGCCGTGCGACAAATTCAGGCCGAGCCGTGCGACAAATTCAGGCCGAGCCGTGCGACAAAATCGGGGTCCCTATAAGGAAAGAAGAGAAAGATCTGGAAGCCAAAGATCAAAAGGGGAAAGCAACCGCGCCCCCCACTCGTAAATTTCATTCTGATGCGTGCCCGGAATACACGCAGCAGGACTTCGATGAGCGCGACTGGCGTGTGTTGAATCGCGAGATCGCCCTGATTCGCGAGAGCACTGTAGGAAACGGAAGCAACGGGGAAGACAATTTTAGTCGAGCTTGCCAGCGCGCCGGCATCAGCGTGCGCCGTGGCTATGAGTTGTGGAAAAAAATGATGGCCGAGGAGGAAACGGGATGAATAGCCGAGAGCACCGCCCTGGTCCACCGCATACCGAAGTGTTCCGCGAAATTTCGCAGATCAAAATGACTTCGATCGTGTGCACGCCGGCGCGCCTGGTCGATCTTCTGGAACACGTCGACGGCCTGTTCACGCTGCGCGAAACAACTTTCAATTTCGGCGGCCGCGGCGGCAGCGCCGTGGCGAACATCCAACTGCAGCGCCACGAACTCGATAAGCTGGGGCATGTGATCCCGCGCGTGCTGGCGGAATCCTTGCGGTCGGAGGAGTCCCCGAAAAGGAGAAGAGAACCATGAACGTATCAGAAGCTCTGGAACAACTTTCAACGATGGCGGGAGCGCACAACGAAGATATTCGCCTGCTCATCGACTGCCCACACTGCGGCCGGTCGGGCGAGCTGGGATCGCTGCGGGCGATGGTGCAGGCAACTCCCGCCAGCTTTCGGTCTGACAAGACGCGGGAGCGCGCAGACCACGACGCCGAGCTGCGGCGTATTTCGATGGCGCTGGGCCTGCCCTGGCCGACGACGCTGGAGGAGATCGTGAACACGATCCGCGCGCGGCCGCTATGATCACCGTGAAATATTCCTGCAAGGGCATAATTTCGATTTCGTCGGCGCCGCAACTGCTGCCCATCACGCGCGAGGAGCTGGTGCGGACGCTCGATCGCTCGCACCGCGGCGAGGACCTGGAGCGGCGCGAACCGGAGCCCAATGTTCTGGCACAATATTTTCGCGAGCGCCGCCGGCAGACCGCGTGCGTGCGCGAACTGTTGGCCGGTAGGAAAGAAAGGGACGCATGACCAATAGCCTGGTGATTCCACATTTGTGCGCCTGCGTGGCTCCGAAAACGTGGGGCGACGGTGACGATCGCGTTGCGATTCTGCGGCCGCCGCCCGGCTTTACCGCCAACCGTCACTGCGCGGTCTGCGACGGTACCGGCGAACTGCCCGGCGCTCCGGAGGTCGAACTGTGAGCAAAATCATCATCGGCACTTCGCACGGCCGCAACGTTGGCTTCGACATTCCGGAGCTGCTGGTTTCGCGTTTGCTGGTGCAGGCCAATTCCGGCGGCGGCAAATCGTTTCTGCTGCGGCGCATGCTGGAACAGGCCTATGGCAAGGTGCAATCGATTGTGATCGATCCCGCCGGCGAGTTTGCCACGCTGCGCGAGAAGTTTGGCTTCGTCCTGGTCGGCGAACATGGCGAGACGCCGGCCGACGTCCGGAGCGCGGGCCTGGTCGCCGAGAAACTCCTCGAGCTGCACGCTTCTGCGGTCTGCGATCTCTATTCGCTCAAGCCGCATGAGCGCCACGTGTGGGTGCGTCTCTTTCTGGCCGCGGTCATGAATGCGCCGAAACGCCTCTGGCATCCGGTGCTGTTCGTGATCGATGAGGCGCACAAGTTCTGTCCGGAGAAAGGCGAAGGCGAGTCCGAAGCGAAAGAGCAGGTGCTTTCGCTGGCATCGGACGGCCGCAAGTATGGCTTCTGCGCCGTGCTCGCCACGCAACGCCTGGCGAAGCTGGATAAGAGCGCGGCCAGCGAGCTGACCAATGTAATGATCGGGCCCACGTTTATGGATATCGATCTGCAGCGCGCGCACAAGGCGCTCGGGATCGTGCCGCATGAGCAGGCCGCGTTCAATGCGGAAATGAAGACGCTGGCGCCTGGCCATTTCTGGGCGCTCGGCCGAGCGATCTCGAAAACCCGGGTGCTGGTCCGCATCGGCGGGATCCAGACGACGCATCCCACGGCGGGCGGAAAGCAGTCCGCGTCTCCGCCGCCGGCGCCGGACAAAATCAAGGCGCTGCTGCCCAAGCTCGCCGATCTGCCGCAGGAAGCAGAAACGAAGGCACGCACCGAAGCGGAATTCAAGCGCGAGATCCGCGAGCTGAAAAACAAAGTCACCGCGGCCGAGAAGGCGGCGCATGCGGCTAACTCCTTGGGTGCGAAACCGGGCGCGATCGCGAAAGTGGATCCGAATCCACGCATGATGGAGCGCGCCTTCACCGCGATGGTGAAAACTCGTGATGGCGCGTGGATGCGTGCGGTGCGCGATTTCCAGAGAGAAATGGAACGGCGTGTTTCCGAAGCGATCAAACAGCTCTCAGGCCAGGTGCATACAGTTCCGTTTGCGCCGCCGCCGGAAATTAAGACGTCGGCATTACTGCCGACGGTTGGGGATGCTCCGATCCCGGGCCATGCACCGGGAGCGCTCACCTTGAAATATGCAGGCCATCCCGAGATCGCGCCGCAGCCTCGGCGCGAACTGCGCACGCCGCGTATTCGCGTTTCCGGGGAAACCATCGAAGTGAACATGGTGAGATTGGGCGGGGTTCACGTGCAGATTGCCGGCATTCTGGCCGGCTACTATCCCGAGCCCGTCAAGGTCAGCATCCTGGCCGCGCTGTGCGGGCTCACCATGGGCGGCTCATTCTCGGCGCGCTTGAGCGAAGTGCGTACTGCCGGGTTACTGGATGATCCGGCGCGCGGCTATGTGCGGGCTACGGAACAATGCGCGCGCGAGTACCTGGGAAAGTTTCAGGCGCCGTCGACGACCGCCGAAGTAATGGCGGTGTGGGAACCTAAGTGGGGCGACGTTCATCGCCGCATGATGGGCTATTTGGTGGCACGCGGCGGCGAAGCTGTAACCAAAAACGAACTGGCAGAAGCGGTGGGCATGACGCCGGGCGGGTCTTTCTCGGCTCGTCTTTCCGAAGTGCGATCGAGCGGGCTGCTCACCGAACCCGGACGTGGCCTGGTTGCCGCCAACAAAGAAGCGCTGTTTCTGGCGGCGTAGGCTAGGGGCGGCTCATTCTCGGCGCGAGACGCGCTGTGCATCCGGCGCACTGCGGCACGCGCTTTGTGACTCCGGGATCGCCGAAGGTCTTGTGTGCGGTCGGAGAATGCGGCGCCAGCTTGGGACGTCCACCCAGGCGCCCATTACTCGCGCTGGCTTTGGCTTTGGCCTTGCTGCTGATGCCGGCAGTCGCGGCGCCGCCCTTCGCGGCAAAGCACGCGGGGCAAACCGGCGCAACGTTGGGATGAATCTTGCAGTGTGTGGCCATGGGATCGCTCCTCAATTCCGTTTCCAGTTTAGCTGCTCAACATCGCGTCAAGGCGCGAAACCGGGCGCGATGCTCAAAAGCTAGTCTTGTACATCATTTCTGCGCGGTGGCGGCGTCGCCAATCCGTTTCAGGCGCTGGCCGGCCTGCACCGCGAAGATGCTGGCCTCGCGGCTGCCCACTTCGGCATCGACTGCGCAGAGGCTATCGAAGTCCTGCTGCCCGGCGCGCACACTGGCACGTTGCAGGGCGCTGAGCCGTTTGTCCTCGGCAGTCTCGGCGAAGATTGTGTCCAGCCGGTGCTGGGCTGTCTGGCCGTCGCTCATGACCTGATCGCACGTCCAGGGCGCGGACTGCTCTGGAATCTGCTCCTGTGCGTGGACTGGCGAATACTGGCCGAGTCCAAAGGTAAGGACGGCGGCCGCGGCGGCGGCGAATGCGACATTGCGGTTCATACTGCTCCCCATTTTCGTTTCTGATTTGGCTACTCAACACCGCGCCAAGGCTCGATTCCGGGCGCGGTGCTCAATGGCTAAATTTCTTCGGCTTCGGCCTTCCATTTCAGTTGCGCCGTGCTGCAATCTTCCAAGCGTACATCCGATCTCACCTTGCCAAAATAGCACGGTTGAGCGATCCCACCCGTATTTTTGTAGGCATAGAGGTAACGCGCTTCGATCCTGCTGCTGATCGGCGGCACGTCATACTTATCGGCAATCTTCACGGTGCAAACGAATCGGAAAGCCGTCTGCCCTTCCGGCTGCCAGTCGGAATGCCAGCGCCAAGCGGGATCGAACAGATAGAGCGCCACGCTGCGCTTGCCGTCTTCCTTCGGCTTCGGTCCCACCGCGAATGAGGCGGTCTGCTCGAATTTGAATTTCAGATGCTGGCCGTTGCGACCGGGGCGGAATGGCGCATTGCAGTCTTTGATGGCTACGCCTTCCAGTTGCTTGTTGCCCAGCATGGCCAGCTTGGTTTCGGGCGTCCATGCGGTGTTGGTGATGTGCAGAATAGCCGCCATTTCGGGAAAACTGGCCGCGGGAATCAGCGCGCCGAACAGAAGGTCGAGCACGGTCACGCGGTCAGCATAGGGGTAATGACGGAGATCGGCGAGCGAAGGCGCATCGGCGGGCCAATATTCAAGAATGTCCCATGCGTAATAGCCCGTTGGCTCCCATTCGCCATCGATCAATAGGCGCTTGATTCCGCTGAGCTGGCAGAGTCTCAGAATGGCGGCGTGCAGTTTCGCGTCGAGGCGCACAACCTGGCCCAGCTTGTTGTAGCCGAAAATGTTCTCGCCATCGACACAAACGGTTAGGCGGTCTCCGTCCTGTTTGGTTTGAAAGATATACCGCGGATTAGCGGCGTATTGGATGGCTTCGCGTTCGGTACAGCGCGTGAGTAGCTCACAGGAGAAAACCACGTCGGTGGAAACCGGACCGCGCGAATTGGTGCGCGGGGCTAACGGCTGCGAGCTGGCCGGCGTGGTGTGGCTATAGTGGGTGCCGTCGCCTTTGCCTTTCAGGTTGGCGGCTACCAGCTTGTCGAATTCCTTCTTGGCCTTCTCATAGGGCGCGTCGCTGAGTTTGCTCTGCGGAGTGAGGGTGCCATTGCGCGGGCCGTACTGCGCATTGACCGTCCATCCGGCTTCCGATTGGGTGAGTTGAATGTGATACACCTTGTCGCTGCCGTTCATCTGGCAGGCTAGGCTGGCGGATTCTTCCCGGCACGCTGCTGCGGTTGCTGCGGTGGTCATGGTGTAATTCTCCTTTTAGATTAGCTGCTCAGTACCGCGCCAAGTGGCGAAACCGGGCGCAGTGCTCAACGGCTACCAGTCCCAGCGGTAATGCGCGATCTCATGGTTGATGTGCTCATGGTGATAGAGGCAAACGTCCAGCTCGGCGCGAACGTTATGCACGGTAGCGCGTTGGTGGCAGTCGTTATGCTCGTTCGCGAAGTCACAGCATCCCAGCACGGGCGCGGGCACGCGCGGCGGGCACATTGTGAGATACAGGCGCACGGTGCGCATGGCGATTAGGTTCTCGTCCATAAGGCGCTGCGCTTCGGCGATGGTGGTGGTCAGTTCGGCATGGGCGGCGAAGTCGGTCACGATTGCACCGCCTCGCTGGCATCGGGGCCATGCTCGCGGGTGGGTTCGGTCCAGTCTTCGGGATCGCTGAAGGCCTCGGCTACGCTGGCGCTGTCGAGGCGTTCAATAGCTTCGGGGCCGTCAAGGACTGAGGCGTGAAATTCGGCGATGTCGCACACGCTGGTGCCGTTCGGCTCCCAGTCCTTGCCGATACGCGCGCCGATCTCGCTCAAAATGTCCCAGCAACGTGCTATGCCGCAAGCGGCTTTCGTGATCGCCTCGGCGAGCTGCTGCTTTTCCTCGGCGGTGAATTCGATCTCACTAGTAAGTGGGATCGCTGGCGTGGTATTCTCTTGGCTGTTGTCCGGCATGGTGCGTGTGCTCCTTTTTTGGGTTAGCTGCTCAGAATCGTGCCAAGCGCCATGCCGGGCACAATCCTCAACGGCTAACTGCTTACTGCTTCTTTCTTCTCCTCTCGTTTGTCGGCACATTCGGGGCACTCGCCGTCGTACCCGTCGCCATACTGGTCATAGACCGCGTAACAGGTGCGGCAAATTTCCACGTCGGATTCTTCGGCAACGTTTTGCAATTCTCCGCGCGCGGCGTCTTCGGTCACAGTGCGGACACGCTCGGCCAGGGTATCGAGCTGTTCGGAGGGCCATGCGTCGGCGCTGGTTACATACGGGCGCAGCGCGCAGGCATAGGTCTCGGCTGCTTCGCTGTCGGTGGCGGGAATGATGTCCGTAAACCATTGCTGCTGGTCTGGGTCGTAGCTGAACACCGCGAAGCGCTGGCACATCGCCTTCGTGGGCGGATTCAGCGCGGGCGGATTCAGCGCGGCCACGATTTGCGCGGCCACGTCTTTTAGGACGGTGCCCGCATAGTCTCCCTTGGGATCGCGGAGCACGGCATATCCGGTCTGGATGCCGCGCTCGGCGGATTCGTACTTGATCTCAAACGTCCAGCGAGCAGTTGCGGAATCGGCGGCGGCGAGTAGTTTGTCCAGCGTTTTCAAAATTGGATTGTTCGGCAGGTTGGTGTCGAGCGCGTGGCGCTCCACTACTGCGGGCGCGAAGGCGTCGGCAATTGGGTGCTGGATGTGGGTTACCTTGCGGCGTTTCATCTGGGATCGCTCCTGTTTGTGATTTAGCTGCTCAACACCGCGCCAAGTCGCGAAACCGGGCGCGGTGCTCGGAAGCTAGGCCAGTTCGGCCTCGTTGGAATCGTCAGCGATGCCGAAGACCTCGCCCGTGAGGCCATCGAAAACACGCCCACAGCGGTCACAGCGGAATTGGTTGCCGGGCTCGATGCTGGGCGGCGGCTCGATGTAGCGGCCTTCGGAGTCACAGGGGAATGCACCTTGGCCTTCGGGGTCATTGCCACAGATGCAGAGAAAACCGCCAGTATCGTCTGGGCCAGTGAATTTTATGGTTTCGGGTTGATCTAGCTTTTTCACAAGTCACTCCTTCGAATCGGTATTTGGTTTAGCTGCTCAACACCGCGCCAAGTCGCGAAGCCGGGCGCGGTGCTCAACAGCTAGGCTGCTGCGATGACTTCGGCGCGCGCGCACAATTCGCGCACTTGGTCCGCGCCATAGTTCGCGCGGGCAAACTCCAGCGAATGGTCAAAGCTCACTCCGTCACAAGTGGCGGACAGGTGCATGAGATCGGTGAGCAGATCGCACAATAGCGCGGCATCGCGCGTTTCGTTGGTGTCGGCTGCCTTGCGATAGGCGATTACTGCGGTGCGGGCCCGGCGGGCGCGTTGCGTGTTGGTGGCAATTTTGGCTGGCATGATGTGATCCTCTTTTCTGGTTTTGATTTAGCTGCTCAGTACCGCGCCAAGCGGGAAAACCGGGCGCGGTGCTCGGAAGCTAGGAATTACTCCCTAACGAGCTAATACTTGTTTGCGGTGAGGCACTCGCGTGCCGTGGCGGCGAGTTCGGCGGGCGTCTGGTACTGGTAGATTCGCCCGGCGAAGTCGTCTACGGTTTGCAGCCAATCGAAATCCTCGCCCGGCTGGCCAAAGGCTTTTGATTGTTTCTCCAGAATCAGCGCGGCCTCGCGAACATAGGCCCAGACTCCGGTAATGCCGGATAGCGCGTTGCAGTGCGTTTTATAGAATCGCTGCTCGCGGCGGCGATCAGCGAAAAACTCCGCCGTCACGGCACTCACGCTCTCTAAGTCAGCTACGGTGTAATGCGGCATAACGTGTCTCCTAGAGTTTGGAAGTGGCGAGCATCTGATACAGTGCGCCCTGTGGTGGCAGCGGCGTGCTGGTAACTTCGTCGATGCGAACATCGTGCGGGCCGTACTCATCGCGCGCGAATGCGGCGTCCAGCATGGCGTCTTTCACTTCCGCCACGGCGGTTGTCTCCCGCGCGCATAGCGCGTAGAACGTTTGTGCGCCGTCGTCGTTTGGAACATCGTCGTATAGCGGAGTGGCGATTACTTTCCACCAGAGCATATCCGTGCTTTGCGGCATAAACGTGTCTCCTAGTGATTTAGCTGCATCAATCGCCCGATCTCGCGGAGGAGATCGGGGCCAATGTCACAGCTAGGCGGCGAGCAATTCCGTTTCGAGCCGCTGCAAACTTTCGCGCACATTGTTATTGGAGTCTTTCAGGATGCGCGCGAAGTTTGGTGCAGGCGCGCCTTCGGGCGCTTCATACTGCCACACGCGCGCCAGCAGATCGGCGGCGGGCCCGGCCAATCCATAGGTTGAGAATTCCAGTACCTTGGAGCGGTGCAGAAAGCGATCCTCTAACCCATCCGTGCGATTGCAGGTAAATACGAACACGGTATTGGGCGGAAAATTCGTAGCATCCAAACGGCTGAGGAAAGCGGTTTGCGCGGCTGCACTCATCTTGTCTGCTTCATCCACCAAGATCAGGTGCATTTTGAAACCGGACATGGGAACAAAGTGGCAGGAATAGCAGGCGCGCTCTACGTTGTCTACGTTGCATTCCTGACTTGGGATGTGATGCACTTCCGCCGGAATCGCCAGCGCCAGCGCCATGCCCATCGTTGTCTTGCCTGTCCCCGTGGGGCCCACAAACAAGAATGACGTGGGATAGGGATTGGCGGCGAAGTTGGTCAGAATGCGCCTCTGCTTTTCCATTCCGACGAAATCTGCAAACTTGCGCGGCTGATACTTCACGGTAAGCGATTGGGGGAAGTTGAAACCCGTTTGTATGACGGCTGCATCTGGTGCGGCGTTCGAAGCGAATAACTGGAATTCCATCTTCGTGCTCCTATTGTTCGGTTAGGTTAGCTGCCTGTATTATTCCTACGCTTGAGTAGGTTATGAGTCAATAGAATAATGAGATCGGGCGCTCTTTTTTCTGGCCACTAGGTAATACTTGCGCGGGCGAGATCGGGCGCCGTGAAAACGGTTTTTGATTTGGGCGGGCGAGATCGGGCGAGCCGGGAAAACCGGGCGCAGTGCAAAAATGCCTGGGAACGTGTCACCACGTGACGCGGGCCACGGGCGAGCCGGGCCCGATCCCGCCGGGCGAGTGCAGCCGGGCCACGGGCGAGCCCGGGCCCGATCTCCGCCGGGCGAGCCAATAAGACGGGCCCGCCATGACGGCGGGCCCGTGGCCAATCGCGCGTTTACTCCTCCGCGATTCGTACCGTATGCCCAAACGGGCCCAATTCCGTTACTGCTAGGCTAGTAGCCCATAGCACGGGATAATCGGGCTCGCCCGGGCGATCGCATGAGTCTAGATCGGTGAAATAAATAAGGCATGCGGGCGATTGATCCCATTGCGCGATTGCTTCGAAGACTGGTGCAAAGCGAGTACCGCCCCTGCCAATCGCGCGCATGCTAATTTCCTCATCTGGCCCGAATTCCTCCGTGCGGTTGACTTTCGAATCACAGTAAAGAACCGTGACCCGATCAGGTTTCGATTCTTGCGCGATTGCGTTTAGCTCGGATGCGAAGCATGCCAGCAGCCTAGAATCGATACTTCCGCTAGTGTCAACCGCGATTGCCACATGGCCTAAATTCTCGCGCGTCATACCGGGCAAATAGACTCCGTTTGCAATGGCCCGGCGGTTAGGGGTCAACCAAGAATAGTCACTTGGCGTAGTGTGCTCCACGAATTCGCGGAGGATGGCCCGCCAGTCTTCCACGGTTTTGCGGGCCCGATCTATATTTTCTTCGATACCGCCGGGCATCTTGCCCGCGCCACGTGCAACCGCGTTAGCTTGTTCCGTGGCGATCTCCCAATCACTAGCGGAATTCTGGCCCGGCTGCTGCTGCTGGCCAGTTTGGCCCGGCTGCTGGCCCGGCTGCTGCTGGCCCGCATCCTCTACCGTGCCAGTAGACTGGCCCGGCTGCTGGCCCGGCTGCTGCTGGCCCGGCTGCTGGGATTTTTTCTGCAATCGCGCGTAGATGACATCTGCAGGCAAATCAGCATAACTCGCATCCAACAGACAATCGGCAGGCAGTTTGAATCCTGCACTTACAAGCTGGGAATTAATGGCATAGTCGCATGCCTCATTCCACAAACGCGCGTCACGGCTCGCCCGGCGGTATGGATGCAACAAAGCGCAATGCAAAACTTCATGCGCCATAACGGCGGTCAGGTTTTCATCCGTGAGTGTGTCTGCAAACGCGGGCGAATAGCGCAACGTTGTACCATCCACATCAAACGTTTGGATTGTTTCGCACGGCTCGATTCTAAGGCGCATAGCTAATGCCCCAAACCAAGGCGAATCGAGTAGTAACCTAGTGCGGGCCCGCGTAATCCGTTTATCAATTGGCTGCTGCTGGTGCATATGTTCCTCCGTGAGTTAGCTGCATCAATCGCCCGATCTCGCGGAGGAGATCGGGCCAATATTACAGCTAGGCAATAAACGCGGACATCTTCGAAAGAATTTCATCCGCGCGTGTGGCCACATCCGCGCGGGCCCGTTCTGACTCGCGCAATTGATCGGGCGAATACGCCATCAAACTAGCTTGGATCTCAGCAGCAAACGCGGTTATGTTTGGATCGTTCGTTAGATTCAAGCTGGGAAGGATGCCCAGCAAATCACTAATGTTCGTGACTAACGTGTCACGGAACGGATTTTTGATTCCGCCTAGTGAAGACTGTTCATAGGCTTTCAACCGTGCGGACATCTTCGAAACTACATCTTGCAGCCGGGCCCATACGTCAGTCATGGCCCGGGCCAGCATGCCGTTAGCTTGTGCCTCAATCTCCGCGCGAATTCTGGCGGTCTCCGCGTCGCCTAAGTTAACTCGAAAGTCATCCGCCGTGGGCATGGGGAAAAATTCAAAGCCTAGTGAAAACTTCCCACGAATCGCCTCAACCGTGGGATAGTCGGATGACTTGAAAAGACCATTCAAACGGGCCCGCGCGTCATCAACAAAGGTTTGATAATTCGCGCAAAACTCATCTACGGCGCAATCCCATTCGCGCGTTTTCTCGCGCATGATGCGCGAATATTCGAAGTATCCCACGCTAGAGAGAATGCGGTCTCCGCCGTCACGCCACGGTAAGGTTCGCGTGTAATGTTCCGTGCGCGCGCATCCTGCTAGGCGTTTCAAGGTTTCGAGTGCAGTCTTCGCTACAAGGCACTTGTTATACCGCCCCATTTTTTCTTCCGATTGATGCTGCTGGGATACTTCGCGCGTCACTTGTTTATCGTTTTTAACGGCGGTCCATTGCGAGATAGATAGGTTGACCAGCATTGCACGTTCCGTCAGATTTGCGGTTGCTAGTGTCATCATTGTTGTTTTCTCCTAGTGTGAGTTAGCTGCATCAATCGCCCGATCTCGCGGAGGAGATCGGGCTAATGTCACAGCTAGAAAACAACGTCAGAATGTGAAACGCACCAGCTAGTAAACTCGCCCGTGGCACACAAACTAGCCTCCCGTGCGGTTGCATCCTTCACAGCCATAACCGCATATTCTTGCGGAATGCGGTCAAGGTAGGTTATGGCCCGGCGGAAATTCTGTACGGTGGCCCGGCGGGCGAGTGCAGCCGATACCGCGTATAGACTCGCGGGATCGTTTGGCACGGTTGCGGTTGAGGGATTTAGAAAAATCCCGTCTATCGAGGGAATAGAACGATACAGCCGGACAAACGCGGAGAATTCCACGGCTGCACCAGTTCCAACCGTGCCAGCGTATAACGCATGCTCAATATCGGGATTAGTTTGTTTGCCTGCAATGCGCGAAACGAATTCCCACGAACGGGGCGAGGGGAAAGCCTTTTCCGCGCGGTCAAATTTGTGCAGTAATTCGGGGCGGAATCGAAGAAACGCAATAACGGCGGGCTCGATTCCATTCGTTACCGCCCACTTGCACCAGTCTTCTAAATCGGGCTCGCAATCAAGATGAATGAAACGATTACATAGGGCGGATGACATCTTGGTGATTCCTCCGCCGTCACTTTCGCGATTGCATGCTGCAATTACCTGCCAGTCTGGCGGTAAAGTGTACTCGCCTAACTGGCGATCTAAGACAAGCTGAAAGCATGCATTCTGCACCAGCATAGGCGCGCGGTTTAATTCGTCTAGAAACAGGATGCCCGCGCCGTCACGTGGCAGGAATTCCGGTATGGCCCAATGCGCGCGGTTGTCTCCGTTTACGTGCGGCAATCCTCGCAAGTCAACGGGATCGAGCAATACCGCACGAACGTCGCGAACGTCCATTCTTAGAACGTGCGCCACTTGGTGGACTATGCGCGATTTGCCTATGCCGGGCGAGCCCCAAACGCATGCTGGCTGCGCAGCCTCAATACAGGTTTGCAATGCACTAGCTAGGTTGGATGGTTTCATCTGTTTTGCTCCTTATGCCTTCGGTCGGATTAGCTGCCACGTCAACTCCTACGCTTGTGTAGGTTAATAGTCAATACAATAATGCGTGATTCCGCGATTACCTGCCAGCAGCCGGGCCCGCATGCCTGCTAGTGCGTTTGTGTGTGTTCCGATCTCCGCCGGGCCACGGCGAGCCCGCACGGGCCCGGGCGAGCCATTGCGCAGCAGCAGCCGGGCCAGATGCGCGATAACGCACTAGCAGGCAATTCCTGATCTCTCAATTGGCGGGCAATTGGCGGGCGATTCGCTGGCGATCTCACGCGCGGGATCGACCGACCAGTCGGTCGGTACATACCGACTGGTCGGAAGTAACGCCCGTGTCACGTGGCGCGGGGTGGCGGGGCCCGAAAATACGGAACTCCCGGGAATGTGACGCGCGTAACTGCCCTGTTTGCATAGGGATAGGGGGGTAGGGGGTCGAGTTGTGACGCCGAGGCCGCTGCGACCGGCTTGCAGCCATTTGCGCACTTTCGCAGCAAAAGAATTTTTTAGGGGATGGGTTTTGGCGAGTTTTCGAAATGGCAGGATCGATCCCACTCAAGACAATTAAGGCAGCAGGTGGCTTTCTGGCCGGCGATCCCTACGTAACTTTGGTAATTCGCGTAACATTGAGGAAACAGGCAAAATCGGGTCGCGACCTGGTTTAGGTAACGAGTGTTCGAAGAGTTTGCCTGTTGATTTCCCTTCTGGTTTGTTCTCGCCTGTACCAGTCGCCTGTTAGTGCCACCTAAGCCGGTCGACGCCCGGCAACCAAAGCGCATCCTTTGCGCGTAGTTCCCTGCCTGCATCCTTGAATTCCCGAGAAAACTTAAAAATGGAATCCCATCGCTGTAGCCGGGGATGTCGCCGGCACGGATGTCGCGTAGAGTACCTCTCCGCGATCGTGCAAGATGTCGCCACAGCCGAATGCGTCCCTTTGTACTATCTCGATCAGAATCAAGGCGGCGCCACACCTTATGAAGTGACGCGAGCCCAGGCCAAGGCAATGAAAGATGCCGGCCGCGGCAAGTTCATCAACCGCGGCAAAGCCTTCCAGCTCTGCGAGTCGTCGCCGATACGGCACAATTTTCTTTGCAGTACGAGCAGCGAGTCCACGGCCAGCATTTCACTGAGCGAGATCTTTGCCAACGTGGGGATCACAGCGAACAATGGCAGCCCGAACGAGCCGTCGCTGCGCCACGTTGTGGTGCGCGCGCAGCAGAAGGTTCATGCCATCGGCCGGCGCCTCGAGGGCACATTCGATCCGAAAGCTCCCCTGGCATTTGGAGCGCCATCATGGCCGGTTTCTCAGGCGAATGCCGCGACGCTGTAGGTGTATTTTCGGCAGCTCATGGCGGCTGCGAACATTGCCATGCTGCGCAATACGGTCGGAGGCGAAAAACTGTCTCCGGAAATGATCCTGCTCATGTCGTTAGTGGTCGACGAGGATTACGTGCTGTTTCCGAGCGCCGAGGAGCGACTGGCGTTCAGCTTTGGGCTAGACGCGGAGGCGATGTGCAGAATCAGAATTTGAAGGGCGATCCCGACCGTCTTGACGGTAACCAGAGCCCCGACTTTCAGTATTACGTGCAGGAGGATGGGGTCAAATCTAACTGGCAGCGTCCGAGCGAAGCCGAGCTGGTGAAATCGGTGAACCGGCTGCACACGTTCACGCGTCAGCTCGTAATCGAAAAAGGCCAGATGCGCGAGGAAATGCTCGACAGCCAGAGCAGGCTGCGCTTTGCCCGCGGCTGGATCTGGGTTCTGACGCTTGCGGTGGGCGGTTCCTGGGCCTTGACCGCTGGCATGGTCAAGCTGTGGCTGCTGCCGATTCTGGAAAAGGTGCCTCGATGAAGAATATGAAGCCGGGAGCTACGCGCGTCAATATCACGACAATCTTGTGCGACGGCCGGAAGTTCAGGCGGAGCGTGCGGACTCTCCCCAACCAATTCCTTTCAGCCGAGGGCATCGAAACCGTGCTGGCAACGGAAGCGACGCGCGTGGAAGAGTTCTTTTCCGGCTTAGAGTTTCGCCTGGTGCCTCTTTGTGGCGGCAACAATTTCAATTTTGTGCAGGTTCCCCCGGAAAGTCTGAATGCCGGCGAAGCCACCTAGCATTTGCCTGCAGTGCGCAGTAACGGTACCGGACGGCGGGCGCTACTGCGAGGCCCACACCGACGACAACCGCCAGCTTCGCGAGTCGCGCGAGCGCAATGCAACACGGCGAGCGGATGGTCTCAAACGGCTTTACGACTCCTGGACCTGGCGCGGACGCAAAGGCGCCCGGCGCACGGTGTTGGCGCGCGACACTCTCTGCCAGATCGCGATTCTTTGCGGTGGGCGGGCTATGAGTGAAGACGTCGATCACGTCATTCGCGCCGAGATCTATATCGGGATGCACGGCGGCGATCAGACGTTTTTCTACGATCTCGACAATTTACGAGGAGCCTGTCACGCCGATCACGCGCGCAAGACGTCGCTGGAAAATCGCGGACAGTGGAACGAGGCCGAAGTCGTGAAGGCCTTGGCCAGTGTGGATGGATAACTTATGGGCGGTAAAGGATCGGGCGGCAAAAATCGCAAGCCCACGGCGCAGAAGAAGGCCGAAGGCAATCGCGGCAAGCGGACGCTCAACGATAAAGAGCCGATCGCGCTTCCGGGCGAACCCAAGATCCCGAAATTTCTAACCGCGGCCGGCAGGAAAGTGTGGCCGCAGGTATGTGCCTCGCTCAAGGAATTGGGCGTTCTCTACACGACTGACTCCATTGCGATCGCCGCGTTGTGTTCCAGCCTGGTGCTGTTCGCACAAGCGGACGCTGCAGTCGCCAAATATGGATCCGTTTGCGCCACGCTCGACGAAATAACGGGAGTGGCAGTTTTGCGGACGAATCCGGCGGTGCGAGTGCGCAGCGATGCGCTACGGCATTTGCGCAGCTCGATGCAGGCCTTCGGCATGGATCCGTCCTCGCGCGCCGGCGTCCAGGTGCCAGAGGATTCGTCGGAAAGCGCGCTCGACAGAATTCTGCGATCGAAGAGCGCGAAAGACGATGTTGTGAACTAGATGGTTCGCCACGAAACTACCTGGAAGACGTCGGTTGCGGAGGCGCTGCTGGCGAAGAGCTGCAGCCGGGTCCCTACAGTAGCGCGTTATACGTTGGATGTGCTCACGGGCAACGTGCCCGCCGGCAGGATGGTATTCCTGGCGGCCGAGCGCTTTCTGAACGATCTGCAGCGAGTCGGCGCACCGGAGTTCCCGTACTACTTCGACCAGGGCGGCGCGGTCGCGATCATCAAGTATTTTCGCGATCTCTGCCCGTTCAAGCTGGAACCGTTTCAGCAGTTCATTTGCGCCAACCTTTTCGGCTGGAAGAAGACCGGCGTCCAGTGCGACATTCACCCGCACGGGCACCGCAGGTATTCAACCGCCTACATCGAAATTGGCAAAGGCAGCGGCAAAACTCCGCTGGCTGCCGGCATTGGGACCTTCGGCGTTTGTGCCGACGATGAGCCCAGCGCCGAAGTTTATGTGGCGGCTCCCTCGAAAGAGCAAGCGGCCATCTGCTTTCGCGATGCGGTCAAGATCGTCGAAGGCGATGCCGAGCACAGGGAGCTGAAAAAGCTTTTCAAGCAGCATGGCTGCTCGGGAAAGATGCTCTCGGGCAATCTTTCCTACGGCACTTCTTTCATGCGGCCGGTTTCGGCCGAGCACAAGACCCTGGACGGCCCGCGGCCGCTCATGGTGATTGCCGACGAGCTGCACGAGCATCCGAACACACTGGTGCTCGACAAGCTGACCGCGGGGTTCAAAGCCCGGCACCAGCCGTTATCGTTCGAAATCACGAACAGCGGATGGGATCGGGAGACGATTTGCTGGTACCACCACGATTACTCGCGCCAGGTGCTCGAGGGTGTGGTGCACAACGAAGGCTGGTTTGCCTACGTTTGCCAGCTTGATGTTTGCCCCAAGTGCCGCGAGGCCGGCAAAGAGCAGCCGGCATGCGATGACTGCGATAGCTGGCTCGATCCCGATGTATGGATCAAAGCCAATCCGGGCCTGGGCACGATTCTGCCGGTCGAATACCTGGAAAAGCAGGTAAAGCTGGCGCTGGAGATCCCCGCCGGCCGCAACCTGACGCAACGGCTCAATTTCTGTATCTGGACGCAATCGGAAGAGCGCTTCATCTCTCCGGAGGCCTGGCGCGCATGCGCGTGGGAAGTTGCCTGAGTTGTGATGATCATTCCAACTCATCTGGCTAGGCTGGAGTTTTGTGTTGATTGCAGGCGATGGGTCTTCAAATATTTAGGCCACATTTGCTTGCCTCGGAGCTTGGAGCTAGCGAGTGGCTGACCTTCACATCGGCAATCCGAAGGTCTGGCGCGAGCACAAGCTCGAGGCGCTGCTCTCCAAGACGGCATTCGGAGGCCTCGACGTCGGCGTGGTCAACGATTTCACCTGCCTGGGCGGCTACTTCCCGGTGCAGAGGGACGTAACGAAGCCCGTGCTCATGCTGTGGGCCTGGGTGCCGGAAGACGTGCCGTACCACAAACTTTTGAAAGAACGTTACGGCTACCACGATTGGGTGCGTGACGGTTTTCTCAAGATCACGCCCGGCCAGCGCACCGATTACGGCATTGTGCGCGAAGACATTCTGAAACTGGATCGCGCGTATCACATCGAGGAGCTGGCCTTCGATCCCGCCTACACCACGCAATTGGTGCAGGAACTGATTGCTGAGGGCGTGAACATGGTGGAACACCGCCAGGGCACGTTCTCCATGACCGGACCGGTCAAGGAATTCCAGCGCCAGATCATCGGCAAAGACTTTGTGCACGGCATGAACCCGCTGCTCACCTTCATGGTCGACAACCTGGTGGTGAAGTCGGACGGCAAGGGCAATTTGAGCTGCGTGAAGCCGGACAATCCAAACTCTCCGCGCAAGATCGATGGCGCTGTGGCCAGCATTATGGCCATTGGCCGCGCCGCTGCCAACCCAGACGCATGCGGCGGCAATACAGGAAAGGTTTTCTTCGCATGAACGAATCCAAAGGCCCGTTCCCTATCCTTTTCGCGATCCTCGGCTTTTGCGTGCTGCTAGGCGGGGTGTGGTGGATTTATCGACCGGCTGCGCTGATTACGGGCGGCCTGGTGCTGCTGGCCCTGGGGTTTTTGGGCCGTGGCTTCGGCGGAGCGCGGTAGAACATGCGCCTGGCAAAACAATTTCGCAATTTTCTTTCGACCGCGTCGTTTCGCGCGGACGCAGGCCTCGGCATCGTGGGATCTCCGTCGCCCGATTCCGATTACTGGTATCAGGGCGTTGGCCATCGCAGTTCGGCCGGTCCCACCGTTTCCGCCGGCTCGGCCACGCGCCTGGCCGCGGTGTTTGCCTGTACGCGCGTTTGCGCCGAAACGCTCAGCTCGCTGCCTGTGGGCATTTATCGCGAGCGCAAGAGCGGCGGCCGCGATGCTGCCACCGATCATCCCGCGCAGGAATTGTTTCTCACGCCCAACCCGTGGCAGACGGGCATGGAATTCTTTGAAATGCTGCAGGCGCACCTGGAACTGCGCGGCAATGCCTACGCGCTGAAAGTTACAGGGAATGGACGGGCGATCGACCAGCTCATCCCGCTGCATCCCGATCGCGTTCGGGTCTATCTCTTGCCCGGCAATCGGCTGCGCTACGAAGTCACTGCGTACGCCACCGGACAAATCGACCGCTACAGCCAGGACGAAATCCTGCATCTGCGCGGCTGGTCGTTCGATGGAATTATCGGGATCTCGACCGTGAGCGCGCTGGGCGAAGTGATCGGAGTGGGCCTGGCACAGCAGGAGCACCGGGCACGGTACTTTCGCAACAATGCCATCCCCGGCCTGGCGCTCGAAACCATCAAGATGACGGACGAAGCCCGCGAGAAGATGACGGAATCAATGTCCGCCAAGTTCTCGGGTGAAGGCGCTTTCAAAGTGTTTGCGCCGCCGCCGGGCGTGACCGTAAAGACGTTGGGCTTGACGAATAAAGACTCGCAGCTGGTCGAGGCCTCGCACTCCACCGCGATCGAGATCTGCGGAGCCTGGCGCGTTCCCCCGCACAAGATTGGCGATCTCAGCCGCGGGACCTTTTCGAATATCGAGCAACAGAACATCGAATTCGCCACCGATTGCATGCGGCCGCGCGTGGTGCGCCTCGAGCGCCGCCTCGATCGCGACATTGTGGCCCCGCTGCAGGCGTTTGAATCTTCACCGGGCGATTATTTTGCGGTGTTCAACATGGACGCCCTGTACCGCGGCGACATGAAGAGCCGCTACGAAGCCTATTCCCAGGGCATTAGCTCCGGCTGGCTGCTGCGCAACGAAACCCGCACAGCCGAGGGCAAAAACCCGATCGACGGCCTAAATGAGCCGCTGGTCGCAGTGAACCTCGAAACCGTGGCGCAAGCGCAGCAACGCAGCGACAACGCGACGACGTCGGCCAATGCCACAGCACAGACGGCTCAGGACAAAAATAGCGCAGACGCCGCCGGCGGACCTGGTTCGGGCGGTCCCGAGACGCCAGAGAACGACAGTCCCGCCGAAGACAAGCAAAACGCTCTGGCCCAAACCCGTTTGCGGGCGCATGTGATGAACGCGGCCGGGCGCATCGTGCGTCGCGAAGAAAAAAGCCTACGGAAAATGGCCAGCAAATCGGCCGCGGATCCAGCGGCATTTCATGGCGAAGTGTGGGATTTCTATGGCGACCTGGCGGCGGTGGTGGCGGACTCGATGCTCATTCCGCTCGACGCAGCAAAGGGCTACTGCACCGGCCATGCCTCAGTGATTACGAGTGCCAAAGCTACCCTGCTCGACCTGGCCATCGATCGCATTGGCGAAGAAACGGCCGCGCTCGCTGAGATCGCGCTGTTGCATAAAAGTGCATAAAAGTGCAGTGACGCAGTAACGCAGCTAGGAGCTGATTTCATGAAATACAGCCGTATCGTTGCCGAATTCTATAGTCGCGTTTGGGCCCTGAAGGAAGAGACCCTGATGTCGATGCAAGACCTCATCCGCCAGCAGTCGGCCGGCGTGAAGTGGAGCGTCGAGGAAATTCGCGAGCGCATCGCCAAGGCCAATCGGGCCAACGGTTATCTGGGTCACCAGAGCATGGAAGCCCGCTACATTGTCGGCTTCGATGACGAACCCATGCCCATGCAGGGCGCCTCCGGCAAACGCAATGCCGCAGGCAAGGGCAGCGTAGCCGTGATCCCCATGACCGGGATCATTTCGCATCGCATGAGCATGATGAATGAAATCTCCGGCGGCGGAGGCGGATCCACGCAGGCCTTGACCGCGCAATTCCGCCAGGCCCTCGAAGACGGCAACTGCAAAGCCATTGTGTTCGATGTCGACTCGCCCGGCGGATCGGTCGAGGGCGTCATGGAACTGGCGCAGGAAATTTACAACGCGCGCAAAGTGAAACCCATTACCGCTGTGTGCAACGCCATGGCCTGCAGCGCCGCCTATTGGCTGGCCTCGGCCGCGAGCGAAGTGGTATGCACGCCCAGCGGACAGTGCGGCTCGATCGGCGTCTACATGATGCTGCAGGACGAGTCGGAAGCGCTGAAAAACGAAGGCATCAAGATCACCATTCTCAAGGCCGGCAAATTCAAGGCCGAAGGCCATCCGTCCGAACCGCTCACCGAAGACGCCCGCAATTTTCTCCAGGGCCAGGTCGAAAGTGTTTACGGGATGTTTGTGAAAGCCGTAGCCACGCAGCGCGGCGTATCGCAAGCCGCGGTGCGCGACGGTATGGGCCAGGGCCGAAGTTTACTGGCCGAGGCTGCAGTCAAAGCCAATCTGGCCGATCGCACCGGCACCCTCGACGACGTGCTCGAAAAGTACGGCGTGAAAAAAGCGGGATCGGTATCGCGAGCTTCGGCCGAAACGCCCAAGCACAGCATTCTCGATGGGGTGAAGCCGATTGCCGCGAAAAGCAGTCCCGACGAAGACGAACTCGAGGCCAACTGCGGTTGCTCCTGCGATCCCTGCGAGGGCTGCACGGGCGATCCCACGGAGGCCCGCAGTAACAATGACCCGACGGAAGCCTGCGCATGCAACTGCAACGCCTGCGGGGCGTGCGCGAACAAGGGCGGAGCCAGAGGACATGGCGCTCCTCCCACGCCGGAAGCGAAAGAAGCGGCCGTTGCTGGCAATTATCTGAAAGCGATCCAGAAGCGCCGCCGGCAGATGCAGCTCCACTAAAACAGCGTCACCACGTGTTGACGCTAGTTTCCACCCACATTTCTCAGCCCGCCTATGCGGGCTTTTTTGTTGCCACAAACCGGCGGCTTCATTCCTTCGATTGACGGTCTCTCCGGGCGTTGCACCAGCTCCACCAGGTCGTACCACAAAGAACACAAATTCAACAGGAGATCGTCCCATGAAACCAGTAAGCATCGATTCGATCCGGCAGCGCAAGGTCGAACTGGAAGCAAAAGTTTCCACCATTATCATGGCCAATCAAACTCTGCTCGACACCGCGGAGAATGAGAAGCGTGATTTGACGGCCGCCGAAGCCGACACGTTCCTGAAAAACACCGAGGGTATGACACCCCTCAAAGCCGCTCTAGGGCGCCAAGACTTCATGCTCACCGAAGTTGCGGCCCAGCTCGAGCGCGAACGCAACCTCGAAGCCATTGTCATCACCGACGACGGCTCGCGCGGCAACCTCGACGCCAAGAAAAATTCGCGCAAGCTTTGGGCCAAGGGCTTTGCCCAGCAGCTCCAGGCAGTCGCGCGCGCCGAGCGTACCGGGCAAGTGGATCCACGCCTCACCGGAATCTTTGGCGAGTTCGATGAGCGCGGCGTTTTCCAGGCTGCGGGCGGCGCCGATGGCGCCATGAACGAAGCGATCCCTTCCGAGGGCGGCTTCCTGGTGGGCGCTGACACTTCCGAGCGCATTTACCAGCGCACCTACCTGACCGGCGAGATTAGCCGCCGCTGTCAGCGTCAGCCGATCAGCTCCAATTCCAATCGCCTGAAATTGCGGGTGGTGGACGAAGATTCGCGCGCGGATGGATCGCGTATGGGCGGCGTTCTGGCCTTCTGGGCGAACGAAGCAGATACGTTCATGTATTCCCGCCCGAAGTTTCGCGAGGTCGAGCTGTTCCTCAACAAGCTGACCGCCCTGGTGTTTGCCACGGACGAACTGCTTGCGGATGCAGCCGCTCTCGA
>QGNH01000039.1_pt1 | contig 25201 bp, 32 predicted proteins | sample 1735481 | NCBI WGS metagenome assembly QGNH01 (sample SAMN09239004, study PRJNA386568) | Viral metagenome, whole genome shotgun sequencing project.
GCCCCAGGTGGAAACGGTGGACTAGGTTCCGCTGGAACGGCCGCCGCCCTTGCCCTCCGCCTTCGGTGCCTTACCCTCAGCCATGGTGTTCTACTCCTTGCTGTTGCCGCTGTTGACCGCGGCCGTCACGTGACCACTCCAGGATGACACCGGAGCGGGGCAGCGCATAGATTTTGGTGGGAGATGTGCCCACGCCGAAGACACAGTTGCCAGCATACGCCACCTTACATCGCGCCTTCGTCGACCCGCCTAGAAGTTGACGATAGGAGGCAAATGGCTTTACGTTTGTAGAAACGAGGGCCATGAAAAGCATTCGCATTTTGCGACAGATTCTAGGCATCAGCCAGGAGACTCTTTGTGCTGAGACTGGCCTGAGCCGGCAGTCACTGAGCGCGTTTGAGAGCGGCGCCGCTTTCCCTGCCCGGTCGACCGCGCGCACATTGGACAACGGTCTTGAGGCCATCATCGACCGGCGGGCACTGGCGGCGGCACAGGCACTGCGCGAGGAAAAGCAGCCGGCGATGGGGAGCTAGCCCGTGGGCGAGATGTCCCATGGAGTGGGGCGAAAGGACAACCGGCCCAAGCGACGGCGTCCCCATCCAGGTGAGAAGACCTACGCCGACCGGGGCGACCCGCCGGTGAAGCTCAAGGACGAGCCATCGAAGCCGGCCCTCACGGCAGGGGCGAAGCGGTTACAGGAAATCGTGGAGCAGGTCGAGGCAGATCCGAGCTTGGTCGGGAAGCCGGCCGTGCGGATGATGCGCATTCTGTGCGGTACCGAGTCGCTCAAGGACATCTTCGGGAACCCGCTGGTCGACAAGTCCGGCAAGGTCTCGACGATGTCGATGGACAACCAGATCTTGTATGCGTCGGTGGCGGCGGCCGTGAACTCGAATCACCCGAAGCAGTTCGAGTTTGCCGAGATGCTGCTCAAGTACCTGAAGGGAGCGCCGCCCGAACGTGTCGAGGTGAGCGGCCCCAACGGCGGGCCCATCCGCTCGGAGAGCATCACGGCCACGCTGTCGCCCGAAGAGATGGCGGCGCGGTTCGTTCGGGCCGCCCGCATCGCTCAAGAGATAGCCGACAAGGCCAAGGACGACCACGCCATCCCGGTGGACGCCATTGAGGTAGGGGCGAACGCCCAGCCCGAGCCGCAGATACCGACCGGGCCCGTCACTATCGAACCATCGGCGACGCCGCCCATCGGCGCAATGAGACAGGACGCGCTGCAGGTGGTGAAGCCGGCCGAAAGCAAGACGGCGCCGCCCGCGGTCGGTATGATCGCGACGAGGCGGTGATGCTGAGCACAGCGGAGCAACAGGATCTGGCCGGCGCTTACTACGCGGCCGAGGAGAACCTGTGCGCGCTGGCCCGCACCGACATGCGGGCGTTCTTTGACTTCGTCATGCGCGACGAAGAGACGGGAAAGCCCGTCGAGATGAGCCCAGTCCACGAGTCGTGGCACAGGCTGGCCGACCAGTACGACCGGCTGATGCTGTGGGGCTTCATGGAAAGTGGAAAGTCGCAGAGTGTTAGTGTTGCGCGCACCCTTTGGGAGCTGGGACGCGACCCGACGTTACGGTTCGCCATCGTGTCGAACACCAGTGGCATGGCAGTCAAGATCGCGAATCAGATCGGGAAGTACATCCGGGAGTCCGAGGAGCTGCACCGGGTGTTTCCCCACCTGCAGCCCGACACCTCGATGCCCTGGAACAGCGAGCAGCTCACGGTCAAGCGGCCCACGCTGTCGAAGGATCCATCGGTCAACACACTGGGCATCGGGAGCAATACCCAGGGCGCCCGCATCGACCGCGCCATTCTGGACGACGTGCTGAACCGCGAGAACACGCGGACCAAGTACATGCGGGACGAGACGCAGGACTGGTACCTCAAAACCATCCCGGGCCGCATGACTGGCCGTGGCCGCATCATCGGGGTGGGCAACGCGTGGAACCCCGACGACCTGTACCATCGGCTGGTCAAGAACCGGCGCTGGCGCGGCTTCAAGTTCCCGATCGTGAAGCGCGACGGGACGAGCGCCTGGCCGGAGCGCTGGCCGCTGGCTCGCATCGAGGCACGCAAGCAGGAGTTGGGGCCGCTGGAATCGAAGAGCCAGTTGATGTGCGAGGCACTCGACGACGCCACGTCGCGGTTCAAGAAGGACTGGATCGAGAAGTGCAAAGCCCGCGGCGAGGGCACGCGTTTGGCGTACGCGATTCGCGCGATTCCTCCAGGGTGCAAGGTCTACATCGGCGTGGACTTGGCGGTAGGGCGCAAGAAGCAGAACGCGCGGACGGTCTATTTCGTGCTGCTGATCCACCCGAATGGCGATCGGCAGGTGCTGTGGATCGAAGCCGGGCGTTTCATGGCAGACGAGATCATGGAGAAGGTGGTGGCACTGCACCAGCGCTTCCACGGAATCTTCGTAGTGGAGAACGTCCAAGCGCAGGATTATTTGTGCCAGTTGCTCGTCAAGTGGACGTCGGTACCGATCATCCCGTTTACGACCGGGAAGAACAAAGCCGACCCCTCATTCGGCGTCGAGGCCATGGGGGTGGAGTTCGCGAACGGCAAATGGATCATCCCGAACGACAACGGCCAATGCGATCCAGAGGTCGAGATATGGCTCGATGAGATCCGGGCGTATCACCCCGACGCGCACACGGGTGACTCGCTCATAAGTTCGTGGTTCGCCAAGGAAGGCGAGCGTCTCGGCATTCAGCCTCCCAAGCCACAAGTCGGAACTGTACGGCTGCGGCTCAACCCACTATGATACGGTGAACACGTGACGACTCTGTCAGCTAAAGCAGACAGCTTCTCGGACCAGAGCAGGGTTGCTCTTGAGGCCCGCAGGCCCCGTCCGGGCCTGGAGTGCGCGCGCCAGCACATTGCGGGCGGCGTTCTCGTCTCTGTGCAGAGACAGCCCACAGTCTGGGCAGGTGTGCCAGCGGTCAGCCAAGGTCTTGGCTACCACGACGCCACACCCGCTGCATTCCTGGGATGTCCCGCGCGGATTCACAGCCACGACTTCCGCACCGGCTCTTTCGGCCTTGCAGCGGAGGACGTTCACGAAGCCGGCCCAGCCGGCGTCGGAGATTGCACGAGCGAGCGAGTGGTTCTTGAGCATGTTGGACACGCTCAAGCTTTCCACTCCGATCAAGCCGTACAACCGGATCAGTTTCAAAGCTACTTGGTGGTGATGTTCGTGCCGCAGGTTGCGGACGCGTGCATGCAGGACGCGGACTCGGCGCGATGCCTTTCTGCGGTTGCGACCGCCCTTCTTTTTGCGCGAGGTTGCGCGCTGGAGTCGGCGCAGCTTCGGCAACTCGGCCTTCTGGTAGCGGGGATTCCCGATGCGTTGACCGTCGCTTGTGGTGAGGAATGCCTCCAGGCCAACGTCGATGCCACCAGCGGGGAGCGTGCTCGGAGCAACGACAACGTCGCCCAAGTCGCAGGACAGAACCACGAACCACTTGTCGGCCTCGCGCTTGAGAGTGGCAGTCTTGACCGTGCCATCGACGGAGCGGTGGATCTTCGTGCGAACCGTGCCCACGTGCTGGACGCGCAGCCGATTGTCGGCGAGGCGGATGCCATCACCGTAGGCCGGGAAGGTCACGCTGTCGTAGTGCTCGCGTCCCTTGAAGCGTGGAAAACCCGGCGCCTTGCTACCCTGCTGGCAGCGTCGGAAGAAGTTCTGGTACGCCTTATCGAGCCGTCGCAGTGTCGCTTGCTCCGAGGAGAAGTTGGTGCGTGCCTGGTACGGATCGGACGCTCGCAACTCCTTGAGCTGATTCGATTGAGCGTAGTAGTTGAGGCTCAACCCGCGCGTCTCATAGGCCAGCTTGCGCTGCTCCAGGGCGGCGTTGTAGAGCCGCCTGTGCGTCTCCACCATGATGCCAAGCTCGCGCGCTTGGTTGGCGGTCGGATACAAGCGGAACTTGAAGGCCCGGCGCATGTTCAGCCCGCTTTGCGTTTTTCGTCGATAATTCGCCGAACCAACTCGGTCACGGGAATCCCGAGGCGTGTGGCTTCCCTGCGGAGCCATTCATTCGCGGGTTTAGAGAAACTCAGGAGCATCTTTTCCACACACAAAGCATATCACACAGATATGCGGTGTCAACCAAGAGGAAGAGGGGACGCGCTTCCTCTGTCGCCTAAAGGCGACAGTCCCCGCGCGGTGACATGATGGCGTCTGGAATAACAAGGGATATTGGGGCAGCGGCCCAAGTGGTCGGCGCAGTAGCCGATCAGCAGCTCGTCAACGAGCGGATGCGGCGGCTCGGTCTGTCGCCCACACAAGTGGAGCTCAACCGGCTGTATGCCTACTTTCGCACGGCTCAGCACGACGCTTGTGTGATCGGGTGGGACGGCGATCCACACCTGGACGCGGTGTCGCGCGAAGGGGTGGCGTCGTCGCAAGTGCTGCCGGCCGGCTACGAGGACGTGGGCAAGAACCTCAGCAATCTTCCCCTGAAGTATCGGCGACCGTCTGTGCCGTGCCACCTGTGCCACGTGATCGTGTCGCGCTTCACTGACCTGCTGTTCACGGAGCAGCAGGCACCGGCGTGGAAGGCGGCGGGCGACCCACTGACCGAGTCGTGGGTTCAGTCGGTCACGAAGGCGGCGGGTCTGTGGGCCACCATGATGCTGGCGCGAGACATGGGCGGCGCCATGGGGACCGCGATCGTGGGCTTCAAGATCATCGCCAGCAAGGTTCTGTTCGAGAGCTTCGATCGGCGGTGGTGCTTCCCGACCTGGGATCCGAAGAAGCCCGGTCAACTGGCCAAGCTGGAAGTCCGCTACATGTACCCGAAGGAAGTCCGCAACCCGGACACGGGCACGTGGGAAGAGAAGAAGTTCTGGTACCGGCGCACGGTGGACCACGAGGCGGATTGTCTCTGGAAACCCCAGGAAGTGGGAGACGGCTCGACGGAACCCAACTGGGAGAACCCGGAGACCGTTGAAGAGCTGGTCCGTCACGACTACGGGTTCGTGCCCATCGAGTGGATCCAGAACAAGCCGGTGACGGACGACATGGACGGGGATCCGGATTGCCTGGGATGCTACGACTACTTCGATCGCGTCGGCGAGCTGGATTCGCAGTGCCACACGGGCTCGGCCCGGAATGCCGACCCGACACCCGTGCTGGCTAGTGACGGAGACTTCAGCCAGGTCAAGCTGGGCAGCCAGAGCGCCGTCAAGACCGAGAAGGGCGGGTCTCTCGCGTACGCCGAGAGCACCGGCAGCAGCATCGACATCGCGGCCAAGCAGTCCGACCGATTCCAGAAGAAGGCGCTGCAGCTCGCGAGTTGCGTGCTCCCAGACGAAGAGGACGCAGATGGGGCCGCCGTCACCGCTACCGAGATCAACAAGCGAACCGCCAGCATGTACGCCAAGGCGTCGATGCTGCGCCAACAGTACGGAAATCGCGGCGTCGTGCTGCTGATGCAGAAGCTCGTGACGGTCGCGCGCAAGATGGCCAAGGGGTCTCAGATTGGCGAGGACATCGTGACGGCGAGCGGCCAGCGCATCCTGGCCGGCACCATCGTGAAGTCCGAGATCGAACTGCCGCCGAAGAAGTCCGACGATGGCAAGCTGGTGGCCGAGGCGCTGGGGACCGTGCCGTGTGTCGCGCTCGAGCTGGTGTGGCCACCCTTCTCTCAGGCGAGCGCCGCCGATACGTTGCAGAAGGTGCAGGGGACGTCGCAGGCGCGGCTCGCCAAGATCATCACGCTCGACACGGCCGTGCGGCACGTCGCGAGCGACTTCAACATCGACAATCCTAAGGCTGAAATCGAAGCGCTCAAGAAGGAACCGCAGCCCGGTGCCGACCTGGCCGAGCAGTCATTGCGGGAACTGAACGAAGGACGTTGAGGGTGCGGATTGCCATCGACTGGGACGGCACGGTCATAACACAAGACCGTCCCTACGCCGACACGACGACGCCGATGGAGTTCGTCGACGGTGCGCGAGATGCGCTGCTGTCGCTCAAGAGAGCCGGTCACCTGCTTTTGCTGTGGAGCGGCCGCGCTTCCCGTGCCCTGCTGGTGGACCCGACGCTCGACCCCTTCGTGCGGGCCGGCGTCACGCAAGTGGACCGCGCCCACTGGCTGGCGTCCAGGGCGATCCACCGCGCTCGATACGAGCAAATGATCGAGTTCGTCGAGCGCGAACTCCCCGGCGTCTTCGATGCCATCGACGATGGCCTGGCGGGCAAGCCCAGCGTGGATCTGTTCATCGACGACAAGACGATGGTGATGCGCGGGCCGGCAACGTGGGCCCGCATCGCTCGTGTCTATGGCGAGACCGAGCCGCTGTTCGGCGAGGAGGCGCTGGTCAGTCTGCTGGACCGGCCCGTCGAGAGCCTGAATCTCGTTCCCGCGGGCACACTGCGCGGCATCCTGGCCCAGATTCGAATCGAGCTGATGGCAGCCGGCGTCCCGCACTACGAGCCCAACTACGAACTCGGGCAGGCGGGGTTCTGGGCCGCCGACCGCGCCACCACCGTGAACATCCCGTGGTTTCTCGCGAACGACGAGCTGCGGGAGCTGGCGCAGCCGCGCTACCCGTGGACATGGGACGACGTCGCGAAGAGCATCCGGCACGAGGTCGGGCACTCGGTCAACTACGCCTTCGAGCTCTGGCAGCGCCCCGACTGGACGGCGGTGTTCGGCGACTTCACGATCCCCTACCCCAAGTCGCAGCCGAAGCCCGTCGACCCGGCCAGCACCGACTGGGTCAACTACGTGCCGGGCGTCGAGTTCGGGTACAGCGCTCGCCACCCCGACGAAGCGTGGGCCGAGGCCTTCGCCGCTTGGTTGGATCCGGCGAGCGACTGGCGCGGGCAATACCGGCCCGGGACTGGCGCCCGTGCGAAGCTCGACTACATCGACGGCCTCAAGCCCGTGCTGGTCGGATACCCGAGCAACCACGATCCGGGCCGCCCGACCAAGTGGCGTGAGGCCTATAAAGGCCAGACTGTAGGACAGGCGTTGGCGATTCCCGTTGACACGAAGTAGTTTTTGGCGCGACGATTGGCACCATGGGACGTGAAGCGAAGATCAACCAGGCTGAACGCATCCACCGGGAAAAGCTCTTCGGTGGCCAGACGGACGCCATCTCGATTTGGCGCCAGCACGTGCTGAACGGCGCTCTTTGCAACCACTGCCAGACTAACCGGGCCATCGGGACCATCAACATGTTCTGGCCCGCGGCCGACTTCGAGAAGGACCAGCCCAAGTTGGCGGTCCAGTACGCGACAGAGTGCGGGGGAGCGATTCCCCTGGTGAAGTTCCGCGTCGGCAAGGAAGAGCGCAACTTCATCGCCATGCCGGTCATGTACTTCTGCGAGCAGTGCCGGAAGGACATGGAGGTGTGGGCCGCGCACGCCCCCAGCTACGTGGTGAGCGAGGTCAGGACCGGGCCGCACCCAGACCGCATCATCGGTCAGGTCGGCGGGCCGAAGGTGCTGGACAGCAAGGGCAAGGCGATAGCTTGACTCATTCGAATACCAGCACATCGCCACGGAAGACCGGCGCCGGCTAATTAGGACGGTACCTTCCCGCATCGGTGTTGGACTGGCACACGGGCCCGGGTGTACACTAGCCGCCATGGGACAAGCCTCCGTCCAGTACGCCAAGAGCAAGCAAGACCAGCAGCCACGCGACGACAAGCCGAAGTGGAACGCGCAAGAGCGATTGGCGTTGAAGAAGATGCGGCGCGAGGCCAAGGCGGCCGGCGCCACGCTGGACAACAACGGCGAGGGTGGGCTCGCACCGTCCCTGGTTTTGGGGATCATGCGCCGGGATCATTTCCGTTGCGTGAACGAGGACTGTCCCACGCCACAGAAGAATTTGTCCCTTGACCACATCAGTGGCCACCCGAAGGAGATTGCGGCGGACCCGGAAGCCCGGCACAGGAAAGACCTGAAGCTCGGGATCAAGCTCGGGCACGTGGCCAAGATGGAAGCCTTGAGAACTATTTGTGCACAATGTCATGATCGTTGTCACGACCGCGAGCGCGAGATTGACGACGGCAAGAAGCCGCAACCCATGCGAGGTAAAGAGTAGCCATGGCTCTCAACTGGCAGGGCGTCGACATCGGCCACGGAGAAGTGGTCATCGAGGTGCAGGATTTTCTCGACGGCTACCACGACGGCAAGGAAGAAAAGTTTGCCGATATCGAAGGCAAGCCGCCGGTGCCGCTGTGCTGAAGACCGTCTCACTCCGACAGCTTCGGCGTTCGGTCAACGAGGCGGCACAAGATCCTGAGTGCGCGTATCCCCGCGGTGTCATGCGGCCGCTCAGCCGGTCCGACTGCGCCGGTGGTCAGCGGCCCTGCCCATTCGTGAGCTGCAAGTTTCACCTCAAGCTCGACGTCACCACGTGGGGGGGTCTCATGGATAACTGCCCGGGCGTCGAGGTCTGGCAGATGCCTGAAACGTGCGTACTCGACGTGGCGGAGCGCGGCTCTCACAGCCTGTCGGTCGTGGGCCGGCTGGTGAGTCTCACGAAAGAGCGGATCCGTCAGATCGAACGAAAGGCGCTGCAGCGCTGCCACGACGTCGTCGAGGCCGCAGAGAAGGCGTACGCCACCAGCATCGGGCGGTGATGCGTGGCGGAGACCCTGTACGATCAGGTCGTTTCAGCGCACCGGAAAACACTCGACCGGCTGATTGATCGTGGGTCGGTAGAGCGACTGCGGAACCTCTACGAGAAGGCCTCGGCTGAGGTGCTGGCCAAGCTGGAGCGACTGGGCCGGGGCTCGTCGAGCTTCACAGCCCATCACCTCCACATGGCGCTGGCGCAGTTGAAGTCGGGGCAGATCTACATCGACGACGCGATGCTGGGCGAGCTCAACGCCGCCACCCGGGAAGCGCAGGTCGAATCACTACACACGCTGGTGCGCAACTACAAGCGCCTCGAGCGCCATTTCACGGGCCACGCGCCGGTGCTGCCAATCGAGGAGGCTGCGCGGTTCGCGGGGGTCATCGACAAGAGCCGAAGCTCGCTCCTGCGCCAGCACAAGACCAGCATCAAGCGGTATGGCGCGATCGTGATCGACAAGGCCCAGGACGCCATGGCGCTGTCGGCTGCATCGGGCGAGACACTCGACGGAGCGATCGGACGCGTGCATGAGGTCATCGGAGGAGAGTTCTGGAGAGCCGAGATGGTAGCGAGAACGGAGTCGGCGTGGGCATGCAATTCGACGCACGCGGAGGGTATCAAGGAAATCGCGAAAGAGGACGTTGCTCTCGAACAGCAGTGGACCGAGTTTTGCGGGCCCGATGGGCAACCACTTGACGATCGCGTAGGAGTTGATAGCATCAGTCTAGCGGGGCAGGTGGCGAAGCCGGGAGGGTTGTTTTTCATGCCGCCGACCGCTCCCTACCCCGACGCGAAAGGAAACGTGAACGTGAGCGAGTCCCTGGTGGGCAAGTCGTGGGAGTTCCCCCCCAACCGTCCAAACGATCGCGCCACGATCCTACCGTGGAAAAAGGAATGGGGCGGCCGGGGGTGGAGATACAAGGCGGGCAGGAGAGTACCGATTTGAAGTACCGAATGGTCGGGCGGGTTTGCTCCGTTTGCGCGAAGGCTTTCGAGTGCAGGTTTCGCGGGGAGCATACGTCCAAAACGTGTTCGCGTTCGTGCAGACAGGTGCTGAGGTGGGGGAAGAAGCTATCCGTGCGCGAGCGATGATGCGTCTTATATTACGAGTCATGTCATGGGGTTTTGAACATCGAGTAGTCGGCGCGCGGGCTCGGTGGCACATCGGCGAATCCCTCCGGGCAATCCACCCAGGTCTTGCGCTCCCTGAGCCGCAAGAGCGATTCAAAGTACCGCTCGTAGCGCTCGCCTATCACCGCGAGGCTGTTGTTCTTCGCGACCCACTCGCGACACACATGCGGGTTGATCTTGTCCACGTGCTTAGCCGCCCGGACGAACTCCGCGAACGTGTTGCAGCGGTAGCCGGTGTAGCCATCGACCACGGTATCGACGTACCCGCCGAGGTCAGTTGAGATCACCGGGCAGCCGCTCGCCATCGCTTCGAGCGCGACGGCCCCGTAGGGTTCGACGTACCTCGAGGGAGAGAACAGCGCCCTTGCCCGCCTCATCAGGTCGCGCCGCACCCTGCTGGACGACATCCCGGCGGCGATGACCCCCACGGGCCACTCGGCCACGAACGACGACGCATCTCCGCGGCCCGTCAACACGATGGGCGTTTGCAGCTCGCGCGCCACCTGCACCGCGATCCGCACGCCCTTCGGTTCCAGCATGCGGGTCTGCACCAGGAAGAAGTTGTCTTTCTTCTCGGTCACGGGCCCGAACATGTCCATGTTGATGCCCAGGGGGATGACCTGGCGATACCACTTGTCGCCGCCCCAGTTCTGCTCCAGCCCCTCGTGGTAGTGCCTCCAGGCGTGCGACAAGTAGATCCTGAAGGCCGCGAACGCATAGGGCGAGCCGATGCCGCACTCGACGACAATCTGCGGGACGTCCTTCACGCACCCATTGTGGCCCCACAGACACGAGACGATCGAAGTGTACGGATCACCACCGCGCTCCTGGATGATCTTCTTGACGTTGTCCTGATACAGGTTCCACTGGTGCCCGTAGGCGTTGTCGCGGGCGGTGACGAACGGCTCCTCGGGCTTCCGCCAGCCGTACAGGACGCGCCAGTAGTCTTCCGTGATGGCGTCGACGTGTTCGCAGCCCTTCGGCGGATGACTCCCAGGGTTCCCAATGTGAATGACCTCGTGCCCCCGGTCCACCATCATCTTGGCGAAGTACCAGACCTGTTCAGTGAACGGGCACAGGTTCACGAGGCTCTCGTCGGTCGGGTCAATGGTCTGAGTGTGTGGGAAACCCACACAGAAAATTTTCAAGATTGCACCTCCAATTCCACGTGTTTCCACGTCTTGCGAGCGAGGATGTCGTAGATGTTCCTAACACACACCCCGAAGTCGGCGGCAAGTCGAAGTACGGTCCATCCTTGGGCGCGAAGCTGGAAGACAGAGCGCACCTTCTCATCGGTCAGTTTGGATCTACTGTGCCCTTCTCCGCGTGGGCGAGACTCCGGATGCAAGCGTGAGCCGCTGTGTTCTCCGCGCGCCATGCGCTCTGGGTGTAAGTGGGACCAATGCGCATCGCCGCGCACTATGCGATCCGGGCGCCGACGTGACCAGTGCTCTTCGCCGCAGAAATGAGGCGGAGCACTTTGCCGGCCCTTCGCCATCATGTCCCTGGTATTGTCCTTCATCGTTCCGAGAAACAAGTGCTCATCGGCAACACAGGGCGGGTTGTCGCATTTGTGCAGCACCTTCAGCCCCTCGGGGATTGGACCGTGAGCCAACTCCCATGCTACGCGGTGGGCACTTTCCCAGCTGCCGACGCGTCCTAGACGGCTGCTGAGTCTCCCATACCCATGATGATCCAGCGCCGCCTGCCATTCCAGGCACGGAGTCGTCATGCCCGGTCTGATGGAATCGGCAAGCTTCGTCTTCGCAAAGAAACGCTGCCTGATTTTCGAGAGACGCACGGATTCGTTATCGCAGATGCAGATCCTCATCGGCTAGCCACTCGCTTTTCATCCACGAGCCTTCGCACCAGCTCCGTCAGCGGTATTCCTAGGCGGGCGGCCTCCTTGCGCAACCACGCGTCGGCCGGTTTGGAGAAACTTAGTAGGTGCTTTTCCATACGCGAAGCGTATCATGTCGCTATGCCTATGCCAAGCGAGATGAACTCGTGATCATCCACACCCCCGGCACAATTCCCGGCAAGGAAGGTGAGCAGCAGATCGCAATCCTGAAAGACGACACGCACCTGAGTCGGTGGATCGAAGAAGACAAGCGGCTCGACGCCGACCGCGCGGGTCTGGCAGAGTTGGTGCTGAAGCTCATACCCGAGGGCTCGACCGTCGTGGACGCCGGCGCCAGTCTGGGCGACCACGCGGCCCTGTACGCCACCAAGGCCGAGTTGGTTCATGCATTCGAGCCGCAGCCCGAGAGCTTCGCATGTCTGGTCGAGAACTGCTCTGGTCTGAGCGTTAGGATGTACAACTGCGGGCTGAGCGACAGCAAGGCAGACCTAACCATCGCGAAGAGCGGCAACGTCGGGGCAAGTCAGATCGCTGCAGGCGGTGACGTGCCGATCAAGGTCGTTTCCTTGGACTCATTCGGCCTGTCGCCTGCGCTGATCAAGTGGGACGTCGAGGGCCACGAGGTGTTGGCGCTGCGCGGGGCTCGTCTGACGATTCTGCGATGCCGCCCCATCATGGTCATGGAGGTTCACCAGCACGGACTGGCTGCGGCCGGCTTCACGATCCGCGACCTGTGGCAGGAGCTGCTGTGGTTGGAGTACCCGCGCTGCACCGACATCAGGACGGGAGCACCGTTCAACCCGGACGACGGGAAGCCTGAATACGATATTGTGTGCACCCCATGAAGACCATCTATGTTGTTCACTGCTGCAACGCCATCGACTCCGCGTGGTTGGACATGGGCCAGGCTCAGGCCAGGGCCAAGGAGGTCGACATGATCGCACTGCCGTGCCCTATGCTCGAAGACGGCGATCCGCCTCTCCCCACCATGCCAAGGGGCTACTGCGGGCGTCCTCCGGGCTACAACGGCGGGCCTCCCGGGCGCGACGTGGATCGATGACGACCGCCGCCACCAAGGCCGCTCGCGTACTGGCCAAGCTGGGCGCCTCGAAGGGCGGCAAAGCCAGCGCCGCGAAGCTCACGCCGGCTCAGCGAAAGAAGCGCGCTCGCAAGGCGGCCCGGGCCCGGTGGAAGGCGTGGCGCGAACTCAAATCGTCCGCAGCTTCTTCGCTACCTGCTTAAACGCGGCGACGTCGAACCGCCGAGCCCGCGCCTTCGGCTTCAGCCCGTTGACCTTGGCGATGGTGGTCCAGTCGAGTTCTTCCGCGTGAAGCCGAGCTGCCAGCGCCCCAAGTGAATAGCCGCGAGCGCGCTTCAGCGCAGCGATGTCGAACCGCCGGACACGTACCTTCGGCGGATCAAACACCGCGCGCCAGGCTCTGAGCGCATCGAGTAGCCGGGCCGGCCCCACGAGGCTGGCATCCCGATTCGGCGCGACCCTCAGCAGCTCGCGCACCTCGTAGCGTTCAAGTGTTCTCGCGGCTCGAATGACAGCGGCCGGCGGTGAGTTTGTGGCCATGCGAGGAGCTACGTTACTGGTCATTTTGTCGTTTGTAAAGCGGTGCGCATCGTAACCTCGTGAAGTTGTTCAAGTGCAACTTGAGCGATGTCGCCTAACCGCCCGCAATCACTCGCCGATTTGTTGACGCTCTTTTTCGGTCGTGGTTCCTTTGAGGTACACGACCATGACCAGCGCTGTAGATCCGCGAAAGCTCAAGGACTTGATGAAAGACTCCCAGACGTCGATTCCCCAGGCGGACGACGACGAGGAGGACCAGCCAGAAGGCACGGCGGACGAAGAAGCTGGCGGTGACGAGGAAGAGGCGGGCGACGAAGGCTCCGACGAAGAAGCCACCGTCGAGACCGTCGCGGCCGACCTGAAGGCGGCGGTCGCCACCATCAACGAGATCATCGACGAGTTCCGAACGGGAACCGACGCGCAGCCCAAGGCGGGCGTCGAGCAGCTCGAAGAGGAAGTCGACGCCGACAAGATCCACGCCTTCTGCGCGTGGACCGAGGAAGCTGGAAAGAAGGACTTCCGCAGCCTCGGCGAAGAGCTCGACATTGAAGACGTCGACGGGTTCGTCGGCTGGTGCCGCGCGGTTCGCAAGCAGCAAGAAGAGGGTGGCGAGGAAGGTGGGGACAAGAATGAAGGCGAGGAGCAGGACGACGGTGAATCCGGCGGCCCCGCCGAGGGACCGCCCGAGGAAGAGCCCGACGAGGGCGAGGCCAAGTGATGCCGGGAAACCTCAAGCGGCCACAGGCCGAGTCGGCTATCGGGACGGTCAACAGCGACCTGTCACGAACGGCCGCTCCGGCTGACCCGCGGTTTCTTCAGGAACCGGACGGCGAAGAGAATCCCGCGCCCGAGAGCGGCCTGAAGGTCGAGGGCAAGGGACCCGACGCCAAGATTGTCGTGAAGCCCCAGGCGTTGTCGTCGACCATCCCGGGCTATCCGCGGAACAAGCCGGTCTTCGTGGCCCCCGAAAGGAAACGCACATGAGCCTGAACCAGAGTCCCATGTCTCCTGGCCGTCGTCGCGCGATGGCGCTTTCGGGGTCGAGGATTCAGTCGGACACCCAGCACGCGGCTCCCGACGGTCACCCGGTCGGACCGGGCGCACAGGCGGCGTCACAAGTTGAGAAACCATTGCTCGGCAGCACCAAGCCGGCGAGCGAGCGTCGTTTGCCGTTCGCGAAGCGCAGCAAGTAACTAGGAGATCCAAATGTCTGAGAACCGCGATCCGATCAAGGAATACGACGCCACTCACGGCACGCCCAAGAGCGAAGAGCCGAGCACCGACACAGCTTCCACGGCCATGCCGCTGAAGGAGCGGCCCTTGCCGTTCAAACCGACCTCGGGCGGCACCGACTAGTCGCGACGGGGAACCCAAACCACTGAGGAGAATTCTCACATGTCCAGCACGACCACGAAAGTCAGCACCGTTCGCGACAACCTGAACAGCACCAAGACCGGCGTGTTGAATGACGCCGGAGTCAGGGCGCCCCTGGGCGACATCCTGTCGATCTTGCTCGATACCCGCAACGCCAACACGACCATCTCGGCCGTGACAGCGTCGGGCGCCGTCACCCCGACCTTGGCTACGTCCGTGCTCACTGCGACGGCAGTGTCGGCCTCCAATGCGGTGTCGACCGCCGCGGCTTCCTATGTCCAGGCCGACCAGACGCTGTTGGCGCTACTGGGAAACGCCAACAAGACGACGATCAACGCGTGCGTGACCGACATCGGTGCCATCAATGCCAAGCTAGGGGCGGCTGTGGTCGACATCACGGCACTGGCCACCAAACTGGGGCAGGCCGTCGTCGACATCTTCGCTCTGCGCTCCGAGATGGCGACCATCAACACCGCCGGGACCATTGGTGGTGCGACTGAGACGGGCCTCGCCGTCGCGTACGCCACGGGCGTATGTGCGCCGCTCGCACAGGCCCCGACCACGAACGGCCTCATCACAGTCAATGCCACCGCGGTCAACTCGGGCAGCGCCACGGGCGTGAAGAAGCTCATCCGCGATTCCGGCCACACGCTCGCCACCGGCGAAGTGTACTGGGACGGCGGCGTCAACCTGAAGTTCGCGATCGCTGACGCCGTCACGGCGTGCGACGTGATCTACGCCAAGAGCGACCTGACGCAGAGGGTCTCGTGCCTCCTGCGCTCCATGCCGGAGTAGTCGCCGGAACGATTGAAACAATGAACCACCGCGGGACATACGCCAGCCTCGGATCCACCGAGGGCGCCTCTGTCCCGCACAACGTGACTCGAATACTTGCGAGTGCCCGCCCGTTGAAGTCGTCAACTCGTGATGACTGCGACGATACAGCAGGTGACCGCGATGAAAACGAGTAGCCCCACAAGGAGCGAGTCATGCCAGAGCCAGTAGCAGCAGAGACACCAGCAGCGAATCCACCACCCACCCCAGTAGCAGCCACTCCGCCGGCAGCGGCGGAACAACCCGCACAGCAAGGCAAGAACGTCGTTCTCCCGATTCGCGTCTTCTCCGAACGATTGAAGAAGGCAGAGACGAAGGGAAGACTGGCGTTTCAGGCCGAGCTGGACAAGCAGGCAACGGAACGAGGCTTCGCCGACCACGCGGCCATGCTCCAGCACCTGGATGCCCTGCGGGCAGCCCCCAAGGGCCAGCGGGCCCAACCGCCAGTACCCCCCGCGACGACCGAACAACCTCCACTCCCGCCCAAGAATCGCAATGACCGTCAGGCCATGGCGAAGTACGAGCAGGAGAAGGCCAAATGGAAGCGCGCGGACGAACAGCGTGAACGGGTACTGACGATCGAAAAGCAGCGCAGGCGCAAGGCCGAGAACCGGGCCAACGCCATCGAGGCCAAGGCCAATCTGGAGCGCATCGCCTTCGGGTGCGGCATCCGAGACACCGACTACGCGATCACCCTGTACCTTCGGGAACAGGAAGGGAAGAGCGAAGAGGAGCTGGCGAAGCTCGACGAGAAGGCGTACTTCAACGGCCTTCGCGAGAATCACCCGCACCTGTTCGGAGAAGTCACGGTCCCCGCGACCACGGGCACCACCGGGGCCGTTCCAGGATCGCACACGGCGCCCAGGTCAGGCGCCACCGCCGCAGCGGCCGGATCAGCCGGCAAGGTCGACGTCATGTCGATGACCAAGCAGCAGTTCGAGGTCTACAAGCGCAACAAGGGCCTTCGCAGCGCATCGACCGGGCTGGGGTAAGGCAGGGGCACGGGGGCTAGCAGGAATCACCAACACAGAAAGAGGAACCCATGGACTTCTCAGTCATTCAGCAAGATCCGACGATTCGAGCCCTCGTGCAAGACAACGCCCTCATCCGCGAGATGAAGGACGCACTGTACCCGCGCAACCTGTTCCGCGGTGAAGCGGCCCCGGTGTTGCAACCCGGCCAGGCTGGCGATCAGTTCGTCTTCACGGGGAACGGCCTGATGGCCCCCACCACCAACCCGCTGAACCCGCGCGATGAGCCGGAAGCGATCGACTACGAAAAAGAACAGTGGAACATGCAGCTCCACCAGTATGCCGGTCGTTGCCCCGACACCAGCATGCCGACGAGCATCGTGGCCATCGCCAACCTGTTCACCAACAACGTGCACCAGCTCGGGCTGCATGCCGCGCAGTCGCTCAACCGCTGCGTGCGTGACCGCCTGTACAACGCAGGCCTGAGTGGACAGACGGTCTGCACGGCAGTGCAGGCGTCCGGCACCACCATCACGGTCGCTCGGCTGAACGGTCTCACGACCTCGCGTCGTCCCGACCTGTCGGCGGGATCTCCCGTGCAGTTCTCGGCCGTCTCGCCGACCAACCCGCTCAAGATTCACTACAAGAACGCCGGTGTCACCCACGACGCCACTGTGACGGGGTTCACCCCGACGTACTCGGGCGACGAGACGGGCCCCGGCGTTCTGATGGTGGCGGAAACTGTGACACTGGCAGTGCGTGATCCAGTCTGGTCGGACGACTGCTCTTTCATCGTGCGGCCGGCTTCGACCATGCTGTCAGTCGACGGTCTCGCGGCGACCTCGACGTTCACGTTCGACATGTTCCGCCAGGCGGTGGCCCGTCTGGAGGACTCGAACGTCCCCAAGATGCCCGACGGCTTCTACCACTCGCACTTCAACAGCTACTCCAAGAACCAGCTCTTCTCGAGCGACGAGGCGCAGAAGCTCCTGACCTCGCTGCCTGACTACTACTGGTACAAGGAGTTCACACTGGGCGACGTGCTGGGCACACTGGTGTTCAACGACACCGAGACCCCGAAGAAGTCCAACATCGCGGGCGGCCTGCAGAACGCCTACAACGGCAACGCGCGAATGGGCGAGCGCTTCGGCGGCGAGTTCACGACCGGCGCCACCATCAGCGCGATTCCGAGCACGGAAGTGCAGCGCCCGATCTTCATCGGCGCCGAGGCCATCTACGAGTACTACGCGGACCTGCGCGGGCTCATCACCGAGGCCGGCATCAACGGCGAGATTGGCGACTTCAGCCAGCTCACCAACAACGGCGTGGAAGTCAACGCCGACCGCGTGCAGTGCTACCTTCGGGCGCCTGTCAACGTGATGGGCGATCTCGTGACCGGCGTGTGGAAGACCATCATGGACTGGCCGACCCGCACCGACGCTGCGACTGGTGACTCTGCGCGCTATAAGCGCTGCGTCGTTTGCGAGCACGTCTAGCCAACCTCGTCTCAGAGGAGCTATGTTTGGACACGAGGCATACCCGACACGAACGGCTCTTGAGCCGGCGGGTATGCCATCGTCGAGTTTGGCCTTCGGGCCAATAAATGGGCCTGGACTCTTTTCGAGTCGTAAACACACGCGATCGTGTCGCTGTGTTCTGGCCCGCCGACGTGGTGGCGGTGCTTCGGCGCTCGCCTATACGAACATGTCGGTTAGCAGCACTTGTCGCCTGATGGTTACGGATACGCGCTCGCTTGGTCTGGTCACTCAGCGGATGCGCCCGTTTTTGATGGCGAACTCGAACTGGCCTCGTGCCGTGTCCGAGATGTTGTGCTGCGTTCGGGGAACGCAGACTCTGGCCTGTGGCCACGGAACCGCGTCCCCCTCTGGCGGCCCCGATGATTTTCGTCGGCCGGTGGCTTCGGCCATGACGTTCGGCTCTCGCAAGAGCAGACCCCATCGTGCTGGGACAAAGCATGTATCTGCACGCGCTGGAGTCCTACGTCCCGCCTCTTTTCGACCAGGAGAAACCCCATGAGCCTGATGAGCGATAGGTCAGCCAAGAAGAAGGACAAGCCGGGCGAGGGCGCTGCGCCGCCCCCGGCCGTCAAAGAAGATCCCCTCGCCGGGGTGGCGGTGACGGTCGAAGAGTTCAAGGCCGAGCACTCTCCTGTCGAGGCACTGGACGTTACGGTGGCGCAGAACTTCATGGGCGACACCACGCCGGACGACATCAAGATGCCCGTCGTCGAAGCCCCACGCACGCGGGTGCGCGTGCTCCAGAGCGCCAAGGTCATCATCGGAGGCTACCCCTGCCGGTTCACCGCCGGCGACGTGCTCGACGCCAACGTCTACAGCAACTCGGGGTTCCGTGAGATCCTGAACCAAGTTCGTACGGAGCCGGTCACCTGACATGCTGAGCGACGGGGAAAAGGTTCGCATCCGCTATCACATGGGCTATCCGAACCTTTCGGCTGGTCCATCGTTGTCGGCCGGCGTCCCCCTCGACAGTCCCCTGATGACTCTGCTGGAACGGTCCTTCGTGCTGTTGCTGCCGGCGGCTGAGTCGCTTGTTCGCGAGCTGGTATCCCGACTCGACATGATCGACGGGGCCATCGTCGACGCTCAGATCCGCATGCAGGCCAGCAAGGTCGACGGCATCGAGTTGAACGCCAACGAGACCAACATGCTGGAGGGCGAGTACATGCGGCAAGTGGCCCGCCTGTCGGACACCTTGCACTGTACGATCTACCCTTTCTCGGCGCGGTTCAAGGCGCTGCAGTCGCTCGGTGGCAAGGTTCAGACCGGCATGATCGGAGTTTCGTGATGAGTCCCGTGATTGTGAAGCACTCTGGGATTGCGATCGGAACCGCATCGAGTGGTTGTTCCATTGGGCTTGCCTGCGGGCCGTTCGATACGAGCTTCTGCGCGGCCTACGAGGCCAGCAAGACCAGCCAAGACGACATCAGCGACGCGACGTTGCTAGCGCCGTTCGTTCTTCCATTGGAGAACGTCGCCAAGGTCCGGGTGCTGATCGTTCGCGCGACTGGAGACAGCGTGACGATGCTGCTGACGAGCGCCGCGGGTGTCGATCAAGAAATCCCCCTCAGCGGCGGCGGGATGCAGATTTTCCACCAGCCGAACCCCGACGACGCCTTCACGGCCATCAAGTTCATCGGGACCAACTCCACCGTCAGCTACTTCATCGCGGGGGACGCCTCCTGATGGACCGCACTTCTCCGAGCGACGTCTTGGCCGAGATTCCGGCCATCGCGGGGCAGGTGCATCCCGAGGCGTCGCGGCGCTCGCTGGCGGATTCGCTGGGCCCCACATGCGATCGCATCCGCCAGATTGCCACTGATCTCGGGGTCCGTCCCTATCAGGTATTCCTGGTGCATTGGCGCTGGCCGGGAAAGCGAGGACTCGGGCGGCCGGTCGAGACGTCGCGAATCGAGATCCTGCCGACCCCGCGCGTCCAGGACATGCTCAGCACCACGTTCGCCGCGTCGGCTTTCGGCCAGACGGAAGGCGGCGGACTCTTCATCGATCGTATCAGCCAGCGGTTCAGCGAGGCTGACCTACTGGGCACCACGCCCGACATGGCCGATCCGGTGAGACCACAGACGAGCGCCGGCAACGTCGAGTTCTTCTGGGAAGTGCGGGAGCGCCGCAACACGTGCCCACCCACCAAGCCGCGGCGGTACGTGCCGAGTGGTGTCCCGATGCTGAACCGCACCGGGCTGCACTGGCGCGTGAATCTGACCAAGCAGTCGACCTCCTACGAGGTTGAGCCCGAGGTGGCGTCGTGATTCGCCACGTGCAGCTTCGAGACTTGGGCGGCTACATCTCACGAATTCCCAGAGAGCGCCACGCGGCGGCCGTGAGAGGGGTGCGGCAGACGTTGCAACAACGGGGACGAGTGATCGTCAACGAGGAGATCAACGCCACCAAGCCGCGCCCTCCAGTTGACCGACGCACCTACGCCAACTCGTGGTTCACGATGGCGATTGACGACGGTGGTCGCATCTACTCGAAAGATCCCAAGGCGTCTATCGTTGATGGTGGTCGCCGGCCGGGCTTCGGCGTCGGCAAGGCCGGCATCCAGGCCCTCATGGGCTGGGCGCAGCGGCACGGCATGGAGCGGTCCGCGGCCTACGCGATCGCGGCAGCCATCAAGCGCCGCGGCATCTGGCAACCCAAGGGCCTGCGAGTGTTCGAGCGCGCCAGCAAGCGAATCGTCGAGGCATGCCGACACGCCGCCAGGCTCGCGATCGTGGGCGCCGAATTCAAGGGGAGCCACGGCTGATGCACTCCAGCGACTTTTCAAAGTCGGCCTGCATGGACGTGAGGGATGCTTGCGCGCTGGCCCTCAGCCGGGTCATCGAAGCCATCGATCGAGACATCGGTGGTCAGCGGGTTCACTTCGCGCACGTGTTCGACGAGTGGCCGACCCAAGAGGACAAGTACGATCCTCCTGCTGCCTGCGTGATGGCACCTCCCGAGTGGACCTACTCGGACTCAGGCGGAGCGCCCAAACTGCTCGAGGACACCATCGAGAGCAAAGACACCGGGCCGAACGATCCGCCCAGCTTCGGCCTGTACAAGACGGCCGAAATGATCGACGAGTTCGACCTGCAGATCCGGGCCGGCAGCACCGCCATGCGGTCACTGCTCAAGCTGGCGATCGAGGATGCGTTCCAGACCAGGAACGTCACCATGAACCCGAGCGTCCCGCCCTACGGGCTGCTGCTCGACCTGCCCGAATACTGGGGGCTCACCGCCCGGGCGGCTCTGCAGAAGGGCAGCAACACCGACTCCGAAGACGCGGCCGTGCGGAACCAGCGCGAGGCCAGCTTCGTCATTTCCATGCAGGCGCCGAAAGTGCAACTCGGCGCCGTCTATCCATTTACCCCGACGGTCACGGAAGTTCTTCAGACGGGAGACGGCCGGACCATCTCGACGACCACCAGCACGTTCACCAACGGCATAAGGAGCTAGACCATGTTCATTTTGCGTACAACCCAGATGCCGACACTGGCCAAGCTCCTGGAGCTGGAACGCCTCGTGGCCATCGACGGCGCAGGCGTCAATCAGCCGGTCGGCCCGGGCCGAGTCAACGCCTGCGTGGTGGGCGAGTGCCTTCAAGGCCCGTTCAGCCCCACGAAGGTGACGGCGCCGAGCGACATCCTGAACTACTTCGTCGGAACCCCCAGCCGCTTCACACTTCTCAGCCAGAGCGGAGTGGATCCTTCGAGCGCCGCTCAGGACGGATCTGGCGTGACGTTCGACGGGAACCTGTGGGCCGAGCTGAAGGGCAAGACCTTCTCGGGCCTGGTGATCCAGCGCGTCGATTGCGACATGGTGGTGGCGAACAGCAGCGTCGCCAAGGCGTTCATCACCTGCACACTCACAGTCAACGCAGCCGACATTACGAGCGGCGTGACCAATAAGGACATCGTGATCCCATCGGGGACGCGCTTCTCCGATGGATCCAACGTCATCATCGCGACGTCCCAGCAGGTCACGATTCCTTCGGGGACGACCTGCGCCGGTTCTCTGACACTGGGGATCAACTTCACACAGGATCCGGCGTCCGGCGCTCTGACGTACGTGGGGTCATCGAGCCCCACCACCGGCATCACCTGCTTCTTCGTCAAGGGCACCACCAAGGCCATCGCGGGCATCAACACGATCGTCGACGGCATCGTGGCGAGCAACCCGCTGCCGGGCGTGAACGCCGGAACGGTGTTGTCCGGCACTCCCGCGACCCTCAATGCGGCAGCGGCGGCCACGGCTATCTTCGCTCCCGCGGCCGGCGGTGCGGCTCCGAGCCCCGACACCCTCTCGAACCGCATCAACCTGAACTACGCGGCGGCCATCACCAAGACGTTGCCCGGAGTGGATGCGACGAATGACATCGTGGCCATCTGGTCGGCGCGCAACTTCCAGAGCAACGGCATGACCCCAGACGGCAACAAGCAGATGCGGGCGAACCTATGGGCCAACGCGATCGCATCCAGCAAGACGGGCCGCGGTCGCGTGGCGTGCGTGACGACTGCCCCAGCGCTCGGGACGACGGGATCGCAGGCCGTGACTGCCAAGGGCGTCTATACAGGGCTCATCAGCGCAGACAGCATCACAGGCGACGACGCAGATCGCTCCTGGATCTCCGGTCCCTTCCAGCAGGTCTTCAGCCAGGAACTCAACGCCGACATCACCGTGAGCGCCTGTGGCGCCCGTGCGGCCATGAAGGTCAACCTGGCAAACGACGGCAAGTCCGAATACCAGACCAGCGTCGGGAATCCCGAGAACGCGACGATTCAAGTCATCGACGCTCAAGAGGCCTGCTTCGCGGCGAATCCCCTGGTGGAAGCTGACTACGTGGCGCTGCGGGCCGCGGGGGTCGCGTGGCTGGTCAAAGACCGCACGGCCGGCTGGTGGTTCTACAGCGGAGTGACGGCTGCCAACCCCCTGACGGCGTCGAACCGGGTCGCCGACAACCGCCGCAGCTTCGCCGATGAAATCCAGGACGTGATCTTCGGTTTGGCGGCTCCCTACTCGAAGAAGCCCGGCACTTCTCAAAGAGCCGACGCCTTCGCGACCGACATGACGACCTACCTGGACGGGCTGGTCAATCCGCCAGTGGGCGACCCGCGCGCCAAGGACTACCGAGTTCTCGACGGCGCCGCCGCCGGCAACAACGACACCTTGAACGGTCACGGCGTCTACCTGTTCTCTGCCTTCGTGCAGATGAACGGCGACATGAACGACATCGTCATCAACACCATGATCGGGCCGACAGTCATCATCGCCCAGGTCGCACCCTCGACCTAACCCAAGGAGATCCCAATGTCTGACTACCGAGTTCTTGGCCGAGACACGACACTGCGGCTCACGCAGTCCGGCCTGATGCTGGCGGAGACCACCGCGATCAAGAATCTGGACTTCGGCCCGGAGTTCACGCTGCTGTCCGAAGGCTTCCTCGGTGAGGCGGCCGAGCGTCACCGGGAGGTCTTCAAGGCGGTGGACGTGAGCTTCAGCGTCGAGCCTGAGGGCAGTGAGATCTTCCGCATGCAATACGCGATCTACCAGCGGGCGCGGTCTGGCCAGGCCAACAACCTCCAGATCAACCTCGGGTATCGCATCATGTTCCCCTCGGGGCAGATCATCCGCATCACGCTGCCTGACCTGCGATTCAGCGACCCAGGCAAGCTCGCCAATGCGGGACGCGAATCGTTCCTGACCCAATCGTTCGCGGCCAAGACTGACCGCTACATCCCCGCGTTCTAACCAACAACCAACAGACCTGGAGGCCACCATGTCAGACGTCATGAATCTCGCGGCAGGCGCCGCAGCGGCACTCGACCGCTTACCCCGCACCACGTTCACGGTTCCCGAAACAGCCCGCACCGAAACCGATCCCCACTCGGTCACGATCCGACAGCTCACGTTCGCCGAAGAGAAAGCGGCGCTGGAAGCCAAAGAACGCGGCGGCGGGTCATTCGAGGTCGAGGGAGCCAAGCGAGCGCTTTGCGCCATCGATGGCAATCCCCTCTCGTGGACCGACAACCAGATCGAGAACGTGTTCATGGGCCTTTCCAACAAGGTTCGGGACATGGTGATCCGAGGGTTCGTTCGCGTGGCCCTGCCCAGCAAGGTCGAAGCTGACGATTTTTTAGCCAGCGGAAAGACCACGGTCTAGAGGCTCAGCTCCTTGATGTCCTTTGGGATGACGTCGTCTACATAGCCCGATACGCACACCAAGATTTCGACAGGATTCTCAGCCGTCCACGCTCTGAAATCATCAAGATCAAAGAGGCCCTCGGGCGGCTGGTAGATGCGGAAAACACGAAGAAAACCAGCTAATGCCCGACAACGTCACACAGGTTGAAGGTCTTGACTTCACAGTTCAAGACCACGCGACGGCGCCAGCCGACCGGATGGCGAAATCGTTCGAGCACGTGCACCATGCTGCCGAAGGAGCGACTCGCAAACTTGGTGAGATGACCCACCGGGCGGCCATGTCGGGGCTCGCGATGGTGGGGCTTGGATTCGGACTGCGGGAGGTTGCCAACAAGGCCGGCGAGGCGAATCTGGAGCTGGAGAACTCGGCCAAGAAGATCGCGGGCGTCCAGTACACGTTCGGCGGGTGGAAGAAAGGCACGACCGAGCAGGAGAAGTGGAACGAGTCGCTCGAAACCGGCACCGAGATCGTCACAAAGCTGGGCGAGGCGGGCAGCCGGTTGAAGCTGCGACAGGGAGAGATGGCCGACGTCTACAAGTCTACCTATGCGCTGGGCGCTCGCTACAACCAGAATCAGGAACAACAGATCGACTTGACGGAGAAGTTCGGGGCGGTCCAGAAGGTGCTCGGGGTCAGTGCCGAGTTCGCCGCCACGCAGGTCTACCGCATGGCCACGACCGGGAGGGCCAGGGGGTTTGACGACTTCAGCAAGAAGATGAAGGAGTCGGTAGGCGACCTGAAGGCCTTAAGTGAGGAGAAGCGGTTCCAGAAGTTGAAGGCGGCCATGGGCGACTTGATGCCCGCTGCCGAGGGGATGGGGAAGGGCATCGCCGGATCCATGTTCGACGTCCGCAAGTCCACCGACGAGCTGACCCGCGACCTGACGGGCCCGGTCTTCAAAGAGGTGACCAAGGATTTCAGCGAGTGGGCGCACGAGTTGGGCAAGGTTCGGGAAGGCGGCCAGAGCGCGGCGGCCGAGTGGGGCGGCAAGCTCGTTACGGCGTTCGGCTACCTGAAGGACGCGACGGCCTTCATCGCCGACCACTGGAAGACGATCGCGGGCATCTTCGTGGCCACCAAATTCACCGGGGCCATGCAGGGG
>QGNH01000194.1_pt1 | contig 25123 bp, 24 predicted proteins | sample 1735481 | NCBI WGS metagenome assembly QGNH01 (sample SAMN09239004, study PRJNA386568) | Viral metagenome, whole genome shotgun sequencing project.
CACGTGGTAGGAGAGAAGTGCGCCTGCCCGTGCCACAAGTCACCCGCTGAGACGCCGGTGTGTACGTGTGGGTACGCCCAAGAGTCACATTCTCTAAACTGCCCCGCCTACAAGCTCCTACTCGCCCCCGCTGATACGCACGAACGGTGGGTGTGCTCGGAATGCAAGCGAACTGACATCACAAAGGACGAGGTTATGCTTGACAACGGGATAAGCCTTGAAGGCGTCTTGGGTCACCTCGTCACCGGAGAAGGATGGCCACACTGGTGCGGTCCCGTGGAGAAGCCGGACATCAAGCCCGCGACACTCTCAGCGGTCAACGAGCATCTCGATCTACAGGGTGCGCTCTACGATTTCAATCTCTTGCCGGAGTGCATTCGAACGGCGCGGGATCGCGATCTACTCGAATACTTTGTGGCCGGTTACATGCTACATCAGTCCAGCGAGCCCCCGGAGAAGCCCCCCGTGGAACTGCTCGCTGCCGCGCGGGCCATGCTCGCGGCTGTAGATGTCGTTGACGCTGACGGGGAACTGGATGGGCGGATCGACGGGACGCTGATAGACAACCTGCGCGCAGCCACGGAGCAGCCGGAGCCGAGCGGGGAGCCGGGACTTGAAGATGCGAAGCGGCAACTCAAGCAGGCAATCGGGGCGGAGTGTGAACGATGGGCCGCGCGGCAAGCGATGGGCGTTCAACAGCCTACCCTCGTTGAGCATCTATACCCGATCATCGACTCGTTTGCCGTGGGCTTGCCCCCCTCCCCGCCATCGCCGAGCGCCGCTGACGTGCCACTGCCTCTTTCCGGCAAGACCGCGCGGGAACTGGCGACGCCGGAGATGATCGCCGACGATCTAATTGCCCCGCAAGCAGCCGAGCGGTGGCGGTGTGAGGGATGCGGAGAGTACATCGACGCCAAGGACGTTGAGGGCATTGGAACGCCAGTTGTCTATCACATCTGCGTGGAAGCCGTATCAGACGGACATGGCGGTGTAGACCCCGAGCCGTATCAGTGCGGCCCGGTCTCGCGTGTCGTGGACACGATCAAGGAGGTTCCCGGTGAAGAATAGCGGAGGGCCGGCGACATTGAAAAGGTATCGCGGTTCCTTGCGATGTCAGCCACCGCAAGACTATTACCTTGCCTCGGATGTAGATGGCAGAATAGGGGAGATGGCATATGGAATCGAGAACGCTCTGCAATGGGGGAACGGCGATACGGTGAGAGCGTTGCGCGCCCTTCTCGCCGAGGACGAGGAAGCGGGGAAGTGAGCATTGCCATGCCGGAGAGCGTGTGATACTATGGACTCAGGCGGCCGGGCAGGGATGCGGTAAAGAGGCGTGTCCCCGCGCATACGCCGGCCGCCTTCATTCAGGAGGGAAGGGCTTGAGCACAAAAAAAGCGGGATGCCCCGCCGGACACCCCGCCTCGTGAACCTCCTACGCCATCACCGAGCGCCGGCGCTCCACGATAACCCGAAGCACGTGCGGATCAGTCTCCGTGTCGCGCCTCGCCTCTTTCATGGTCCTGTACTTTCCGTCCACCAGGAACCCTCCGGGGACCGCGACGGCCGATTCACCCTGTCGGCTGTACGCTCCTATGATAGCGGAAACCTCGTGACGCAGCATGTTCTCTACCTCCATATCTGTATGGTATGCATAGGAAGTATAGGAAGTCAAGGGGCAATCGATAGGACTTTCCGACACAAGCCGGGATATGATACTCTCGGCGCGGAGGACTTGTATGCCTGACCAGCCAAAGGGACCGCAGGGGAAAGCACAGAAGGGCGCCGGGGGCAAGGACCAAAAGCTCACCAAGCGCAACAAGAATGTGACCTCCTCCCTATCCGACCGCACGAAGGATGCCAAGCTTGAAGCTGACGTTACGCGGGAAATGCAAGAAGTACAGGAGACCGTGTTCGAGCCGTGGCAACTTCGGGTTATCGAGCTTCAATCCCAAGGATGGTCATTCGAGAAGATCATCGAAGAGGGCGAGAACAAACGAAAACAAATGGGAACGGCCAGACCTGGCATGCGTCGTGTGCTGCTTCCCAGCCGTACTACTCTGTTCAAGGCGGTAACTTCTCATCCCGAGTTCAGGGAAGCTTGTGAGAAATCCTACTCCTTTGCCGTGGACTCTGAGGCCCAGCGGACTCTCGAGCTGGCAAAGTCTCTTGACCGGGAGCACGAGTCACTGCTCGAGATGGTCAAAGCCCCTGACCTGACGGGGCTCGACCCTGTGGAGACGGTAAAGGCGCTTGTGAAGTTTGCCGAGGCGCGTATTCCTGTTGCCCGCGATTGGGTTAACGCCCGGGACAAGAGGATCCAGAGGACGCTACAGGTTGCCGGACGGATCATGCCGGACAAGTGGGGCGAGCAGGCAGAAGCGGACAGGGAGGTGATCGTATTCGAGCCGTATGGTGGTTGGCTGCCCCAGAACACAGCTACCGGGGTTCCCGGTCAGGGGGCGGAAGCCGATTCAGCCGCGGCGAAGTGGCGCAAGATGCGCGAAGAGGCGAAGGATGTGTAGTTTCAACAACCATGTGATCACCTGCGGTCGAGGGATCGTGATAGCTATGCCTGTGGTCGGCCAAGTGTGCGACTGCGGGAAGTTCGTTGCTACCGGGGTGCCGGCGGTGCCCTTGCAGTACAGCCCCACGGGAAGGCTGGTCGGTCGGTGACGGAGCGGGACTGGCTCGGCGTTGCCTTGCTGGTGCTGTTGCTCATGTGTGGCGTGTCGTGGTGGATTGAGACGCGGGGCAAGCGGTGATCCGCTACACGTGCGACAGGTGCGGGAAGGCGATGCCGACGACCACCGAGGGGTTCTGGCACCTGCGGCACTCCGATGCTATCCCGCACGAGAGCGCGTTGCAGATATGTTGGGAGTGCTTCTACTGGCTGTTCCCTGGACGTGAAGTGAAGTTGACAGGAGGTAAGAATGGCTGAAGAGATCAAGTTCCCAAGTAAGGCACAGGTCGATCCGGTGCCTCAGAGAATGTGTGCGAGCTGTGCGGCATGGCAACCGCCACCGGCAGAGTCAGGTCAGCAGATGGGGCAGTGTCGGAGACATCCACCGACGCCGTTTCTCATGCAAGTCAAGACCGGCAACATCGTTGGGGTAGGTGGAGGACATCAGCCGAACGTCCAGCCCACGATCATAAGCGCATGGCCTCCGTCTCCACCCAACGGCGGGTGCATGGACTGGATGCCGGAAGAGCAGAAGGCGACGCCGTGACGGAAGCGGAGGAGCTGCTGTTCTCGTCTGACCTTGTAGGCTTGCAGTGGCCCGACGGCAAGGACGCTCAGGAGGACATACGGCGCAAGGCTGCTGGCGACTATGTGCTTAAGATCGGCATTCGTCTTGACGGCGTGCGCTAATGGCTAAGACGCGACCAGTCCTTACCCCGGCACAGATCGAAGCGGGAGTCCAGAAGAACGCCACCGAGTACGAGAACCGTGTCACTGCCCTCCGTGCTCTGCATGACTCGAAGGCGTACAACCCCGAGATGAGCTCTGAGGCGCTGAGCAAGGCGGCCCTTGAAGCTGGGAGGGCTGCTACAGGCAAGCCTGCGATGGCACTGCACGGTCCTGGTAACGAGGGAGATGTCAGGGCGGCCGGGCGCGATGCTGAGGCTGAAGCACTGGCAAAGGCGAGTGGAGGGAGACGCAATGGCAGGAAAGCCAAGGTCGAAGAAGGCGAAAGCGGCGAAGGTGTCGAAGGTGATGCGGGAGTACCGGCAAGGGAAGCTGCGTTCGGGCAGCAAGCACGGCCCGCGAGTCCGTTCGCGCAAGCAGGCAATAGCCATAGCCTTGTCGCAGTCTGGACAGAGCAAGTCTACGAAGCGGAGAGCGAAGAAGCGGTGAGGGCGCTTGTCCCCGCTGGTGCTAAGGCTGTCGAGGTGTTTCAAATCTGGAAGGCTACGGCTCTGGTGAAGGCATGAAATACCGCGAGGACGAGGGAAAATGGCACACACCGACTCGCAGGAAGTTTCGAGCGATGTGCTGTGATTGCGGTCTCGTTCATGTCATAGACCTTCGCCTTGTTAGAAACAAGTACGGGAAGGGAATGACGATTCAATGGCGGTGGGCGAGGGACAATAGGGCAACCGCAGCCACGAAAACGCGAAGAGCGATCACGAAATGATCGTCAAGAAGTACAGCCCATGCTCCCCGGTAATCGAGAGCTTCCACCGCTGCGACTCGCAGGCGCGGGCGCTAGTGGGAGCTGTCGGCACTGGCAAGACCACGGCTGCGATATGGGAGATAGGGTTCAACCTTCCCCGGCGCATCTACATGAATTGGGGAATAGCGGAGACGCGGTTTTTCGTTGTTCGTAAGACGTTCGACAGTCTGATGGACTCCGACTTCACCGAGGCCATGGACTGGTTCTCACACGGCGTGTGGAAGCCGTCGAGGAAGCTGCTGACGATCCGGTGGCCGGCGTCGAAGAACTGCCCGTCACCGCTCATCGTCCACCTGAAGTTTCTGTCGTGCAACACTCCTGAGGAGGAGGGGAAGTTCAGGAGCCAGAACGTCACGGGAGCGTGGATCGACGAGGCAGACCAGCTCTCCATCCTGGCGAAGAACATCATCAAGGGCCGGTGCGGCAGGTACCCCAAGCAGAAAGAGACTCCGGTCGGGTTCGTGCCGCGCTACATCGTGGAGACTTCCAACCCGTTCCCTGCGGATCACCCGATGTACACCACCTACGATTGGAAGGGGCCCGAGGTCATCATCGAGCCTGCGCCACAACTGCGGTGCGTCAATAAGGCGTGTGACAAGACGTTCTCTATGAGCAAGACCTGTCCGAAGTGCGGGTCTCCGGGCGAGCTCACGGGACGGAAGGACTGGCGCACAGGGACGTACAACTGCGGGAACATCGTGAGGAAGCTGCCCAACGGCGGGCCGATCCCTACGGTGCCGCCGACGCAAGATCATATTGGTTTCTGGCAGGAGCCGGGCGAGAACGAGGAGAATCTGAGGCCGGGGTATTGGGACTCACTGAGGCACGACTATTCCGAGGCTCCCGAGATGATAGCGATTCTCGTTGATGGGGAACCCGGGTACAAACCGAGAGGCAAGCCTGTGTACAGGAACTTTGACAAGAGCGTTCACATGGCGAAGGAGCGGTTGATCTGGAAGCAGGTCCGCGACCAGTACACGGGGGACATGAAGGGCGTTCCCTTGCTGTGCGGGTGGGACTTCTCGGGCAACTTCCCCGCTGCCGTGGTGACACAGCGTGTGGCTCCCATGAGCTACCAGGTGTTGCGCGAGTTCTATGATGACCGCATGCAGGCGATAGACTTCGCCAAGTGGGTGCTTGAAACCCTGAACATGGAGTACTCGGGATACGAGGGAGTACACTTCGCGGACCCCGCGAGCTGGGCGCAGTATTCCAGCGCGTCGGGTGGGTTCACGAGCAATGCGAAGATGGTCGAGGAGCAGTGCGGGCTGATGATGACGCCGAGTAGGAATGAGCTTGACCTGCGCATCTCGGCGGTGGACCAACTGTTGATCCGGCGCAACGGACTGTTGATAGACCCGCAGTGCTTTATGATCCTCAACGGGTTCGTGGGAGGATACGTTCGGGAGGAGAATCCGCGCATGGGGGACAAGAACTACAAGGAGTTGCCCATCAAGAACAACTTCTCTCACATCCATGACGCCTTGCAGTACTGCTTTGTCACCGAGATATATCCGAAGGTGAAGGAGCCTCGTCCCGAGATCGCCGAGGAAGAGGAGTTGATCGCTTCATTCCCTGAGCGTATGACAGCGTGGGGATCGGGGCCGAGGAACAAGAAGATACTCAGGGACAGCACGGGGATGCCGATAGAGCCGAGCTACAGCCCGTCGCACGCGACGACTGCGGCCGGGTGGGACCCTCGGCGCAGGAAGTGAGGAAACAATGGTCGCCGATATGGTGCGTGCCGAGACGGTACGACAGGCGGGTGAACGGCCCTTTGAAACAGCAGGCGGCCAATTTTCAAGGAGGTTTGACATGCACATTCTAGTTGACCTTGACGGGACGCTGGCGGTCTTTCGTGGCTGGTACGTGATCGGTGAGCCCATCGACGAGATGGTGTGGCGCGTTCGTGAGTGGCTGCGGGACGGGAAGGAGGTCCGTATCTTCACGGCCCGTGTTGCTCCCGGCCCAGACGAGGAGACGCAACGGCTCATGGTCGAGGAGTGGACGCGGGACATGTTCGGGATGACCTTGAAGGTGACCAACCAGAAGGATGGAAAGACGGAGGCTATTTATGACAACATCGCTTTTCGTGTTGAGAAAGACACGGGGAAAGTGGAATGACTGTTCGCTGTGACCGCTGCAAGTTGACGTACACCATCAAGGGAGACGGTCCCTATGTATGCCCGCATTGCGGAGGGGTTGGACATTCTGAGCTACCAATAGGAGGACGCAACGGTGAAGACAGAAGACGTGTTGATCGAGGCTGACCGCGACGGCGGGTTGGTCATACTACGGGGCGAGGGGACGATGATCGATCGCAAGAACAGCGTGCGCGTGTCGTCAGTGATGGCCCGGGCTCTACGAGCGTTCAAGGACGACATCGAAGAGCTGAAGGGTCTTGCCAAGAAGAAAGGCGGCAAGTGATGCTGGACCTGCGGGTGGTCGTTTTCCGAGAGGACAACCGGGAGGGCGGGACGGTGGTGGAGTACCAGGTCGATGGCCGGGTGAAGACACAGACCGTCCCGCGCATGGTCGGGGAGCTGCTGGAAGCACTCGTTGACCAGTGGAAGAAGTTCGACGAGGCAAAGACAGCATTCGAGGAGTGGAAGCATGAGCGATCTGAGCGCACTGATGGGCGGGACGGGAGCGGGGCAGTCAAGCGACTCGCAGGGGACGATGCCGGACGCGGGGGCGTCAAGCGACCAGCAGCCCGCAAAGAAAAAGCGGTCTCCCGTAAAGCCTGACGCCGTACTCCGCAAGGAGAAGGTGACGGGGATCACCGCGGAGTGGTCTGACTCGGAACGGCGGTGGGTGTTCCCGGGGCTTTCCACGACGATGGGCGGCCCGAAGGCTGACAAGACTGCCGCCGATCAAACCGCAGGGCAGGACGATCCTCAGCTTGCCAACATTGCCCACCTCGCCGAGAACGAGAAGTGGTCCGATGCGTGGACGGAGATCAACAAGCTGGACGCCACCAAGTACGCCGACAACAAGACGTACATCCAGATGAAGCGGGCCATAGCGAACAAGCTCGGGGTGTAGGCCGTGCCGGAAACCACAATCGGCGTTTCGCGTCTCATCTCAAGCGGCCACTCGGGGGAGACTGCCTCTACCACGGGGATCGTGCAGCATGGGAACCCGACCGCCGAAGACCTGGTGAAGCGGCAGAAGAGGTTGGAACGCGCCCGCTTCTCCCAGGACAATGTTTGGGACGACATAGACCAGTTCGTCACCTCCCGGCGGAGCCACTACAACGTGGGGTACATCCGTGGGGATTCTCCCAACGACGAGGGCGGGAGCAGCATCTACGACGACGCGGCAGCCGATGCCATCCAGAAGTTCAGCGACAACTTTCAGGCACAGACGGCGAGTCCGATCATAAAGTGGTCTGACGCGCGGTTCCGTGGGCCGCTACGCACTGACACTCGTGCATCGAAGTGGATGGACGAGATGCAGGAGGCGAGGAACTACGAGCTCGCGCGTAGCAACTTCTACGAAGAGTACAACGAGTGCGTGCAGGACGCAGTGAGCCACGGGGTAGCCACGATGGCCGGGGCGGACTGGAACCACGAGAAGAACAGGATGGAGTTCCGGTCCTTCCACCCGCGGAACATCTTCATGGCGTTCAACCTTCAGGGACAGCCGATCCTGTGGCACGAGAAGTTCACTCTTACCGGACGGCAGGTGCTCACGGAGTTCCCGGGCGTCGATCTGCCTCCTGAGACAAAGAAGAAGATCGCCGAGAATCCGTTCCGGGAGTTCATGTGTATCCATGCCATATACCTGAGGGCTGAGCGGGACGTGAAGAGCCCGGCGGCAACAGACAAGAAGTGGGCGAGCGTGTGGGTGTTGGAGGTCGAGCGGTTCATCCTTCAGGAGAGCGGATACGACGACCTTGACCAGCCAATGGACACGTGGATATGGCGCAAGGGCGGGCCGAACCTCTATTCCTTCTGCCCGGCGACGGACGCTATCTATTCGGTGATGATGGAGAACGACACGGCGAGAAGCCTGTTGAAGTTCGTACAGCTTTCTATTGAGCCCCCGCTACTCATCACCGAGGGCGTCAAAGGCAACGTCAACTTCTTCCCTCTCGGGCAGACAGTGCTCCATGGGCCGAACGATAAGGTGCAGGCGTTCCAGTTCCCGACCAACTTCCAGATCGGCGTGGAGCAGTTGAACGACCTACGGAAGCAACTCGCAACGCGGTTCCGCGCAGACATCTTCTCGATGATGCAGGAGCTCCCGGGGACCACGACGGCGTTCCAGGCGTCTCAGGTTGCAGGGGAGAAGGCATCCGGGCTCATCCCGATTGTGACCCGATCCTCTTCTCAGATGCTCATCCCGAAGCTGGACAAGATTGTACACACACTGGCAAAGGCTGGGCGGCTCCCCGCGCCGCCCCAGTCTGTCATGCGCTACGCCAAGAGTCCCGTTGACATTGAGATGGTCGGACCCGTTGCCACCGCGGCGAAGCGGTTCCTGAGCCAGCAGGGGTTCAACGCCATGATGGCGCAGCTACAGCAGATCGCCATGACCACGAAGGATGCACCGCAGTTCTTGCAGTCTATCCTTGAAGGCTTCAATCCCGACGAGGTGAGGAAGTTCGTCATTGAGTCCAACAGCGCCCCGCAGAAGATTCTTCTTGACGACGAGCAGTTGGCGGCGATCCGGCAGATGAAGCAGAAGATGATGCAGCAGCAGCAGGCCATGCAGAAGCTACAGGGGATCACCAAGGCGGCACAGCAGGGCAGTCAGGCACCCGAGCCCGGGAGCGTGACGGACCAGATGATGGGAGGTAAGTAGTGGCACTGTTCGAGAACATCCAGAGGGCGGCGATACGGGCACAACTTGCCGGCCAAGAGGCAACGGAAGTGTTCATGTCGGGGCTGACTCAGCATCACTTGTCAAACGAGCTGACACGGCACCCATCGTTATTCACCATGAGGAACAAGCCGAAAAGCGTATGGCCCTCCGAGATGGAGCGCCGACTCCCAACGGAGATAACGGTGGGCACCAAGTCAGGGACGTTGCGGTTGAAGATACGCATACGGGAAAGCGTGCCTACGGACAGCTTCAACCTAGAGTTCAAGAAACTGGTGAAGCGGATCGACTACAAGACCGGGAGGGAAGAGTATGTCCCCGAGCAGTCTTGACGAAGAGCAGGAGATGCGGCGGCGCACGCTGGACATGTTCAGCATGGACATGCCGGCGGTGGCGCACTTCCTGAACCGCTTTTTCTTCTGGCACGGGATGCTGGCAAACGATGCACAGGTGTCGTGTCACAACTCGGCAGAGGCTTTCATAGTGTGGCTGATGGGCGGCAAGGTTCCCACGCACGTAGACCCTCGGTTCGTGGAGCAGTTGGAGACACTGCTGGGCTCCGAGGGGGGTCTTGCCAAGAAGATGAGCGGCACCTCATATGAGGGGAAGACGAAGCCGCGAAAGGCTAAGAGAGGTAACGATGTCTGACGCAGCGAATCTGAACGGAAATGGAGCGGCGGCCGGCGGTGCCGGAGACGCAGGCTCGGCTAAGGTCTCTCTTCCCGGGTACGTCAAGGACAACCTGGGCAAAGAAGTCTACGAAGACCTGTCCAAGAGGATCGAGAAGGATCCGGAGGTTGCCAAGAGCATCCCCGCGACACTCCCCGATCTGTTCAAGGGATGGGACTCCGCGAGGACCGAATTGTCCAGTGCGATCCGGCGCCCCAAGGAAGGAGCGAGTAAGGAAGATTGGAGCCAGTACTGGAAAGCACTGGGCCGGCCAGACTCCCCGAAGGACTACGCCTTCACGAAAATAGAACTACCGAAAGGGATGCCTTACGACGAAAAGCAGGCTGAGCTGTTTGCTCAGTGGGCGCACGATGAAGGACTTTCCAAGACGGCCGCACAGAACATGTACAACAAGATCATGGCCGCCAACGTGGAAAACTTCAAAGCGTTCGATGCCGGGCAGCAGAAGGCGAAGGCTGAGGCCGACGCCACCCGTGCCCGAGACCTTGACGCGGTGCGTACCGCGCTAAGGACTCAGTGGGGTCAGGCATACGATTCGAGGATGCCGAGGAACATGGCGGCGTTGCAGAATCCGATGATGATCCCCGCGACTGTCGCGCAAAGGCTCGACCAGTCAGGAATCCTTCGAGACCCGGCGTTCCACCTCTGGTGGGACCGACAGGTGAGCATGATGTCCAGTGACAGAAAGCTCGGGCTGAAGGGTGAAGAGGGAGACGGGTTAGAGGAAGAGACTCCGGCGGCGGATGGACATCTTCCCAAGGGGTTCTTCAAGAACACCGAGAAGCGGCACCCGGCAAGAAAGAAAGCGTCGTAAGACCCCGATTGAGGGGAGATCATGGCAGGGAACAGTTTCGGCTCGGTCGTGACAATGGCCGAGGCAGTCAAGAACATCGGGCCGTCAGGCGAACAGCTTGCCGTCGTCGATGTCATATCGCAGGGAACCCCCATCATCGAAGAGGGGCATTGGGAGGAGTCCAACGACTACAACTCCTACCGGCTCCTTCAGACGATGACCGAGGCGGTGGGTACCGATGCGATCATCAACCAGGGCGTGAACTGGGAAGTGAACACGCTTCGCCCGGTCACGGAGGTCATCCAGGAGCTTGAGTCGGCTCTGAAGATCGACATCCGCATTCTGCGAAAGCAGAAGAATGCGGAGGAGTTCAAGCGCATCCAGGCAGAGCTCTTCATCCGTGGCCTTGCAAAGAGCTTCCACGACAGGGTGTTCTACGGGAACACTCCGATAGGGCAGACCACGAGCGTTTCCCCTGACGAGATCACGGGATTGCACTCGCGGTTCAACAGTATCTCGGGGATCACGTACAACCAGATTCAGGGCGTGCCCTACTGGCCGGGGAACGTGGCCTCGGCGGGAGGTGCCACGGGCGGCGGTGAGTCGTCCCTGTGGATCGTGAAGTGGGGCAAGGACGGTGTGTTTTTCCCCTTCCCCCGGGACGGACAGGACTTCATCAACATCGAGGACATGCCGGAAATCCAGCTCGTCTACGATGCGAACAACCGGCCCTTCAGAGCAGAGGTGACGTTCTTCTCCATCGGGTTCGGGCTGTGCGTCGCCGACTGGCGGTGCGTGCAGCGCATGTGCAACATCGATCTGACCCACCCGTGGTCTTCGGACATCATGGTGCAGCTCCTCGCGGGGCTCCCGGATACCGACATGACCGGGGTTGTCGCGTACTGCACGCGGCAGGTGTGGGTGCAGGCAATGCAGCAGGCCAAGAACAACGCCAACAGCTTCCACTTCGACGACGCACCGTGGGGCAAGAAAACGGCGTTCTTCATGGACATCCCCTTCCGCGTCGTGGACAGGCTCTCCTCTGCTGAGCCGGTCATCACCTGAAAGGAGGGTGGGAAAATGGCACGAAGAGACGCAGGCGACATGTTCTCTCAGGCGCAGGCCATCACGGCGCTGTCCCAAGCGAGCACGTTCTATGTTGACATGTTCGATCCGTCACATCAGATCGGGCAGGCGGTCAAGCCGCCGTTCCTCCATGTGAAGGTCAACCAGACGTTCACAGGAGCGAACATGAATGTCCTGAACATCTACTTTCAGGACGCACAGCAGGCAGCGGGTTCCGTGGGACCGAATGCGATTCCCGGGACGTTCGAGAACACCGGGATCTCGATCATCAATATCCCCAAGGCGGCATTGGTGGCGGGGACGGACCTGATCCTCATTCCCTTCCCCATGAGCGGGGGGGTATACGGGATCCAGCAGACTTCGGTCCAGCCCGACACGCTTTCCGATTCTCCCGTGCAGAGGTTCGTGCAGTTCCTCTACACCGTGGACGGAATCCCCGGGACCGGATCGATTGACGCCTGGCTGGACTCGCTGTAAAGGAGGGGCCATGGGTTCCTATGTCGGCCACGCCTACGACGGCAAGAAGCCTCGAGTCGCCACTGACATCTACGCTTCCACGCGGGTGGAGGGGAAGAACGTCAAGGTGGTAGCGCGGGCGGTGCCGCACACGGCGGAGTGCAAGCCGGAAAACCAGTACGGAAAGTCCCGCATCATCGCGGGCGGAAAGGGGAAGAAATGATCCACAAGGACAACAAGAACATCCCGCGCAAGAAGATCACTCTTGACGGCGGGCGGACCAACCAGTACGGAGAGAACCGGACCATCGCCGGAAGCATGAAGGGCACCAAGCCCGGCAGCAAGTCTCGCCCGCATCCGTAGGAAGGTAGGGGCCGGGGAAACTCGGCCCCACTTCTATGTCGTGGACTGACCTTCAGATCGCAAATCTCGCACTCTTGAAGCTCGGGGAGCAGGTGGTACGTGTCACCTCGATCACCTCCGACACGTCCAAGTACGGTCAGATGGTGGCACAGATTTACGAGCTCACGAGGCAGGAAGAGATACGCTCATTCAAATGGCAGTTCGCCATCAAACGCCAGCAGGTGAATCAGGCCCAGGTGACCACCACGGCACTGTGGACCGCGGGGTCCACCACCATGACCGTGGGGACGACTGTGGGAATGATAGCCGGATGGCTTGTCACTAGCATTCTGATTCAGGGCGGAGGGCAGATTTCCGTACCCCCGGGCATTCCCTCCGGGACGACAATCCAGTCTATCACGGACGGGACGCACATCGTCATGTCGGCTCCGGCCACGGGAGGGGGACAGGGGACGCTCGTGTTCCAGGTGAACAACCTGACGGGGTACTGGTTCGCCTACACGGCCCCGGCAAATCTCAGGGGCGTGGACATCTACGCCGTGTTCCCCAACTACACGTTTGTGTGGCCCTTCAAGATTCAGAACATCGTGGAGTTTGGGTTCATCTACGAGGCGGGGTACATCTACACCAACCTTGACCCCGGGAACGGAAATCCGATCTTCCAGATGGTCGTTGACCCCGGGGTGGCTCAGTACCCCTCCGATTTCGTGGAGGCTCTTTCCTGCCGGCTGGCGATGAAGATGTGCCGGCCCGCGACGAAGGACGAGGCAGTGCTTGTTGCGCTGGGGAATGAGTACTCAGGGATTCTGGAAAGGGCCCGGGGAAATAACCAGTCCGAGGCCATGAACGATGAGATGGGAAGCTCGTGGTGGGGTGACCGGCAGAGGGGAGGACACTGATGCCGAGGGTCAATGCCCTTATCAGTGACTTCTCGGCAGGCGAGATCGCCCCGTGGTACTTCGGGAAGACGACGAACCCGGCGTACTACAAGGGCTCATCTCAGATGATCAACTTCATGCCCAGGATGCAGGGAGGATTCAGGAAAGCTCCGGGGTCGATTTTCTGCGGTCACACCGGGGGGCCGGACGCTGTTGCTCAGATCATGGCTATCAAGCTCGGTGTGAACCTCTCCTACGTCTTGGAGTTCACGAACAACCTGGTGAGATTCTGGAAGTTCACAAACGGGGCGCTATCGTACCTCGCTGGGAAAGACATCATCACTACGTACACCACGGCTGAAACTTCACAGCTTCAGTTCGCGTGGATGTTCCCGGACCTGTTCATTGCCCACCAGAACCATCCCCCGGCAAGGATACGGTGGTCAACGGGTGACAACTTCGCCATGCAGAATCTCAATTTCGTGGCCACCAGCTTCACCTTTACGGCTGTGTTCGCGGCGGGTTCTACTCCTACTCTGACAAGTATCGCCGGGGTTCCAGGGCAGACTGCGACAAGTATCCCTCTTCCTTCATCAAATCAGCCGGGGTTATGGGTTCTCACGGACATTACGACGCCGGGAAACTTAGCAGCAGGGATGTACATAACCCAGGTCTCACCATCAGCGGTACCAACTCTAAGCATACCAGCGGCCTCCGCTACTACTGCTGGAACATCGCTCGGTGCAAGTGCAGCATTGCCGGGCGACACTTTGTTTTACACGCAGGTTAATGTCCCTTTCCAGAGTGCGGGAAACTATCCCCGGTGTGTTGGGGTGGCGTATCAGCGCATTTGGTTTGCCAACACGGCAAACCAACCTGAAACCGTGTGGTCGTCTATCGTTGGGGTGTGGGACTCAGGAGACCCGGTCGGAGCCGCTGGGAACGTGAACATGAATCTGTTCGAGGCAACGACCTACCCTCAGCAGCAGATGATTGTTGACGCCTCGGGGAATCCCACTTCAAGCCCTCCGGCCTATCAGAACGTCCAGCAGACGCAGAATGCGGTAGCGGACTCTGACGGTATTCAGGCTACGCTCACTGAGACGCAGAGTGAAATACTGTGGATAGCGGGGTCTCACGATCTTCTTCTCGGCGCGGCGGATGGAGAAGTAGTGATCCCTGCCAACACGGCTGGCATCATAGGGATTTCTCCCAACAGTATCTCCGACAACATGATCTCACGGTCCGGGAGCGCACCGATTCAGGGCGCTGTTTTGGTCAGCGGAATGGTGTTCGTGCAACTCGGGGGGCAGAAGGTTTTCGAGATGCTATGGCAGGGCGTTAACAACCAGTACAACCCGCCAAGCGATTTGTCGTGGTTCAGCAGTCACCTCTTTGTAGGGAACCCGATCACGCAATGGGATTTCCAGCAGGCCCCAGACACCGTTGCCTACTTCTTGAGAACAGACGGGACACTCGCGGGTTTCCACTACTCCCCCCAGCAGGGCGTCATGGCGTGGTGGCAGAGAAAGACCCGCTCGGGTGATGTCATCAACAGCGAGGCAGTCCAGACGGGTCCGAATGGCGACGTGCTGTTCCTGTCGGTCACTCGCGGGGCGTACAACTACATCGAACAAGTGACTTCCCCGGACTGGACAGACGTTAGGCTGTCCTGCTACATGGATGCCGCAACTCAGAAGTACAACGCCATTGCGTACACGACTGTTACCGTGGACACATCGTTCAACGGCGTCACAATGGGCGTGGTAGCAGACGGGAAGTACTTGGGTACGGCCGTCCCCGTCGGTGGCGTCCTGACTCTTCCCGGCGGTGTGAAGGCCAACTACGCAACCGTGGGGCTAATACTTCCGACGCCTACAGTCAAGACGATGCCGCTTTCCCCTGACGGCAAGTATGGCCCGGGGCTCACTGACCTGCGAAACATCGATCACGTGGGGCTCATCCTGTACAACACGCTCGATATACAGGTAGGGACAGACGGCGCATCGCTTCAGCCTTGCCCCGAGATCGCGGCGGTTGCGATTGCCAACCCCACACCGTACACCGGGGAACCCGAGCCTATTGCGATTCTTACGAGCAATCAGAGGGAACCCGTGTTCGTTGTGCAGTCTGCCAACCCGCTCCCGTGTGAAGTGACAGCCATGGTCCCCGAGGTGACTCTGTAATGGCTGACCATATTGGCGGTGACATACTTGGAGCACTGCTAGGCGGAGTCATTGGTGCCATCGGGGGTTTCCTCGTTGGCGGTCCCGGAGGAATGGTAGCAGGGGCTCTTCTCGGTGGTGCTCAGGGAGTAACTACTGCCGAGGGGCTAATGAACGCAGGGGACGCCGCGGCCCTGGCGAAGGCGAATACCGGAACCCCTACTCCTCCGCCGGCTGTTGCTCCTACGCCAACGACGCCTACCGCACCGAACGCTCCTACAGGTCCGCAGACTCCGGCTCCGTCAACTCCTCCGACTTCCTACGCGCAGAGCGACATGGACATCGCGTACCAGAAGGCAGCCGAGGCGGAGCTACAGATACAATCCACACAACAGCAGTTGGGGCAGACGCTCCTCAATCAGCAGGTATCAGAGATTCAGTCTGAAGGGTCGATCAAAGAGTACGCGGCGGGGCGCGGGTTGAAGATGGAAGGATCCCCGTTGATGCAGTTGATTGTCCAGCAGCAGACGGGGAAGGCAACGGCTACGTTCACGGAAGAGCAGGGGGCCGCCGCGCTCACGGGCATGGGGATTGCCCGGCAGACGGCTTTCGATGCCGCCAACCTCGCGGCAAAGGAGAACATCCAGTATATAGACCAGAACCTCTCAAACGCATGGCTGACAGCTTTCACGAACACCATCAACATAGCTTCAAGCATGGTTGGGAGCTTCTGGAATCCTTCGACGGAGAACAAGGCGGTGAGTGATACCTCCTTCTTCGGAGGATATGACTACGGACAGGGCTACCCCAACGCCAACGCTTTTGGCGGTGGATTCATGGTCCCCGGTAGCGGGTACGGATAATGAGCAACGCTTTTACGCCTACTCCGAGCGCAGTAGAGGGATTCGGAAACGCGGTGGTTAATCTCGGCATGACGATTGCCGGGAAGCTGGACCAGGCGACGATGACAGCGCAGTACAACAACGGGCAGGAGATTCTGCGCCGCTCCACGAATGACTTCCTACAGAAGCTCTCCAAGGACACAAACACCGATGGGTACTCGGAAAAACTGTCGAAGTTCGAGGATGAGACGTGGAAGCAGCTCGACAAGGTAGTAACACATCAGGGAGCAAGGAATCAGCTTTTCCAGTGGTGGCAGGGGAATCGTGACACCGTAGAGTCCGACGTTCAGGCGCAGGCGATGAAGGTCCAGGGGCAACAGGCGCTTGGGCTGCGCGAGCAGACGCTTAACTCGGTTCTCTCGGATACCTCGCTCACGGCTGAGCAGCAGAAACAGAAGTACCTTCAGGTGACACAGCCGCTTGTGGAAAACGGTCTCATTGAGCCGGCGACAGCAGAGACGGACAGGTACAACTTCTTTCACAGCGCCGATGTCCAGCAGGCGACCAACGGTGCCTTCGCTTTTATGAGGAACAAGGGGGCGGACGGGCTTCCTGACTTCTCGGGGGCACACGCTTTTCTCGCTGATCCTCAGAACACCATGGGGCTGTCGGCAACGGAAGTGGACACCATCGACAAGAAGATCACGACGATGGAACACGCTCAGGACTACGAGAACCAGAAAGCCAACGCCTCAACGGAAAGGAACCTCACGGACAAAGAAAGCGCCGTGTTGATGGGCAACGGGAAGCTGTCCGACTTTCAGGATGCCATCAACAAGGCAACCTTCGTTGGTACAACTCAGGCTCAGGCGCAGGCGAAACTGAAATGGGCCAAAGAGTACGACGCCATGGTGGACGAGCTTGCCAGGCGTCCGAAGAACACGACCCACAACATCCTCGGCGACGAGGATAACCCCGTTCTGAACGATCTCCTTACACAAGCAATGGACCCACGGGCTCCCAACACGGAAGCCTACTACAACGCAATCACGTTGAAGGCCATGAAGGCGTATCATACCGACCACACGATCACGGACACTCAGTTTGAGAAGATCGCCAATGCCGCGAAGCCGAGAACGGACAACCGAATGGCTCGGTACGAGTTGACGTTGAGTGCCCCAGCGGGTTCGGCCGATGTCGTCAAGAACGCTTTCACGCAGGCAAAGGCGGACTTTGCCAACTATCTGAACAACAACCCCACGGCAGACTCGGCTCAGGTAGATGCCTACGCTCAGAAGGTTCACGACATGGCGGTGAAGGGGATTGCAAGCAAAGCGGGGGCAACTTATTTCAGCGACCCCGTGAGCGCGATTCTCGGAGGGGTCCCCATCACTGCGGCCCAACCTTCAAGCCGGGCCTTTGAGACTCCGCAAGGGCAGGCTTCCACTCCACAACAGACCTTGGCGGACAAGAAAGTCACCGTGGCATCAACCTACACTTCAGGAGGCAGGACGTACTACACGGGGCAAGACGGGAAGAAGTACCAGGTGGTCAACGGTGTCGTTGCTTGGTGGGATGGTAGCGCATGGCAGATCCTCAAGTAGACTTCGGCGGAGCACCCCCGGACTTTGGCGGGGCTCCTCCTGATCTTGGTGGCCCCCCGCCGCAGTCGGCAGATGAATCCCGGCAGACCTTCATGCAGTACCACCCGGGAGGACCTGCTGAAGCGGCATCCGCGCTGAGGGCGGGAGCACAACTTTCCCCGCTTGTTCACCCGGCCATCACGGCGAACAACCCATCGGCTGTAGCTGAAGGGATTTACGGGAAGAAGATGAAGGCCACGGAGCTGTGGGGCAAGATCGAGAGTCTTGTCGGCGAAGGGACGAAGTGGGTTGACCGGGCCGTCCAGCAGACCAAGGGGACCATCGGAAGTATCAACGCCACCAATCAGCTCAACGCTCTCAGTCAACGGCAGATGAGCGGCGGGGGTCCGGGCAAAGATACGGCTCTCGACCAACAGATAGCCGACCTTTCCACGCAGGCAGACCCGAAAGACCACCTTGGCGCGGTACCCTCATTCATTCTCAATCTACCCTACCAGCTCGGCTATCAGGGTCTTGCTGCGGCGGATAACGTGGCGAACGAGGTTGCCTCGCTGGTGACTCTGGAACCTCTTCGGAAGACCTTTGGGATACTCCCGGGGACCAACTTTGAAGCCAACGCCGAGTGGGGGGCTGATGCTTTTCTAGGTTCCTTCACGGGGGCGGTCTACCGGGGGCGGCTTGCGGCGGCAGCATCGGTAGCAGAGAATGCAACATGGGCTTCAAGCGAGAGCGAATCACGAACGGGCATTGCACAGACCAAGGCGGAAGCTGCAACGGCGGCAGCGGCAGCCGCGAAAAGGATGAACACAAACGCTACCCTGACGGCGATAGGGGCAGGACTTGCTCAGGCTGCTTTGTTTGCCGTGAAGATCCCGGGGCTAGGCAAGGCCATCGAAGCGGGAGCAGGTGCGGGAGCCACGAGTCTTGAAGCGATGATAGACAACGCGGTAGCGAAGGGGGCAACCCGTGCGGCTGCGGAGCGACTCATCTACGAAGCGGCAGAACAGGGGACTTTGAAACCCGCACTATCGGGGGTGATCTCAGCTACGGCAAGGGTCGGTCTCCCTCTTGCTCAGCAGGCCACCTACGGGATTCTCGGGGCCGCGGTCAACGACTCAGCTACGGTGATCTCTGACGTTCTTCACAACGCTGTCAGCCAGAACAAGATTCCCCTTCCTGCGGTGGAATCGATCCTGGCAGACTTGGGGATCGGTGCGGCCGGCGGGTTGGTAATGGGCGTGGGCGCGGAAGGACTTGGGGCCGCGTCCCGTCTCATCCCCGGGGGATTTCTGGATCGGGCTGTGCAGGATGCCGCAAAGCAGGTTGATGCCAAGACATCCGAGAGCACTATCCCCGGTCGGCCAACTGTGGAGCAGAACAGGGCGGCATACGACGCTCGCATGGCGCAGTTGAAGGAAACGCACGATTCACTTGTAAGCAAGATGGCTACCGTGAAAGACCCCGAACAGCGGGCCATCATGCAGGCTCGGATAGACGACCTTTCCAAGCAATTGAAAACACCGTTCGATGTTGACCTGCAGTGGTTTGCCAAAGCCCCGGCGGACGAGACTCTCGGGAATCTCTTCGCCGATGAGCAGGCCAATCCTCAGCCGGAGAAGCCATTTGAGCTACAGCAACCAGTAGAAGCCCCGACGAAGAAAGCGGTACCTCCATCGACTCAAGAGAAGTTCGGTTTCGCCGATATGACGCAGGCGCAAGTACAGGACGAGGCGCAACAGCAGCGCATGTTCGAGGGACCGCAGATGGAGCAGTCTTTCGAGGATTGGGTGGCGGCCGGGGAGAAAGCCACGGCTCCCACCGAGGACCCCAACTTCACTCCGAAAGACCCCGGGCAGTTCAACAAGGAGTTCATCGCAGGGCTGAACGATCCGCAAGTGGCAGCCAATTTCGTGCTGGAGCTCCGGGGCAGGGGAGAGGCCAAGAACATCAGCACGGACCTTGAGCGTATAGCCTACATGCACCGAGACGACAAGAACCCCGTGCTGACAGACTCCGAAATGGTGCGCTTCCGGTCCGCAGTGCGTAGGAACATCGACCTTCTCAAGCAGTATCAGGCGGCGAACGGTGACGAGAACATGGTCCGGCAGTTGGAGCACGAATCGACCCTGCCGGACCCGACCGAGGTTCGGCTAAGGAAAGACCTGACGGCGGCAAAGGCAAAGGTAAAAGAGCAGGAGGCGTTGCTTGAACAGTTGCGCCAGCGGGCTGATATCGAGCGACAGAGGAATACACCGGAGCAGCAAGTCAAGACAGGCAAGGAGTTCTCCGAGACGGCACAGCAAGCAGTAGAGCGGGAGTTCGCAGCGCAGGAAGAGGCGGTAGCGAAGGCGCACCGTGACGAGGCGATCCTTGAGGCACAAGCTACAAAGACTCTTGACACCACGGCAGCGAGCGTTCAGGAGGCACTTTTCAAAGACCCCGGGTATGAACATGCGCAGGCAAAGATAGCCGATCTGAAAGACAAACTCTCCACGGCACAGCGCGATCTCATCCAAGCGCAGCGCGAAGCGGCGTATACGGCGAGATACGAGAGGGCCGTTGCCGGGGCAGAGAGGAATATGGCCAAGGAGATCACGCAGCAGAAGGCGCAACATAAAGTTGATGCTCTGAACAGCAAGGTGATCCAGCTCAGCGACGCCCTCACCTCCGCGCGCAAGGAAGTTGGTATTGTTGTCAAGCTGGTGCGCGACGACTTCAAGCTACGGCAATCCGTTCGTGACGCTCAAGTGCAGGCGCGCAAGGTCCGGGACAAGATGTACTCCAACATCCAGAACATCGTGAAGAACAGGGCGATGCTCCCCGACGAGTACAAGGGGCCTCTGGATGCGATAGCGGGCAAGATCAACAAGGGCATGGGAAACGACACGATGCCCATCGACGCGATACGGGACATCGGAGCGCTCCTGGGGGATCACGACAAACATCCCTTCTCTGTGTGGGACCAGACTGACGTTGCTTACCTGACAGAGCTTGCCAAGAAGCCGCCCGATCAGTGGACAGTGAACGACCTGTCAATCGTACACGACGCTATCAACGATTTCGTTATGCAGCATGAGCTTGAAAACATGCTGAAGGTGCAGGGCGAGAAAGTGGCCCGGCAGTACGCGGCGCAGCAGATGAACGGGGAGGTTGCCAAGCGGTCTCCTGAGCAGTTGAAAGCGCACGTGCAGGCTATGAACGGGCGACCGGGGGCGGTTGACGCAATGTGGGGACTCCTAAAGGCGCTTGGCAAAGAGGAGATGCACTACTCCAACTTGATAGCATGGCTCTCGGGGGGCGAGGATTCCATGACCCACAAGGTGCTTGCAGGGGAAGTGGAAAAGGGGAGCATGGCTTTCCGCGAGCGCGTGAACAGGTGGGGCGAGCTCCATACGAGTTGGTTCAAGGAAAGGGGACTCAACGAGTTCGATTTCTTCCGGGCAAAGAAGAAGGTGCAAGTATCGGAGGACGGAGAGACCCGTGACCTGACTACCGGGTACATCATCTCGGCTATCATGCACAGCAAGCGCGAGGACAACATGGCGTCTTTCCTCCGGGGCACGTCCATAGCATCCGACAAGCATTTCAACATCGTGAAGATGGACGACGCGCTCATTCAGAAGATGTTCGACCAGTTGACCCCGCAGGAAAAGGAGTACGCCGATCACCTCACATCGGTCGTCTCACAGGTGAGCAAGGAGCTTGACGACGCTTTCTATGCCCGCTACCAGCGGCACCCCACGCTCATGGAAAACTACTGGCACATCTCTCGTATCACCGAAACCATGACACGGATTCAGGACAGGAAGTTCCAAGGGATTGATGTTGGGAATCCCGACATCTTCAAGCACCGCACCGGGGCGGTAACAGAAATCTACTGGCGGCCGGCGGAGACGGAGCTTTTTGACCTGATGAACCGAGCCGGACGATGGATCGACCTGGGAGAGCAGGTTGGTCATGCACGTTCGATGCTGGCAGAGATTTCCTTGGAGTTGAAGAAACAGCAGGGCGACGACAAGGCGACGAACATGATCGCCAAAGGACTCGCGGCTTACGCGGGAAAAGGATCGACCCCGGAGGAGTTTGAAAAGACAATCCTCAGGATGCGCTCCACGGGGATCAAGTCAGTGCTCGGGGGGCCACGGATCACGACTATGACGAAGAACGTCGCCCTTGGGATCCGGTCCATGCCGTACATCCAGAATAGGTCAAGCTGGGTGACTGCGGCAGCAGATGTCATGTCGCACCCCAAGAAGTACCACGATCTCTGGACGGCGCGCAGCGGGTTGTACGAGGACATAGCGCGGGCAGGAGGAAGCAAGGAGCTTCAGGACTTGTTCATCGCGGAGTCGAAGCACCCGAAACTGCAGCGCATTCTCATGGCGCCCGAAATGGCGGGCTTCCGCGCTGGGTCAAGGATAGAGCTTGAATCCGTGCACCGCGACACGTTGAAAGAGTTCAGCAAGGGCAAGATGACCGACCAGGTGCGCCGAGCCGTGGAACAGTGGATAGGAAAGCCGAAAGACCCGAACGGACTCGAAAGAGACTGGACGCCCGCGGACATCAAGAAGTGGACGCCGGAGGAGCGGGACGTACTTGCGACGAAAGCGGCGGAAGCACTGTTGAAGCACAACCATGCGACGATCTCCCCGGGATTCCAAGCGAATCTGACGCGCGAAGGAATGGCGGGGCTTCTGGCGACCACGTTGCAGTCGGAAAAGATGTCGGGGCTGAACATGGTGATAGGGGCGTGGATGGATGCGCCGAAGACAAAGAACGGCTACAAGACAGCAGTGAAGGCTTCCATAGTGCACTTCATAGCTGAGCCTGCGATCATGGCCGGGATCCGGGTGGCGTGGCTCTCGGCGGTGGGAGGCGGTACTTACGCACTCCTTCACAAAGGAAAGGCTACGAAGGTTGATCTCAAGAAGGCCGCAACGGATGAGGTTGTCATGGATTGGTTCAGCAACATCATCAGCGGAGGAGACCTGTACTACATCACAAAGCAGGCCATAGCGACGGCCAAGCGTGGCACGTCGGGATCGCTTACTTTGTTGGGTCAGTACCCTACGGACTTCCTGAACATCGCGGCAGGGATCACGGCGCTAGCAAGGGCGAAAAACGACACGACACGGTTCAACGCCGCGCTGTCCTTGGGGATTGACAGCATGTCCCTCATAGGGATGGGGACGGGCCTACCGATCAAGGGCACGGCAGACACGGTTGTTGGGGTAGCGGAAAGCGTGACCAAAGCGATAGAGGGTACGCCATGACAGGAGGTAGTGCATGCGGTGGCTTCTTCTTCTGGCTCTTGCACTCGGTGCTTGCGCCTTGCCGGTGGACACGGTGCTACCGGCGGATTCGGTAGGAGGAGGGTGCGTGGCTAATCCGAACCTTCCTTCTAGCAAGATACTGCAAGGCAACTACATCTTCGGGGGGAACGTCCGCGTGCTGGGAGACTTCAATCAGGGAAGCCAACAGCAGGGCGTGAACACTTCTCAGTCGGCGGGGCAGATATGGAGCTCGTCAACGCCGTTCTTCGGCGACCTCTACGTGCGCGGTACAGCCTACCAGAGCATCGGCAGCCAGTGGATAGGGCCGATCACAAACCCCTTCGGCGCATCCTATATTTTCGGAGTAGCCTACGGGAATGGTGTGTATGTAGCTGTTAGTGCAGGAGGAAAAATCTCTCGATCAACGGACAATGGGGCTACGTGGAGTGCGTTGATTGGCAATCCATTTGGAGTGAATGCGGTAGAGGGAGTCTGCTTCGCAAACGGTGTTTTCATTGCAGTAGGTACGGCTGGAATCTCACGATCTACGGACAACGGCGTTACATGGAGTGCCCTTGTAGCGTCTCCGTTTGGGGCAAGTCAGGTCAACTATTCCGTATATGGAAATGGTGTCATTGTGGCGGGGACTAATGATGGTAAAATAGCTCGTTCCACCGATCTCGGGCTGACGTGGGGCTCTCTCATCACTAATCCTCTCGGTGGTCAGGCGGTGTACTGCGTAGCCTACGGGAATGGCGTCTTTGTCATAACCGGCTCCACGGGCGGAATTATACGTTCCACCGATCTCGGGCTGACGTGGGGCTCTCTCATCACTAATCCATTTGGGGCGACACAGGTTTTCAACGTCGCCTTTGGCAATACTGTCTTTGTTGCAGTCGGTGCGGGTGGGAAGATTGCCCGTTCCATAGATTCAGGAATAACTTGGGGCTCCCTTCTTGCAACACCGTTCGGGGCAATAAACGTTGACTCCGTTGCATATTTATTTGGAATCTTTCAAGTTGGGTCAGACAATGGGCAAGCAAGGTCTGTTGACAACGGAATAACATGGAGTTCCTTGATAGTGACCGCTTTTACTGGCAAGACTGTTCTTGCCATAGCGGCAAGCCCCACGAATCTTGTTGCCATTGGCGGGGATGGAGTAACGGCCACCATCGCTACTGCTGGCTGGAACCCCTGCTACTCCCTTGTAGACCCCGTCGCCGGCGAGCCGAGCTGTGGTTCATTCCATCCCCATTGGGCGAATCTACTTACAGGCGGTCCGGCGGCCGTGTGGACTTCCATTGATCTCAGCGCCCAAGTTCCCGTTGGCGCGAAAGCCGTTCAGCTTGTAGGTACGGATTTCACGGGCACGAACTCGTGGTATCTAAGGTTTTCCAATGCGAATGCGGGCACAATCTACCTGAGAGGAATAGTTCCCGGCGCAGGACTTTATGGAGCGTTCGGGGGACCTGTGCCTATCACCAGTTCACGGCTCCTCTGGTACATTTGTCAAACAGCCCTTGGGACAGCTGTGACATTGGACATGAGTGGCTACTACACATGACCCCCGGCAAGCGAGAGGAGACAGCGTGGCGATAGATTGGCACTGGATAGCGGAAAGCATACTCGGGTCAGGCGTCATTGGTTTTGCATGGAAGAGTGCCAAGTCAAGCGGCCGACACGAGGAGAGGTTTTCCAAAATGGAGGAGGCGGTGAAAGAGCAAGGCAAGGCGATAGGCGACCACACGGCGCGTCTCGCCGATGGTGAAGGAAACTTCAAGGTGATTGACACCAAGCTCGATAGCATCGGCAAATCACAGGACGAGGCGAGGGAAGCGCAGAAGGAAATCCGCGACCTTCTCATTCGCCATATCACACAACCCGCAGGACAGGATGGAGGTGGAGCATGATTCAGATCACGGTTTCTCGGCCCGATGGTGTGGCGGGGGCTCCCAACCCGATCATGAC
>QGNH01000623.1_pt2 | contig 25057 bp, 28 predicted proteins | sample 1735481 | NCBI WGS metagenome assembly QGNH01 (sample SAMN09239004, study PRJNA386568) | Viral metagenome, whole genome shotgun sequencing project.
TACCTTGTCCCACTTGAGGCAAGGTACTACCCTGCACCCCCCCCGCGCGCGGGTGACGGCGACCGCGAAACTTTTCCAGCGTGACGTTCTATATTCCTGGCTTCGCTTCGCTGGAGTCTTCCCACTTTGCTCGTGATATACAAACCTCGTGAGACACTTCGGCGAGAGCGACGTTCCGATCGTCACCTTCCTCCGCGTGAAGGTGTTCGCGTTCGAGAATCGAAAATGCACGCTCCGAGTCCTCCGGCCGAAACCGGGAAAGGGATGGGACGCCGCGGGGGTCGAGGCGATGCTCGTCGAGATCGGCGAGGACCTGGAGCGGAGATTTCCCGCGTATGCGTACAAACGGATCCAGGTCGGACCGCTCTCTTTCAATTTCGTTTTTGTCGGGACGCGCGCGGTTCCGACCGAGAGGCTCAACGATGGAGATCCCGAAGTGGGCGTTCAAAACTCAAAGCAGAGTGAAGCATGATGGCTCGATCGACTTGGTCATCAGACTTCGACCCCTCGGCCGACTATGGATCTACGCCCGCGCGCTTCTCGAGTTCGCGCGAACGGCGTCGATCACGCTCACGATCGAGTTCCAAAAAGGCCGGCCGGCTGTCACTCACGAAGGCGAGGTCGTCGAGCCCGATCTCGAGTACACGCTCCGAGACGACGAGATCCTCGAGCTCGTGAACCGCGTCCCGATCCCGAAGATCGCGCTCCTCGTCGAGTATCTCGAGGATCGAAAGCTCTTCGCGACGACCCCCGATCGGCGCGCGTCCTAAGTTACGCGGCCGCTCGCCGGCTCTCCGGATACACTCGACTCGTGAAGAGGTCGAGCTCGAATAAAAACAAGTCGAAGAAAAAGTCTCCGGCGCCGGCGAAGATCGTGAGTCGCCGCGTTCCGACCTGGATCGGAAAACTCGAGGAGTGCGCGAGCGAACTCAACCTCGGCTCGAGGCGGATCCAGCAGCTCGCGAAGGAAGGACTCCCGCGGGCGGAGCGCGGCGTTTACGACGTCGTCGCGTGTTTCCGCTGGTACGTGCGTTATCTCCAGAGGAAGCTCGTCGAGCGCGCGCTCCCGGAAGACGGCGACGGCGACGCCGGCGGACCCGTGAGCTCGGCGACCGCGACGCGTCACAAGATCCTGTCGATCGAAGCGGAGCTCGCCCAGATCTCGCTCGCCGAGAAGCGCGAGCAGCTCATCTCGATCGAGAAGGCGACGAGCGACATCCTCGCGATCGTGACGGAGATCCGGACGCGGATCCTCGCGCTTCCCCCCAGGCTCGCGGCCGAAGTTCTCGGCGAAACTGATCTCGCTGTCTCGCAAGTGAAAATCGATCGATCCCTAAAAAACGCTCTTGAGTGTCTCAGCCAATTCGACCCCGACGACGCCGACGTCGTTCAAGCTCCCCGAGTCTTTTAGGCTCGAGGACGATCCGCGCGCGCTCCAGGTTTACCGCGAGCGTCGACAGGACGCGCTCGCGCTCTTCGCTCCGCCGGAAGACATCACCGTCTCGCAATGGGCGGAGAAACACCGGATCATGCCGAAGGGGACGACCGATCGGCCGGGACCGTTTCACGCGGAAAAGTTTCAGGTCGAAATGATGGACGCGATCCTGGATCCGCTCGTTCACGAAGTCGTGATCCAGAAGTCGACGCAAATCGGCTACTCGGACGCCGTGATAAACAACGTCGTCGGCTACTTCATGGACATCGATCCGAAACCGATCATGCTCGTTCAACCGACGATCGACAACGCGAAGGACTACGGGAAAAAGCGGATCACGCCGATGATCGAGGCGACCGCGACGTTGAAAATCAAAGTCCGCGATCGCATCTCGCGCAAGTCCGGAAACACTCTCTCGCTCAAAGAGTTCCCCGGCGGTTTTCTGAAACTCACCGGCGCGAACGCCGGCTCGGGGCTCCGATCGGATCCGGTCCCTGTCGTCCTGTTCGACGAGATCGATGGTTATCCCCTGGACGTCGAGGGCGAGGGCGATCCGATCATGATCGGGACACGCCGGACCGACGCGTTCGCAAACTACAAGATCGTGAAGGGCTCGACGCCGGCGAAACCGAAGGGGATCTCCGCGATCGAGAAAGCGTTCGAGCGGAGCGATCAGCGTTTGTTTTGCGTCCCGTGTCCCGAGTGCGGGTTTTCTCAACCGCTCCTCTGGAGAGATCCGGACGAGGGCGAGAACAAACCGCGAGACTATCGGCTCACGTACGCGGTCGACGCCGACGGACAGGTCGTCGCGGGATCCGTGTTCTACGTTTGCGTTAGCTGCAAAGCGAAGATCCCGGAGTACCGGAAACAGTCTATGCTCGACGCGGGAACCTGGGTCGCGCGCTTCCCTGGTCGGCCGATCGTCGGGTTCTACATCAACGCGCTCTATTCCCCCTGGAGACAGAACTGGAAAGCTCTCGCCCAGGAGTGGCACGAAGCGAACGAGGAAAAGAACCCCGAGAAGATGAAGGCGTTCATCAACCTCCGACTCGGCGAGACCTGGGAAGAGCAAGGGGACTCGCTCGAACCTCACACGCTCCGGCGCCGATGCGAGGATTACGCCGCGGACGTCCCGGCCGGCGTCGGGATCCTCACGGCCGCGGTCGACGTCCAGGGCGATCGACTCGAGGTCGTCGTCAAGGGATGGGGAGCGAAGGAAGAGTCTTGGCTGATCGCTTATCAGGCATTTTTCGGGGATCCCGGACAGACCGACGTCTGGAACGATGTCGACGAGTTTCTCCTTACCGAGTTCGAGCATGCTTCCGGCCGTAAGGTCCGGATCCATTGCGCGATGATCGACTCCGGCGGTCACAACTCCGACGACGTCTATCGGTTCGTGAAGGGGCGACAGCGTCGCCGGATCTACGCCCTCAAGGGATCGAGCGAGGCCGCTCAACCGATCCTCGGAAAGTTCTCGCTCAATAATTCTTACCGCGTGAAGCTCTACACGATCGGAACCGACACGGCAAAGGATCGCATCTTCGCGCGCATGAAGATCCCGGTCGCCGGCGCCGGTTACATGCACCTTCCTCACTTCGTCGACGACGAATATCTCGAGCAGCTCACGAGCGAGAAGCGGGTTCGGCGCGTGAAGAAGGGCGGACAGTTCGTCCGCGAGTACATCAAGACGAGAGCTCGAAACGAGGCGCTCGATCTCGAGGTTTATAACCTCGCCGCGCTTTACACGATCGGAAACTGGCGACTCAACAAACTCGGGGAGACGGCGATCGAGCTCTCGACTCCCCAGGACGCGGTCAAACCCCAGGCGAAACCCCAGGCCGAACCGACCGCGGGGCAGGGATTACGACCTCAAAGGCCGAGCTCTTCCTGGGTAAAAGGCTGGTAACGACCCCCCGAAACCCTTGAAAACAGGGGCATTCCCGTTACCTCGGTCACTCTCCCGTTATAACAGTCGTCACTATGAACCTTAGTAAGCGCCCGCTTCGTTTTTTCCTTTGCATGTACCCGCTTAGGTTTTACTCTTGGATCAGCAACCAAGCGGGCGACCGACGCGGCCGACCCGAGACAAGGGGAAAAATGGACACGAACTTCCTTCACGACGCTCTCCGCAACTGGCAGGAACGCAATCACGACGCCCGCGGGTTTGGCGATCTCACGCCGGCCGAACAGAGTGAGATCATGCGCGACGCCCAGGATCTCAAACGGAACGCTCCCCCGATCACGATCGACGAAATAGTCGGCAGACTCGAGAAATCGACTTGGTTCCGGAGGTCGCGATGAAACCGACAAAAGCTCAGATCCGCGCATGGTACGAACTCCAGGCCGCACTCGCCGCGAAAGCATCTCGGAGGTCGCGATGACGTCCGGTACAATTAGCGGGTTAGGTTTCGAGAGGAAATTATGAAAAACGTTCTACAGATCACGCTCATGATCGCCGTCGCTTCGCTCGCCTGGGGACTTACCGGATGCGAAAACGAGCAGAAAAAACTGGACGATCAGCATCACCTATTCGCTCTCCAGGGATGCGTCGCCGAAACCAACAAGGCGGACGAGGCTCTGAAAGAAATGTACACGGAGGATCCTTCGCTCACGAACACGCTCAATCAGAGCGGACACGACTATCGCGCGGCCGAGTGCATGTCCGTGGAGGAAAAGACGACGATCGCGTTCCAGCGCGAGAAGCATGACGACTACGGCAAGTGTGAGCAGTGTGGAGCGACGCGATGAAAAAGAACACCGTCGTTTCGAAGTACCTCGCGAAGATCGGGCGGAAGGGCGGACTCGCGACCTCGAAAGCGAAGGCCGCATCCTCGGCCGAGAACGGGAAGCTCGGCGGACGGCCGAGAAAACACTCGAAACCCGCGTAATCCCGCGCTATAATCGAAGCTCCTCGTCCGGAACATCTGACACCTCGCCCCCGTTTCCTGGGGGCTTTTTCAATTACGAAGGTCATTTTCGGTGTCGATCGCCTAAATCCTTTCCAGTAAACAAGTTAACTTCCGAGTACATGGCTCCGATCATTCCCGACGAGGTCCCGACTCGTTTCGCGGCCGGGACGACCGTCAAGTTTCACCGATCGTTCGACGACTATCTCGCCTCGGATGGTTGGGTCTATACGTTTTACGCGAACGGCGCGGCCGCGAAGTTCTCTCAGTCCGCGACGACGAACACCGACGGCGAGTCCTTCGACATCGTCATCCCCGCGGCGACGACCGCGGTTCCGGCCGGCCGTTACCAGTGTGCGGAGCGGCTCGTGAACTCCAACACCCAGGAAGTCGTCGATCCCTCGAACGACATGCTCCAGCTCAATATCGAGTCGGACGTCTCGAACGCCGCGATCGGCGCGTTCATCTCTCACATCGAGCGCATGCTCACGATCATCGAGTCCGCGCTCGAGGGACGACTCACGGCCGACCTGATGAGCTATCAGATCGCCGGCCGCGCGGTCGTCAAGATCCCCGCGCGCGATCTCCTCTGGTTTCGCGGTCACTACAAAGCGAAGCTCTTTCAGCTCAAGAATCCCGGTCGCTTGGGATCTCCTGTCGTGATCGCTTTCACGAATGAACCGGAAGAACCGACCTATCCCCCGACCTGGGTCGACGTCACGGGTCTCGATCGATGAAAAATTCCCCGACTTTGTTTCAACGAACTCTCAAGTTTTTCGGCTACGAGAAGCGATCGAACGCGACTATCTATTCTGGAGCGTCGGGAACGCGTCTCACTCTCGACTGGATCGCGACGATCCTCTCATCCGATCAGGAGATCCGCGGGAACCTTCGTCTCCTCCGAGCTCGCGGCCGTGAGCTCGCGCGAAACAATCCGATCGCTCAAAACTTTCTCAAGCTCCTCGCCGCGAACGTGATCGGTCACAAAGGGATCGGCTATCGTCCCCAGGTCCGAAACAATTCCGCGAAGTGTCCCAAGTGCGACGGTACAGGCAAGCTCCCGGCGACGCCGGCGCCGAAGGGAAAGAAGGCCGCGGCCGCTCCGGAGTGCAAAGTTTGCAAGGGCTCGGGGAGCATAAAGAACATGCTCGCGAAGCCTATCAACGACAAGATCTCCGCGGCGTGGGACGAGTGGAGCAAGAAAAAGAACTGCACCGTCGACGGGAAACTTTCATTCCGCGGCGTCCAGGAAGTCGTAATCAAAAACGTCGCGACCGACGGCGAGGTTTTCGTTCGCAAGGTTTGCGGGTTCGCGGGGAATAAGTTCCGTTTCGCTTTGCAGCTCATCGACGCCGATCAATGTGACCACCTGTACTCGGTCCCCCCCGCGAAGGGGACGAACGAGATCCGGCTCGGCGTCGAGGTCGACAAGTGGGGACGGCCGGTCGCCTATTGGATCACTCCTGGACATCCGAGCGACCTCGGGGGCTCGCTGATGCGCGAGCGGATCCCGGCCGAAGACATCATTCACCTTTACGACGTCGAGCGTGTGTCGCAAACCCGCGGCGTCACTTGGTTTCATCCCGTCATGCTCCAGCTCCGCATGCTCGAGGGCTACATCGAGGCCGAGCTCGTCGCCGCGCGAACCGGAGCGGCAAAAATGGGATGGCTCGAATACACCGACGCCGCGGCGTTCGAAGAACCGAACCCCGATCAGAAACTCGTGTTCGAAGCGACTCCCGGAACGATCGAGACGCTCCCCCCGGGGCTCACGTTCAAAGAGTGGAACCCCGATCATCCCGCGAACGCGTTCCCGAATTTCGTGATCACGATCCTCCGACAGATCGCGACCGGACTCGGCGTCTCGTACAACGCGCTCGCCTCGGATCTCGTCGGCGTCAATTACTCCTCGATGCGGTCCGGACTTCTGATCGAGCGCGATCAGTGGAAGCGCGATCAATCCTGGATGATCGAGAACCTTTGCGAGCCCGTGTTCGAAGACTTCCTCGATCTCTCGCTTCTCTCCGGCGCGCTCGTCCTCGACTCGCGGGATCCGGACAAGTTCAACGCCGGCAAGTGGGAACCGCGCGGCTGGCAATGGGTCGACCCGCTCAAGGATTCCCAGGCCGCAGTCCTGGACATCGGCGCCCGACTCAAATCGCGAAGTCAAATTCTCGCCGACACCGGCGAGGACTGGGAAGACGTCGCCGTACAGATCGCCGAAGAGGAAGCGTTCGCGGAGACGATCGATCTCGATCTCACACTCCCGAGCGCGACGAAACCTCTCGGGGGTCCGGTCGATCAGTCGACCGAAGATGATGAGTCGGCGAGTGGCGGGGGCGCAACTGGCGGAACTGGAAAGGACGGCGCGGCCGCGTCGTCGAAGAAAAATCTCGAACTTACAGGAGTTTTGCAATGACGACGACAGTCGAACAGCTCAACCGAACCTCGACGACGCCGGTTCAAAACGGCGAAGTCCTTCCGATGCAGACGCGCGAGTTCCCGATCGCGGAGTTCAAAAAGCTCGCCAAGCAAGCGAGGCGCACGAAGGAACAAAAGATCGCCGCGAACGCACAGAGGCGCGCGAAGAAAGCGGCCGGCGGAGCGACCGGCGCCGACGACGATCCCGAGGAAACGGAAGAGGACGATCCAGAAGGCGCCGACGAGGATCGCTTCGAGATCGCGATCTCGTCCGAGTTCCCCGTTCGTCGATGGTTTGGGAAAGAGATCCTCGATCACTCGCCGGAAGCGGTCGATCTGTCGCGAGCTAAAAACGGACTCTCATTCCTGGACTCCCACGACTCGAAGGCGATCGTCGGCATCGTGAGCGACGTTCGAGTCGACAAAAAGGACAAGGTCCTTCGCGGCATCGTCCAGTTTTCGCGGAACCCGAAAGCGCAGGAAGTGAAGCGCGATGTCGTCGACGGGATCCGAAAATATATCTCGGTCGGGTACGGCGTGAACGAGTACACGCTCGAGAAAGCCTCGAAAGATGAGGGCGAGACCTATCGCGCGACGTCCTGGACGCCGCTCGAAACGAGTTCGGTCGCGGTTCCCGCGGATCCCTCCGTCGGGCACAACCGAAAAGCGGGGGAGCGCGGTTTCCCCGTAAAAGTCACTTCCTCGGTCGAACACTCGGCCGAGCACTCCACGGAGGAAAGAACAATGGCAGCGGAAACGAGTCCAGCTCAAGCTGTAATCGACGCTCGTAACGTCTCGGTCGAGATCATCAAACTCGCCAAGCGTCACAAGGTCGATCAGGAGCGCGTCGCGACGTGGATCAGTGAGGGACGGTCGGTCGATGCCGTTTCCGCTCTGATTCTCGAAGAGGTCGCTTCACGATCGGCGAAACCCATCACAACCGGCGCGGCAGTGGAAGAGCTCGCCCTCACGGACAAAGAACAGCGGGAATATAACCTCGCGCGCGGGATCATGACGCTCGTCGGGAACGACGAAGCCGATGACAACGGGAGCGGGAAGCGCGAGAACTGTCTCGAGCTCGAGATCTCTCAGACGATCGAGCGATCGCACAAAGGCGCGACTCACGGAGGACTGTTCGTCCCCTGGAGCGTCAAGAATGTGAACGCGATCACGAAGCGCGCCGGTCTCGACTCAGCGACTTCGACGAAGGGAACCGAGCTCAAGTTTACCGAGCCCGGGGCGTTCATCGATTATCTCTACAACCGAATGCGCGTGAAAGAACTCGGCGCGCAAACGATCTCGGGACTTCGCGACAACGTCGCTTTCCCGAAACAGACCGGAAAGGCGACCGGATCCTGGGTCGCTGAAAATCCCGGCTCTGATGTCGCCGATTCGAACCTCACGCTCGGACAGGTCCCGAGCTCGCCGAAGACGTACCAGTCCTCGACGAGTTACTCGCGGCAATTGCTCGCCCAGGCTGTGATCGATGTCGACACGCTCGTCCGACAGGACCTCGCGCGTGACATGGCCCTCGCGATCGACCTCGCCGCGATCGCTGGAGCGACCGGCGGATCGAACCCCGTCGGGATCCTTCACACGACCGGCGTCCAGGCGTTCGTCGTCGAGGCCGACGCCGGCAACGGCGGCGAGCCCGATTACACGGACATCGTCCACATGATCGAAGAGCTCGAAGACGTGAACGCGGATCAGCTCGGCGATCCTGGCTGGCTCACGACTCCGGGGATCAAGTCGCTCCTGAAACTCACGGCGCGACTCGCGAACACGATCGCTCTCCCCGTGTGGGCAGACAATGACACCGTGTCCGGCTACATGGCGCGCTCCTCGAATCAGGTCCCGAGTACCGGGGTCCGCGGGGACACGTCGAACAATAACGCTCTCATCCTCGGCGTCTTCGCGACGATGGTGATCGCGATGTGGGGAAGCGGATTCGAGCTCGTCGTCGATCCGTATCGCCTCAAGAAACAGGGCATGATCGAACTGACCACGTTCATGCTCACCGACGTCGTCCTGAAATATCCCCAGGCGTTCGTCGTCGCTCAGTGCCAGAAGTAGGCAACTAACCATCGACTTCTCTCGGCCGCGCGGTTCTGATCTCCCTTTCCCCGCGCGGCCGGCGGAGTCGAAATTTCAAACTCCCTGGAGGTAAGACTGTGGCAGCAAAAACGAAGCGCGCGAGGATCACACTCCTGAAACACACGATCATCGAAGGCAAAGTCACCGACAAAGGGACGACCGTCGAAATGGATCGTCACAAGGCGACCGAGCTTGTCTCCGCGAAGCAAGCGGAGTTCGTCGAAGAGGACGACGAGGCCGACGACGGCCGCGAGCGCGAAGAGTCGGAGCAATACGGCGTGAGAATCGAAACGCCGACACACGGAGATCCCGGTCCGGAAATCGTCGAACCGCATGGGATCGAGCCGAGGTCGAAAAAGGCCGGCAACAAACCTAGAAAGAGCGCATGACGATCGCTTTTAGAGACGGCGACGTCGCGGCTCTGTTCGCGGACATGGGAGTCCCGGTCACGATCGGCGGGACTCCCGGTCTCGGACTCGTCGACGAGAACGATCAGATCGTCGTCTCGAACGCCGGCCGCGGCGAAGTCGTCGGGGGCGTTCACACGGTCACGGTTCAAACTTCGCAGTTTCCCGCGATCACAAACGGGATGCCGATCATCGTCGACAGCGTGACGTATTCGGTCCGGCAAAAACTGAAAGAGGGCGACGCTGCACTAACAAAAATTCTTCTCGGGAGCGTGTGACAATGTCGAAAACTACCGCAACAGCAGGATTGCAACTCCCCGATTTCGGGGAAAACCTAGTCGAAGCGAAAAATTTGAAACTGATCGACGCCGCGCTCGCCGCGCTCAACGGGGCGCCTCAAGGCGCGTTTCTCGTCACGTCGCCGGCCGCGGATCAAACCGTCGTCCACAAGATCATCTCGATCGAAGGCTTCACGGGACCGATCGCCGGCGCCGTCACCGGGGATGTCACCGGCAACGTCACGGGAAACGTGACCGGCAATGTGACCGGAAACGTGACCGGCAATGTGAAAGGGATCCTCCAGGAACCCGTCGCGTCCGACGTCGTGACAAGCATCCCGATCACGGCGAAACAAGGGATCGTCGGGCTCGGATCGAGCGGAGCTCTCGCGGTCTCAGTCGCGGATCCGACGAGCGGAACCGACGACGGGAAGGTCCTCAAGCTCGTCGCGACAACGGCTCACGCGCACGTCATCACGATCACCGGCGGACTCGCCGGCGGATCGAATAACACGAGCACTCTCGGCGGAGCTGTCGGCGACATGCTCATCCTCGAGGCGAAGGGCGGGAAATGGTTCCCGCTCCCCTCGATCAACGCGACCGCTTCACACGTATAAAAACGGGTCGGGTCCGCGATCCTGAGTTTCGGCGCGGACCCGATCTCACGCTCGAGGTTTTATCGTGGCAGTTCTGCAAAGCATTCGAGAGCAGATCCTCTCGGCGATCGTCGCGAACCTCGCCGCGGCCGGCGTTCCCGCGGGCGTGACGATTCACCGCATGCGGACGCGGCCGATCGAGGACGATCAGCTCCCGGCGATTCTGGTTTATAGCGAGGACGACGAGCCGATCCCGCTCGCGGGGCAAACGTTCCAAGCTCCGCTCGTCCAGCGACAGCTCGTGATCTACCTCGAGTACCGCGCGCAAGGTTCGACGACGGTCTCGCCGGACACGGCGCTCGATCCCCTGATCATCTGGGGAACGAGGACGATGGTCACGAACGAAAAGTTTGTTTCGGATGCGTTCCCCGACGGGCTCGGTATGGGCGTCGTCGAAGGAAAAACCGCGTGGATGAGCAAAGAGGGCGACAAGATCATCGCGGCCGCTTCGACTCAATGGATCGTGAAATACCGGACGAGTCGCCTCGATCCGACTTCGAGAAACTAGGAGGTTTTACCCATGCCCGGAATAAAGTACCCTCTGCCTCACGTCCCGATGCTCGGAAAGGGATCGATCCTATTCGATCGGTTCGACGCGTCGGGGCTCCTCACCGGCTATATGCCTTTCGGGAACTGTACAAAGTTCGAACTCGCGCACAAAGACGAACGCGCGGAACTTTTCCAGTCCCTTAACAAGTCCGCGTCTCTGATCGCGACCGGACTCAAAAAGCGGACCGTCTCGGTCTCGATCATCGGGACCGATTTCCGTTCCGATATGCTCGCGCTCTCGCTGATGTCGAGCGGGAAGACGACGCTCACGACGGGAGCGGCAACCGTGACGGGCGAGACACTCGCCTCGGCGACGGCGACTCTTCCGGGGCGCTATTTCGCGCTCTTGAACCGCAACGTCGACAATGTGACCGTTCCCCCGGTCCTCACCTGTAACTCGGTCACGCTCGTCGCGGGAACCGATTACATCGTCGTCGATCCCGTCGAAGGGCTGATCTATTTCCCGACGACTACGGGAGCGACGGCCGCTCATGCTGTGACGTGTACCTATCACACGCTCGTCGGGTCCCAGGATCAGGTCGCCGGCGCCGTCGAACCCCAGATCGCCGGCCGACTCCGGTTTGTTCCGGATCCGACCGACGGGCAAAAGATCGGCGTCGAAGCGTGGCGCGTGAACCTGTATCCGGCGGGACAGCTCGGACTGATCGCCGATGATTATGGGAACTGGACGCTCGACGGAGAGGTTCTCGACGACACCGCGAACCATCCCGTCTCGCCGTATTATTTGCAGACCTTCTACTGAGTTTTGAAACCGACGGGGGGCGAGGGATTGCATTCTCGAAGTCCTCGTCCCTCGGAGGTTCGTTTGTGAAGATCAGCGTCAAGCTCGCGCACGAGATCCAGAATCGTCTCCAGCTCGTCGTCGGACACATCGAGAACGGGCTCACGACGTTGAACAGCAAGGGAACGAGCGCGGTCGAGATCAGGAAAGCGAAGGTCGCGGCTCTGGGGATCTCGAAGCTCGTCAAAGATCAGACCGTGAAAGCGGTCGAAAACTGCGAGGCGTGCGGACACTATAGCGCGACACTCGAAACGAAACGAGAGAACAAATGAAGCTCGACGGAAGAGAGTTTTCTGGAATCGATCACGCGATCACGGCCGCTCAAAACGATTTCATAATCGGACACCTTCGCGCGGCTGGCGCCCTCGAAGTCCTCGCCGGACTCGATCTCAAGCAATCAAAAGAAGCAACGATCGACAAAGCTCGAGAGGATGTCGTCACAAAGATTTTCCTCTCCGGCCGGAAGTCGTTCGTCCTCGCGGGACTGCTCACCGAGGTCGGGAAGACCTGGACGCGCGCCGAGGCCGATCGCAACGCGGCGATCTTTGATCAGACGACCAACGGCGAAGATCTCGAGGTCATGACGGCGCTCGTCGTTCGAGCCGTGATCGATTTTTTTCGGTTCGCGGGGACATCCTCGCCGAGTTCCCCGAAATCTTTGAACCCGAACGACGAGGCCCTCGATACAAAGAGCGCGGATCCAGGGACCTCGGGGAGTTCGGTTCAATAGTTCGGGAGCTCGCGGAGAACGACCCCGCGCGCTTCGATGACGTCATGGCGTGGGCTCTTCGAGATCTTTTCGTCGCGTACGTGGAACGGATGAAGGACTCGGCGAGACAAGCGTATGAGATCGATCTTCTCGTGTGGGCGACTCTCGCGGCCGGCGGAGCAAAAATAAAACCACCGGATCCCCCGAGCATTTTGGGGGCTCCGAAAATTGTGATCGGCGGGTGAAAAATGGGAACCGCTCCAGCTCCAGAGATCAAAGTCAAAATCACCGGCGAAGACACCGGCGTCTCCGCGGCGATCAAAGAGCTCTCGCTCCAACTCCAGCAACTCAAGCGAACCCAGGACGACACCGGCAGCTCCGCGCGCAAGATGGGCGATGCGGAAGCGGGCGCCGGCCGATCGATGCGCGAGGCGCGCGAAGGCGCCCGATTGCTCTCGGAAGAGACCGGCGTTCATCTCAACCGCGGACTCGTGAGTGTGATCTCGAGATCCTCAACGCTCGGACCGATCCTCAACGCCGCGTTCCCTGTCGCCGCGGCGATCGGGTTCGGCGAGGTCATCGCGAGCGCGGCCGAGAAGATCTCGACACTGATCGCGGACACGTTCATCTATACCGACGCGATGAAGGCCGCTTATCAGGCCCAGGTCCAGATCAACAGCGAAATTGCGAAGCGGGCGGAACACGTCGAGCAGCTCGATAAAGCGTACGAGCTGATCGGTCTGAAAGGAACCGATCTCGAGACCGCGAAGCTCCGGCAGATGGGGGACGAGATCGACAAGGTCCAGAAAACGATCTTGGACTTTGACAGCAAGAGAGGAGCGGCTCGCCTGGGGGTTCTCGGAACCGGCGGGAATGCGATCCAGTTCACCGACGCTGATCAGGCCAATCTCGGAAACGCGCAATCGCGACTGAAAGAGCTCCAGACGGAACAAAAAACTCTCGAGCAACAAACGATGGTCGCCGACGCGGAGGAAAAGAAAAAGCTCGCGGAGTCGATGCAGAAAGCGAAGCTCGCTCAGATCGAGGCCGGCTTCGCGAACGAGCTCAGTCTCTATAAGGCCGAACACTCGAGGGCCGATCAAGAGAACGAGGCTTCGTACGTGAAGGGACTCGAGTCCCTCGCCGCGTACTATGACCGGAAAAAGCAGCTCGCGGCCGAGTCGTCGAAAAAAGAGATCGACTCGCTCACGGCCGAACGCGCTCGCGTCCTCGCGGCTCCTACGAAGGACGGCGCCGAGAAGATCGCGAATCAAACGAAGGCCGCGGATCTCGCGAATAAAATCGCGATCGCAAGAGTCAACGCCGAGAAGACAGCTCAGCAGCTCACGAACGAGGGAGCGCAAAAACAGGAAGAGCTCGACAAAAAGGTCCTCGACTTCCAGTCTCAGATCGCAAGGGCCCAGGGACTCAAGTTCGATGAAGCATCGGAGCGGATCGCGGCCGAGGCTCTCGAGATGGCGAGAACGCTCAAGGAAGCGGGGATCGCTCCGGATCAGGTCGACGCGATGATCGCGAAATTCAAAGCGGCCGCGACTCAGCAAGCGCAATTCGCCGGCATGAAGAGCAGCGGACAGGGAGCGGTCTCGGCTCTCACTGAGGACGAAGAGGACATCCGTCTCAAAAACCTCGCCGTCGTCGCCGACGTGAAGATCGCCGAGCTCGAGCGCGCGCGGATCCCCGTCCTCCAGGCGCTCGCGAATCAGATGAAAGCGGCCGCGGTCGGTCCCGAGCAGATCAAAGAGGCCGACGACTTCGCGAAGGGCGTCGACCGGATCGCGGAAGCGGCGAAAAAGTCGGCCGTGAGCATGGAGTCGTTCAAAGATCAGGCGTCCCAGGCGATCAAGGGAGATCTCGCGAACTTCCTCGGCTCGACGATCACTCAGGCGCGGAGCGTCGGTCAAGCGTTCGCGCAGCTCGCGAACTCGGTCGTCGGCTCGATCCAGCGGATTGTCGCGCAGATGCTGATCGAGCTCGTCATGAGAAAACTGATCCAGGCTGTCACGCACCAAGACCAAGGCGCGACCGGAGTCGCGACCGCGGCCGCGAAGGGAGCGGCTCAAGCGGCTCCGCTGATCATGGCGTCGGGAACAATGACGACGGCCGGCGGAGTGATCATCACGGCCGGAATCGGTCTCGGAGTGAGCGCGGAAGCTCTCCAGGCCGCGGCGACGACTCTTCTCATCGCGAACTCGATGAGCGCGGGCGCGGGGATGGCCGGCGGAGGTTTCGTCACGGGTCCAGGATCCGGAACCTCGGACTCGATCCCGGCGCGACTCTCGGCCGGCGAGTTCGTCGTTCGCGCGGCCGCGGTTCAATCGGTCGGGCTCGACACACTCTCGGCGATCAATCGCGGATTCCGGATCCCAGGGATCCGCGGAATGTCGATCCCCAGGTTCGCCGACGGCGGGCTCGTGAGTCGCGGATCGGGATCGAGCGGCGTCGACTTAAACATCGGGCTCGATCTCGCCGAAGGTCTGATCCTGAAACACCTGTCGAGCAAAAAAGCTCAGAAGATCGTTCTCACTCACATCGGGAACAATCCGAAGGCCGTCTCGAAGGCACTCTCTCGAGGTCAATCATGAGCGTTCAAACTGGAACCGCGACCGACTATTCCGATCTACTCGATCAGCTCGACACCTTTCTCACTTCCCAGGGAATGACGCTCGCGCCGTCGTACGTCGGGACGGGGAACGGAACGATCGCCGGACTGATCGGCGGATCCGCGTCGGTCGTCGAGGTCATCACGATCACTTTCTCGAGCGCGACCGCGTTCGACGTCGTCGGATCCGTGTCCGGAGCGATCGGGAGCGGAGTCGCCGGGACCCCGTTCACTTCCGCGAAGATAAATTTCACGATCACGGCCGGCGGGACCGCGTTCGTCGCGACCGATGCGTTCACCGTCGCGACGACTGTCCCCTGGACCTCGAAGCGACGAACCTCCGGCGATGAGATGATCTGGCAAGCTCCCGGGAACGGGAACGTCGACGCGATCCTGGTCGGCGCGAAACTCTTTCACGACGCCGGCGGCGACTATTACAACTGGAGACTCGGCGGGTTCACCGCTTTCGACAGCGGGCTCGACTTCGAGCATCAACCGGGATACGTCGGAGGTCCCGGACAGACCTCGCCCTCGCCCGTTTTAAATCTTTGGGACTCGACGATCCCTTACTGGTTTGTCGCGAACGGCCGGCGCGTGATCGTCGTCGCGAAGATCTCGACCGTCTACGTCGTCGCCTACCTCGGGTTTTTGGCGCCGTACGCTTCCCCGGGGAGTTTCCCTTATCCGCTCATCGTCGGGGGCTCGATGGCTTGGGACGGAAATCCCGAGCCCGCGGTCGGGAGCGTCAACTGGAGATGGTCGTACGTCGGGAACGAGCTCCGGAACCTGGGGATCGGAACGCCGGCGCGATCGACCGACTCCGGAGGACAAGCTCGACTCCGCTTCGCGAGTGGGCTCTGGCGCGGGTTCGCTTCGGGATGGGGGGATACGGCATTCGGCCGGCTCTGGCCCTACACCGACGCGAACAATGCGGGAATGGCGAACTGGAGAGAAAGTCTCGACGGAGGTTATCCGGTCCTTCCGATCGTGCTTCACGACTCCGCGATCGCGAACATCTACGGCGAGTACGAGGGGATCGGCGCGATCACGGGGTTCGGACAAGCGGCCGAGAACACGATCACGATCGGGCTCGCTCAGTTTCTCGTCGTTCAAAACGTCAACCGGACGACGAAGGTCGATTACTTCGCCGTTCGACTGGTATAGAGGGGGGAAAGCGCGATGTCGTATCAAACGGGAATCCCGACGTCTCCGGCCGATCTTCTGCAAACGCTCGTGACGTGGCTCGTCTCGATCGGATGGACGAGCGACAAGAGCGCGGCCGCGGGCGCCGGATGGGAAGCGCATCTCCACAAGAGCGGCGTCAACGTTCATTTCCTCGCGGCCGTCGCCGCGCGGACCTGGAGCTCGACCAGTGAAGCGGATCCGGCCGGAACCGCGCTCTCTCTTTTTCTCTCGACGGGGTTCGATGGCTCCGGCGCCTGGGACGCGCAACCGGGGAACCCTCCGATCGAGAGCGGGGGCTCGTCCGTGATCGGATGCGGGATGAATCTCTCGGCCGGTCCGTTCTCAAACTATTATTTTCTCGCCGACACCGCGGGCGACAACGTCGTCGTCGTCGTCGAAAAGAGTCCCGGTTTGTACGTCTATCTCTTCTGGGGAAACTTGATCGCGAAGGTCGGGACCTGGACGGGCGGGATGTACTTCGGGGCGAGCTCATCCGGTTATCACGCTTCGAATCACTTCGTCGGCGCCGGCGTCCCAGGATGGACCGAGACTTCGCCGTGTCCCGGATCTCATCAAGACGTGAACGGGCTCGCCGCGGGTTTCGTTTTGTGCGACTCCGACTCGTTTACCGGGAAATGGATCGCGATCAGCGACGCCGGCGTCGGGCTCGCCTACACGGGGCGAGGCGGAGCGAGTTCCGTCTTCACCGCGAACGCGCTTCACGGCGGGGCGACTCAGACGGCATCGATCCCGCGGTTCGCGACTGTCGCCGACACTGCTCTCGCGAACCCGCATCAATTCCAGTTTCAGCAAACGAGCGAACTCGACGGCCGCGTGAACTTGCTCCCTGTTTTGTGGTGGGTCGGTCGCGACGGATCCAGCGGACCGACCGGCGGGTTCTCGCTGATCGGTTCACTCCCGGGGATCTTTTTCTCGAACGGCGTCGGGAACGGGTTCGTCCCCTCGGGCGAATACGTGATCGGCTCGGACACTTACAAGATGTTTCCGAACTTTGCAGTCGCGAAGGTTTAACTTTGAGCGAACGATGGGAGTGTGTAGTGTTTATGCGGTCCGGAGATCCCCAGGCCTTCGACCTGGTCGAGCTCGCCGGCCGGCGCCGGCGGAACCGAAAGCTATAGGAAAAACATGGCCGATTTCACCGGAAGCGACTTCACAAACCGACCCCTCGAGCTCGATCCGAACGGCCGATCGGCGAACGTTACGGCCGGGACGCAAGAGCTCACGACCTGGACGCTCTCAGTTTCCTCGAGCGCGATCGGCGCGACGCGCGGGGTTCCGGATCCCGTCGTCTCGGTCGCTCATCGATCGATCGCCGGCGAAGTCGTTCAACTCTTCGGCGCGCGACTCTTCGAGCGCGTGATCGTCGTCCAGCGAGTGAAGGCCCTCGGCTATGTGATCACCGCGACGGAGTTCGCCGTCGAGGTCTGGAACACGTTTCGCGATTCCGATCAGACACTCACCGCGATCGCGATCACCGGATCCGGCGGTTTGGCAATGGCGGATCCGCGCGGCGAACCGCTTCTCTTCGCCGCTCTCGAGTCGTACATCTATCAGGCGACAGTCCCGAGCGCGGGACCCGTGACGATCAATCAAGACATCGTCTTCACGTTCACGGGGATCTCGGGGACCGATTGTCGAGTGAGCGGATCCAGGATCACGGTTTTCTCGGTCGCTCCCGATTGGGACGGGGGAGTCAAAGAGTCGATCTCGTTTCTCACCGATGTTTTCAAAGGCTACAGCGACAACGAACAGCGACGCGGGCTCCGACAGATGCCGCGACGCGGACTCAAGTATCGAGCGACCGCGCTCAGTGCGCGCGAAGCGGCCGGAATGGAATCCCTTCTGTGGGGATGGCAGGCTCAACCGTTCGCGGTTCCTTGGTGGCAAGATGCGACAGGGCTCACGGCCGACACGCCGGCGGGTTCGTTCTCGATCCCATGCGACACGACCGATCGACAATTCGCGGCCGGCGGGATCGTGATCGTGTGGGTCGACGAGTTCACTTTCGAAGCTCTCACGATCGAGACCGTCGAGGATGATCACATCACGACGACCTCGGAGACTCAACTCAATTGGTTCTCCGGCGCGGCGACTCTCGTCATGCCGTGTTTCCTCGCGCGGATCCCGAACTCGGTGAAAGTCGATCGCCTTTGGAGCGCGGCCGACTCGATCGATCTCGAGTTCACCGGCGAAGCGCAGCAACCGGCGCCGACGCCGGCGATCACGCTCCCGATGTACAAAGGATTTCCCGTCCTCGAGCAGATGCCGAACTGGAGATCGAGTCTCAATCGGACTTATAACCGCTCGCTCGCGATCCTGGATCCGAAGATCGGTCCGATCACGATGGTCCCGAAAGGACAGACCGCGGTCGTCGAGCAAGAGTTTCCGTGGTATCTCGAGGATCACGCGGCCGTGACAAAGTTCCGCGCGTTTCTCCTGGGGCAGTTCGGACAGCTCCGCGACTTCTGGATCCCGACCTGGGATCAAGATCTCGTCCTCGAGCAAAGCGTCGGCGCGAGCGACACGGGGATCTCGATCGCGTCCGAGTTTTACACTCAGTTCCTTTTTCCCTCGAAGGCGCGACGTTATCTCGCATTCATTCCGATCGACGGAAGCGGGAACGTCTACGCGAAGGTTACGGCCGCGGCCGACAATGGCGACGGTACCGAGCTCCTCACGCTCGAGACTCCGACCGGAAAAGTTTTCCCGAAGACGACGACTCAAGTTTCGTTTCTCACTCTCGCGCGGCTCGCGAAGGACGACAGCGAGATCGAATGGTCGACGACCGACCTCGCGGAAGCGACGCTCACATTCCAGGAAGTCCCGACGGAGGTCCCATAGCATGAGCTTCGACTCTCTCGAGAAGGCCCAGGCGTCCGGCGAGCCGTGGGAGATCTTTCGGTTCGAAACGACGGGCTCGACTTTTCTGCTCACGTCGGCCGACGTCGCGATCGTGTACCTCGGTCAAACGTACGAACCGACGACGCTCCGGCGCGACGAGATGGAAGAGACCGCGGAGGTCGACTCGGGACAGATCAAGGTGTACGTTCCGAGCGCGCATCCTCTCGCGCAGCTCTTCATTCCTGGACTCCCTCCGTCGCCGGTCCAGCTCACGATCTTCGCGGGTCACTTCGGAGACTCCGATGTCGTCGCGTTTTTCGGGGGCTCGGTCGCCTCGAGCTTGTTTACCGACGAGTGTGAGCTCACCTGTCGATCGGACAAGTACATCCTCAATCGGAAGATCCCGAAAGAGCTCTATCAGGGGCTCTGTAATCACGTCTTCGGCGACGCGGGATGTGGAATCGATCTCGCGCTTTTCACTTACGCCGGCGTCGTGAGTGCGATCGATGCGACCGGGACGCTCATTACCGTGACGGGGTTCGGGTCGCTCCCGAAGTCGCTCCGCTCCGGATGGTTCGCCCAGGGGAACGCGGTCCGCGCGATTCTCGATCACACGGGCTCGACCGTCCGACTGATGTCGCCGATCTCGGGGCTCACCGTCGGCGCGGCGTGTTCCGGCGTCGCCGGATGCGCGCACACGTATCCGGCATGCTCGGGTTATAACAACGTTCCCAACTTCGCGGGGTTCGACCTGATCCCGCTGATCAATCCCTTCGATGGGACGACGAGTCTCGCCTAATGTTTATTTTCTTACTCTTGGTTCTAATCGCGACGACCGTGATCACGATGCTGATCCGGCCGCATCAGAACGGACCGATCGCCTCGTCGCTCGGCGACTTTCAATTTCCGACCGCGACCGAAGGCCGCGCGATCCCGGTCGCGTTCGGGACGGTGAAGATCGGCGGAGGCAACACCGTTTGGTGGGGAGATCTCCAGGTCATCCCGATCAAGCAAAGCTCGGGACTGTTCTCGAAGACGACCGTCGGGTTCAAATATCTGATCGGCGTCCAGTACGCTCTCTGTCAAGGTCCGATCGACGCGTTCGTCTCGATCGAGTGTGACGGAAAACAAGTCCCGTTCTCGTTCGACGACGGCGAACTGGATCCGCGACACGTCTTCGTCGATCAAAACAAGTTTTTCGGGGGAACTCCGAACGGACAGGGCGGGCTCCGCGGGAACATCTATCTCTATCGCGGCTCGCAATTGCAGAACGGGGACCCCTATCTCTCGCTCAAGCAAACCGCGACAGCGTTCCAGGAAGGCGGAACTCCGCCGGCGTTCTCCGGATCCGGAAACGGAGGACTCTCGTTCGTCTCTCCAGGGCCCGCGGCCGAGAACGAGACGATCACGATCACCGCGACGGGCTCGTTCTACACTCACGACAGCACGCGGCCGTATTACCTCGCGCGCGAGTTCACGGTCACCGGCTCGATCTCCGGTCCGATCTCCGACTCTCACGGAAATAGCGTCGCGTTCGCGAACTTCGCGTTCGGCTCTTCGAAGATCAATTTCACGATCGTGACGGGCTCGATCGACTTCTCGCCCGGGGATCACTGGACGATCGGGACGCTCACGGCGCGCACGTCGCCAAACTATCGCGGCATCTGTTACGCGGTCCTGGATACGTTTTATGTCGGCATCTCGAGCTCGCCGCGGCCGATGTACTTCATCGTTCGACGCTGTCCGGATCCGCTCGCGATGGGATCCTCGATCGCGAACATCGACGGAGACGCGAACGGCGCCCTCGCGATCTACGATCTCCTGAATAACGATCGCTATGGTCTCGGAGTACTCCCCGGCCGGATCGACGCGACGGCGTTCGAATACGCGGCGACGACGCTCGCGAACGAAGGGCTCGGGATCTCGATGCTCTTCGACTCTCAGCAAACGGCCGATCAGCTCATCGGCGAGATCCTTCGTCACATCGACGGCGTCGTTTACGTCGATATGGCGACGGGACTCTGGACGATCAAACTCGCCCGCGGCGACTACGATCCGACGACGATCGACGATCTCGGCGTCGACGACATCGAGAAGATCCAGTTCTCGCGCGCGTCGTGGCTCGAAACTTCGAATCAGGTCACGCTCTCTTACATCGACCGCGGACAGGACTTTAACACTCGGACCGTGAAGGCCGAGGACAATGGGAACATCGCGATCACCGGGGAAGTGCGAACGGAGAACGTGACGTTCAACGGGCTCTCGAACGGGTCCTCGGCCGCGCTCGTCTGCTCGCGATGTCTCAAAGGCTTCACGTATCCGCTCTCGAAGATCACGCTCACGATGAATCGAAAAGCATGGAGCTATCGAGTCGGGGGCGTTTTTAAAATCACCTGGGTCCCGCTCGGCATCGTCGGCGAAGTCTTCCGGATCATTCGGATCGGTTATGGGGAAGTCGCGGCCGGGAAGATCTCGATCGACGCGGTCGAGGACATCTTCGGGCTCAACTTCACGGTCTATGATCCCCCTCCGCCCTCGGGATGGGTCAATCCGATCGGAGCTCCGACGGCGCCGGCATTCCAGCGACTCGAGGAAGCTCCGCTCCAGCTCGCGCCGAGCGCGGGGATCTACGCGATGACACTCGTCGCGCGCGCCGAGGGGACCGACCATCAGTATCTCGTCGATCAAAACGTCGCCGGGACCGACACGAAGACAAACGAGAACACGGGGTTCTCCCCTGTGGGCATGCTCCAGGGGTTATATCCCGCGCTCACGTCGGCGCTCGATGCGACAGGCTTCACGCTCCAGGCGAACGGGATCGATCTCGGCAACCTCACGAACACCGACGCCGGCGGGCTCGACCTGGGAACGAACCTCGCGCTCATCGATGAAGAGTTCGTCTCCTGGGAAACCGCGACGCTCAATTCCGACGGAACGATCTCGATCGCAGGAGTACTCCGCGGCGTCCTGGACACGCTCCCGGCCGATCATGCGTCGGGAGCTGTCGTCTTGTTTGTGACCGACGGGGTCGGACTCACTCAACCGGCGCCGTACGCGGCCGATCAAACGGTCCAGGCGAAGATCCTTCCCGAAAACTCCGTCGGGACCTTCCCGCTCAGCTCCGCGAGTTACATCTCCGTCGTGACGCGATCGCGATTCTTGCGACCGTATCCGCCGGGAAACCTTCGCGAGCAGAGTGCGGCGTACGCGTTCCGATACGCGACGACGATCGGCGACATGATCATCTCCTGGAGCTCGCGGAACCGGCTCACTCAATCGGGGGCGATCCATCAAGATCATGGGGACATCACCGGCGAGGCCGGACAGGTTTTCAAGGTCGTCGTCATCATCGCGAGCGTGACGATCCGGACCGTGAACCCCGCGACCTCGCCGTTCACGTATTCGGGAGCGGCTCGGATGTCGGACGGCGGGCTCGGACCCGTGACGCTCGAGATCTACTCGAACGCGAACGGGCTCGACTCGTTTCAGTTTCAGAGTGTGACGTTTGAGATGACGGGCTTCGGTCTCGACTTCGGAAAATTCTTTGGAGGAGTGCAAGCATGAGCGTGACAAACGGACCTCGGCGCGGACTGATGATCAACGCCCTCACGGGCGATGGTTTCGATTCGAACTTTCGACAACTCCTCCGCGCGATCGACGCGCTCTTGTTCTGCTCGGTCGTCAATCTTTCGACCTCGGCTCCCCCAGGCTCGCCGGCAAACGGCGACGCGTATGTCGTCAAGGCGACGGGAACGGGAGCATGGGCGGGACACGACAACGCGATCGCGATCTGGACGACCGACAATCCCGCGACGCCCGGGGGACTGTGGGAGTTCTACTCGGCCGGCAACGGCATGATCGTGTACTCGATCGCCGACGTCGCGCTCGCTGCGTGGAATGGCTCCGCGTGGGCGGCAGTCGGGGGCGGAGGATCCTCAACGCTCGCGGCCGATACCGACGTCGTGATCAGCTCGCCGGCGAACGACGACGTCCTCACGTACGAGACCTCGTCGACGAAATGGAAAAACAAACCGGCGTCTTCGGGATTCTCGAATCCGATGACGACGTCCGGGGACCTGATCGTCGGCGGAGCGTCCGGATCTCCGGGACGACTCGCTCTCGGATCCTCGGGGCAAGTCCCGACGGTCGTGAGCGGAGCGGTCGTGTGGCAGACTCCAGGCGGCGGCGGAGGCGGAGGAGCTGTCGCGGCTCACACGTCCAGGCGTTACGCGATCGTGTCACTCTCCGATCGCTCGGGGAATATCGCCGCGGTCGGGGACAAAGCTCTCGCGCTCGGGGGCCCGTGGAACGGCGGGATCGTCCCGACGACGACACACGGGTCGTCGAACGAGATGGAGAACGGAACGAGTAATTGGGTCGGCGGTTACAACGGCGCCTTGCTCTATTGCACGCCGGCAAACATTCAAATGTTGGCGATCGCCCGCATCACTTCGCTGACCGACATCCGGATGTTTATCATGCTCAGCGACACGGTCGGTCAAACCGTTCCGGCGTCGGACACTCCATCGTCCAGCAAGTTTGCAGGTTTCAGGTACTCGTCGACGGCCGGCGACACAAATTTTCAATGCTGCACCAGCGACGGATCCACACAAACGACCGTCGACTCGGGAGTCGCCGCGGACTTGAACTCTCATCTGTTCGCGATCGAGTTCGACGACGCCGGTCCGAATGTGAAGTTCTACATCGACGGGACGCTGGTCGCGACGATCACGACGAATCTTCCCCCCTCGGGGACGGTGCTCGCTTATCAGGCCGGATCGAGCTCGAGCTCCCCTGGCGGGAGTCAACTGTTCGACTTCGAGCAAGTGCAAATTTGGTCCGATCGCTAAAAGGTCACGCGACTTCTGGCACGTCGACGCGTTCGTTCTCGATGCCTGATCCTTGAACGCAATGGCCGGAGTCCTTGAGTTCGAGTCGACGGGAGAGTACAGAGACGAACGTCTCTTTCTGCTCGAGAGCGTGAGGCGTCAAGAAAAAAAGCTCGACGCCACACTCACGGAGGTCGCGGTCGTAAAGGCCGAGAACGTGAAGTTTCGCGTCGACTTGAACGAGGCTCACGGCCGAGTCCGCGGACTGATCAAAGCGAAGGACGATTTTCAGAGACGACTTCTCCGGATGGAAGTGAGAGCGGGCTCGATCGCGTTCGTCGCCGGCGTCGTGACGGCCGGCGGGATTGAACTGATCTTTCGATACCTCGTGAAGTGACGAAGTGACCGATTCAATCAAACCCGAAACGATCGCCGCGGCTCTCGGATCCTTCGGTCCGATCGAGAACGTTCGATCGAACTGGCCGCTCATCGAAGGCGCCCTCGATCGACACGAGATCAGTTCGCTCCCGACGAGGATCGCCGCGATCGCGACGGTCGCGGTCGAGACCGGACGATTCGCGCCGATCCGCGAGCGCGGGGGACCCGCTTACTTCACCAAAAATTATGAGAACCGCGCGGACCTGGGGAACACGCAAGTCGGCGACGGCGCGAAGTTCTACGGCCGCGGTTATATCCAGATCACCGGCCGATCGAACTATGCCGAGTACGGCCGCGAGATCGGCGTCGACCTGATCGCGAATCCCGACCTCGCGCTCGATCCCGCGATCGGCGCCGAAGTACTCGCTCTCTTTTTCCGGACGAAAAACATTCCCAGGCTCGCCGACGCGCGCAAGTGGGAAGCGGTTCGGAAGCGCGTGAACGGCGGACTCAACGGATGGGACCGCTTCTCGGCGTACGTCGAGACGCTCGAAAAAGCTCTGACGATTGTCCCGACCGCGACCGCGGCCGCGGCTGTCGTCGGCGGAGATGTACAAACTTAAAAACGGAGGAAACTTATGTTTCAGGGACTCGTGATCGGCGCCGTTTGCGGACTCGTGATCGGCTCGATCTATGGGAAGTTTGTCCTCGCGGACGTCGCCTCGATCAAGGCTCACGTCACGAACGAGGTCGGCGCACTGAAAACAGCGATCGCGAACGAACTCGCGAAGATCAAGGTCATCTAGGAACGCCGCTCCAACCCTCCCCCAGAGAGTCGGACTCGTGAACTATCTCAAGAAGTTTTTCGATGCAAACGATGGAACCGCTTCGCTCCGGAACGCGGCGTTCGCGCTCGTCATGATCGC
>QGNH01000195.1_pt1 | contig 25008 bp, 42 predicted proteins | sample 1735481 | NCBI WGS metagenome assembly QGNH01 (sample SAMN09239004, study PRJNA386568) | Viral metagenome, whole genome shotgun sequencing project.
ACCGAGGCCAGCGTCACTGCACCGGACGCGCTCATGGTCGCGTCGCTCGACAGCAAGTTCCATGTCAGATTGCCTGCGCCATCGTTGATCAGTATGGTCGCCGCAGCGCCCTGCGAAGCCGGCCAGACATAGGGAATGGTGCCGATGGTGAGCGACGTCGACGGTAAGGCGGTGAGGCCGGCAGCGTTCGCCACGACCAGCGTTGCGTTGCTGGCGAGCACCGGGATGGTGACGGAGAAGCTGCCGGTCTGAGCACCGGTCTTGATCGTGGTGGTGGTGCCGGTGCCGGAGGTGGACGGGTCGAACGCGAGAATCTTGGTCGGGTCGACGGCATCCTTGATCGACACCCCGCCGGTGGCCGAGATGCCTTGCGCGACGTTGAGGCTGGTGGTCGAGTTCAGCGCCGAGACGGCTGCGGCGCCGATCTGACCGGCAGCGACGTTGGCCGCGCCGGTGTCAGCGTACAGGACCATCCCGACCGCGAAAGCGACCGTGGAAAAGGCGGTCGGGAAGATCTTGTCAACCATGGGCTATCTCCAGGAGACGTTATCGCCGCCGCGGGTGAGCACGTTCTGCCCAGCTCGCGTGAGGAGCTGGTTCGGGTAGTGGATGCTTCTCGACCCGTAGAAGATCGACGACCACAGGTTGAGGAATATGCCGATCATGTCAGTCGAGGAAGACTATGCCGCTGGCGTTGGTTCCGGTTGCCATCACGCCGATGCAGACGGTCGGCAGGATGGAGCCAGCAGAGACGTTCTGGAACAGCACGGCGATGCCGTCGGGGCGCACCACGTTGACATCTCCGGAGATTCCGACATAGAGCGCCCGGCAGGCTGGGAACCTGCCGGAGTCGTTCGGAACGACCGCCCCGTAGCCAGAAGACGGCAGCGTTGAGTTGTCGCCCATGATCTTTCCCTTTCAGGGATGGTTCAGCGCTTGGAGCGCCTGCCGCGATTGGCGGCGATGTCATCCTCGTCCTCCTGGGTCGAAACCGCGACCGGGGCTTCCTGCGCTGGAGGAGCGTCGGTGACCGGGATCTTGTTCTGGAGCTCGCGAATCTGCTTCGCCGACTCCTCCCTGGTCTTCTCCACCGCCTCGGCGGTGGCCGCCTCGATCATCTGTCGCACTTGCGCGTGCGAGAGTTGCGACGGTCCAGCTCCGGTTCCGGCAGATCCCGGCGACTTGCGGAGCTCTTCCGGCGTGCACTCACCCTCGGGTTTCGCCGAGTAACAGCGACGGAGCAGATGGCCGATCTGGTCGTGAGCTTGCGGGCCGACGACCGAGCGTCCTTCGACGAAATTGATGCCGCCGAAGTTCTCGGTCTTGCCGGCGACTGGGCCGGTGAGAACCCACGTGACTGGATGCGTGCTCGTGTTCGACATGGCTCTTCCTCCTGGGTTGAGCGGGTGATGTGAAAGAAGGACTCAGGGAGAGTGTCGTCCTCTCCCCGAGATCGCGACGTCGACCGATCAGCCGGTGACGAAGCCCTGCGCGGCGACCGCCAGCTCCAGCACCGGGAGGCGCGGGATCGGCAGCACGGTGTCGGCCGGCAGCACGATGTTGCGGTCGATCGAGCTGGCGCCGGGCGCGGTCACGGTCGGCTGGAGCGCGGCCTGGGCCACGCCGCCGAAGGTGATCGAGCTGGTGATGACCTTGGCACCCTGCGCGTCGGTCGCACCGGGGATCAGGAGGGTGTTCGTCCCCGCCGTGTAGGTGCAGTTGTTCACGACCGTGTTCGCCAGCGCCTTGAGCAGCACCACCATGCGGGCACCGATCAGGTCCATCGTCTCGGTGTCGCCGAAGTACAGCGAGGTGTTGATCGGGTACGTCGCGTCGCTGATCTGGATGTTCCACTTGTAACCGGCCAGGACGCCGGCCACGAAGGTGATCGTGCGGGCCGAACCGGCGGTGGTGACTGCCGAGACCACCGGAGCGTACTGCGAGTACGGGTAGACGGCAGGGGCGGGAAGAACCTGGGCGGCAGCGCCAGGGATCGCCACGCCGGTCTGCGTGAGGGTGGGGACCACCACGCCGAACGCAGCCTGGATGTCGTTGGGCGGGCTGACGAAGTAGCCGGCGGTGATGATCTTGGCGCCGAGGCTGTTGCCCGCGGCGATGGTGATCACGAGGCCGGACGAGGTGACGCCGGACGGGAAGGTCGCGGTGTCGGCGTTCATCACGGCGGTCAGGCCGACCACCAGATTCAGCAGCAGATCGCCGGCGACGCCGACATAGCTGTAGGTCTGGGCGACGCCGGCAGCGTTCTGCAAGGTGGCGCGGGCCTCGATCCCGCTCATGTCGGAGCGGTCAGCGAGCTCGGTGACGGTGGCGCCGACCCACGGCAGGTTGTTCTGGCCGTAGTAGGTCTTGGCGATGGCGAGAGCGTCGGTGGGATTGTCGGCCCGGACGATCATCGTGTCCTTGCCGTTGATGAACCCGGCCGGGGCGGTGGTCGCCAGCGAGCGCTGGACTGAGTACGTGGGCATGGGAGTGAGCTCCGAATGAGAGGTTGGGAAGAGCGGAAGGTCTCCTGGCGTCGACCGAGGAAGAGGTGGTCTCCGAGAATTATGCCGTCTGCCAGGAGTCAGGCGACGTTCTCGGAGACCCCCTCAGCTCGTCAGTTCGTGACGCCGTTGCAGACCGCGAGGCCGTTCAGGTTGAAGAGCGCGAGACCCGCGTACCACTTGACGCGGGTGATCATCTCGTCGCGGCTCTGGTGGACGCCGACTCGCTCGACCTGCATGCCCGCGGCGTTCAGCGCCGTGAGACCCGAGATGCCGTACTTCCGCGAGCCGTCGTCCAGCGTGCCGGCGATGACCGACGTGCACCCGGTGGCGGTGCCCTGGACCTGGTTGATTGGCAGGTAGTCATTGCGGAAGATCGGGATCTTGCGGTAGCTGGGGACTTCGATGCCGCTCGGGAGGGCGACCACCTCGTCGATGCGAGCGCCGCCGAGAGCGCGCAGCAAGGCGAAGTAGGCGTTGATGGTCCGCCCGTTCATGATGAAGTAGTCGACCTCGCCGTCCTTGTCGATCACGAGGTTGATGAGCTGGTCGAGGGTGGCGAGCGTCAGCGGGCCGCCGTTGGTCGGATCGCCGGTGCCGTTCGGCTGCACGAAGGTCTTGCTGACGTCGCAGAGACCGAGCAGGCCGGTGAACTGGTCGGCCGAGCCGGTGCCGTTCAGCAGCATGTTGCGATAGAGGCGACCGGCCGACTTGGCCTTGCTCGCGATCTGGACCGCTTCCTGGTTGTTGCCTTGGCCGGAGCGGGTGGCCTGCACGAGACCGTTCACCTCGGCGTCGCCGATGATGCTGGTCAGCGAGCTGGTGACCTGGGTGAAGGTCGCCGGGTTCTTGTTGGTGATGGTGTCGCCGACCGCGTAGGTGCCGACATCTCCGAGCACGAGCTCGCGGTTGTAGGCGAGGGCGTTGCCATCGATCCCGTCGAACGGCAGGATCTCGTAGAACCTGTCGACGGTGATGATGTTTTCGACCACGCCAGCGATCAGCTCGTTCTGGCAGAGCGCGGCCGACTGGGCCAAGGTGATGGATGACATGGTGCGGGACTCCCGATGGTTGGTGGTGCTCGTCAGAGCGACCTGCCGGCCAGAGCGGGAGTCCCTACCCCTGATGGGTGACGACTACCGCGGCAGCTGAGACAGACCGCGCTCGATTTTCTGTTGCGGAGTCAGCTTGTCGGAGGGAATCGCTCCCTTGCCGGTGCCAGATCCTTGTGGCATCCCGCCACCGGACCGGCCGCTCGACTCGAAGGCTCTCGCATACTTGGGATTGGCTCGCATCTCCGCGACCAGTCCCTCTATGCTGAGATACCCGCCTCGTCCGTCCGAGCGAGGATCACCCTCGTCGTCGACGACTCTGACGACATACTTGCCGTCTTCCTTCAGAAGTACACACTGGTCCGTGATGAGCCGCGACAGCAGCTCGACGGATCCTTTCGCTGAAGCGAGAGCCGAGATGGCTTCCTTCTCGATCAGGTGAGTCGCCAGGGACTCCCCCATCTCGCGAACTCGCGCCTCGTGCTCGGTCTTGAGCTGCTGGATGGTCTGCTCCGTTTCCTTCTTGATCTTGTCCAGCGCTCCCTTTGTGCGGCCGTCCGTGTCGCCGTTCTTCTCCTCGATCTCGCGGATCTTCTCGAGCTTCGCCTTGATATCTTCCGGCTCCATGCCCAGCTCCGTCCATCGACGGATCTGCGCCTTCATCTCCTTCGCCGCTTTGCGCTCGCTGTCGAGCGCCTTGGTGAGGCCGGTGTTGTCGAGCCGCTTGGCGAGAACGGGGTCGAGCTTGTACTTGCCATCCTCTCCCTTGGCGTAGAGGGACTGGTACTGCTTCGGCACGGTGGCGACGTCGTCGACCTCCGGCGCGATCACGACGTCGTCGCCATCGCCCGCTGCGCGGGCGCTGGTAGCTGCGAGCGCCATGGCGCCGATGGCTAGTGCGAGAATGAACATGTCCTGGTCTCCTGGGTGCCGGCGTCACGCCGGGCTCTGAGACGGACGGCGTCACGCCGCCCATCGGTGGTTGTGCGAGAGCGTCTCGCTCTCGACTTCAGAGATTCAAGGGCGCGAACTGCGCGAACTGCGCAATTGAGAACCGTAGTTCGTCAACTGCATCTGGCGCTTGCCGAGGTCCTTGCCCTTGGCGATGACTTCGCTGCCGTAGCGAGCATCACCTTTGCCATGCATCTTCGCAGCTTTCTCGTGAGCTGCTGCAGCGGCTTCATGCAGATCTTTCGATTCAGTGGAGTCAGCTTTTCCAGCCGCCTCGCGGTGCAAAGCTGCAGTTTTCAGATGCTGCTCAGAAGTCGCCGATGAGGAAGCGCCCCATGCTGACCGATGCGAAGCCAGTTCAGCTGACTCCATGACTTTCAGATTTGGTTCTCTCTTGTTGAATCTATTCTGCACCGGGGCAGCTTTCATCGTAGCCTTCTCTGCGAGTATCGAAGCAGCGTGTGCCTCTTTACCGGCAGGAGCTAGAGGTTCGCTAGGAACCAAGGCGCCTGTCTCGTCTCTTACGAGCTTGTCTTTCGACTTAGGGCCGCCGCCGATCTTTTCGGCACTGCCGCCTGATCCGCTAGAGAACTTGCCTTGCGAGTCATGGTTGTCGTTGGGCATGGGGTTCAGTCCTCGTAGTGGATGGAGCCTTGCAGCTCGGAGAGAGTGACGACTTCCTGGCAGTCGAGGCAGCGATGCTGAAACAGCGGAGGGTGGACGGGATGCGAGACGCCGATCGGCTCGAGCCTGGTGCCGTCGCACTTGGGGCAGCGGTAGAAGCGCCGCGTCACCCGCACTTCGCGATCGTCATGCTTCACGATTTAACCACGGAACTTGCTCTTCGGCATTCCGGCGTTGTATTTGAGCGGGTTGGATCTGTAACTTCTCTGAGCTGGACTGACATCTCCGCGCTTAGCTGCCTTCATGTGCTCTGCTTGATAGCCGCGATGCGACTCAGCCTTCGCCTCATGGTGAGACTTGTACTGCTGATCGTTCGATTCGGCGGCGAGATTGGCATGCATGCGAGCGGCTGTGCCGTGCGCCTCTGAAGCGGCGATGTGATCTGCTTTCTTGCCGCTGCTCACCGCCGCAGACGAAAGAGAGTGAGCTTTCTCGCTTTGGCCACTGGCGGCGATCCCTCTGTCTATTGATCTCGTCTCGTCAGCGGTCATCATGCGAGGAGTGCTCTTCTTACCGCCTCCAATCTTCTCCGCTCCGCCAGACCCGCCGCCAGAAGCGAATCGACCTTGCGCGTCGTGGGAGTCATTGGGCATGGTGGAATCCTTCTTGGTGGCGGTAGGGGCCGAGGTAGAGGTCGGGAGGAGGGGCTTCGTCGCCGGACTTGGTCTTGGCGGCTTTCGCTTCCCTGGATGCGAGGGCGGTCTCGTACTCGGCGACCTCGGCGGGGTCGAGTCCCTGGTCGAGCATGAGGTGGAGGTGCTCTGCCAGAAGAGCCGCCTCGTGGGCGTCGTCGTAGGAGAGTTTCGCCTCGACCATGAGGTGGCGCTCGATCGCTTCGTGGTGCGCTATCGCTTTATAGACGTCGACCGTCCTGCCGCTCGCGAGCTTGATCGTCTCCGGGCAGGCATAGTCGAAGTAGATCGTCCTGCCGTCGTTCGAGGCGCCGGAGAGGAGCGGCACCCTCGCCACGACGAACTTCGGCGGTCCCTCCGCGTCCTCGGGTCCCGTCTCGTCGGCAGGCTCTCGCAACTTTGGAGCTGGAGGGCGCTTGCCTCTGCCGACGAGAAGGGACTCTACCACCTGTCACCAATGCCAGGTGCCGGCGGGCTTGGCGTCTTCGTCGTGCGTGACGCCCGAGACGTGCATCGGCAGGCCGTCGAGCTTTGGATTGCCGGTGAGGAACGCGACTGCGGCGACGATCTCGGAGTCGGCCTTGACGTGGGTGACCACCGCCTCACGGTCGACGATCCCGTCCTTGGTGGTGGTCGAGAGCTTGATGCGAGCTCCTGGACGAAGACGAGGCGGATTCGCGACCGGAGGAGGAGCGACCGGAGGCTGCGGGACCGGGCCTGCCATGGCTCAGTCCTCCAGCTTTCCGCTCGGCTCGGTCTGCTTCAGCGAGCGACGGCCGACCTGGGAGAGCGCGTCGGCAAGCTTCGACTTGCCTTCCGGGGTGTGGAGCTTGGTCGTCTGGCCGGTCGGGGTCGAACCCGCCGCGGCGACCGCGGCTGCCATGTCGGAGGCGTGGCACTTGTCGGCGGAGTGGATGGGCTGCATGGTGTGAGTTCCTTCGATGTGAGTGTGGCTGCCAGGGCTGGAATCGAACCAGCGACCTTCGAGTTAACAGCTCGCTGCTGCTACCGCTGAGCTACCCGGCAATTCGCTACGCGCCAGTGCGCTGCTCGAGCGGCGGCTGGTCGCGATTCTGCGGGTTGGCCTGGACGAACTGGAGAGGGCGGGGGCGAATCGAGGCGATGCAGTCGTGGATGTTGCCGTGCGCCGCTACCGGGTAGCTGTTGACCTGCTCCTCGACGATCGCGTCTCCGGTCGCCTTGACCATCTCCTTCTGGGAGGTGGAGCCGTGCGGGCTGGAGGTGAAAGGTTTCTCGTGCATGTCAGACTCCGGGCTCGGGTGCGGGTTGCTGGGCGTACTGATTCAGCGACTGATCGACGTCTGCTCTGAAGCCGGCCATCACGCTCTTGACAGAGTTGTGGTTGGCGATGACGATCGGCTTCTCCAGGGCTGGGAGCGCCGAGTACTGCTGCATGCAGAGGTCGATGTTGTCGCGCGCTCTGTTGTCCATGAGCGACTTCTATTCTTTCTTCTTCAGAAGAACACAGCCATCAGCGCGCTGCGATATCCGCAACTTTCACCTCGTACTTGAGCGAGAGTCGCGCTGGAATCGGAACTCCTGGGTAGCGCCAGCACTTCAGCCACCATCGGTGCCCGGACTTGGCGTGACGAGTCGAGTAACAGTTGAATGCTGGCATGGTCTGTCCTATGCCGGCGTCGGGCGGTCTGGGGACGTCGGGATCGTGGAGCCTGGGCCGCCACTCTTGCCGGAGATCTGCTTGGTGCCGGAGCGCGGGTTGGGAGGCGGAAGACCTTCGCCGAGTTTGGGAGGCTTGCCCTTCTGGCCTGGGAGCATCAGCGCTCCGGAGAGCTTCTGCTCGGCTTCGCGCTCCGTGGCGTCGTCGTCGATGTCGAAGGTTTCTGGCAGATAACCGCGGCGCTTCGCGGCGTCGAGGAGAGCTCGACGAGATAGGTCGCCGCTGGACCGCATCGCCAGGAGGGTGGTCATGTTGTTGACGATGTTGAGGCTGATGATGTAGTCCTCGTCGCACTTGACCTTGCCGGTCTTCTGCGCCTCCTCGTCCGAGACGTCGCTCCACTTGTCGACCAGCCGAAGGATCTGGTTCAGGAAGATCTCGAAATTCATCACGATCGACTGCAGCTCGCTGATCGCCTCCATCCCGTCGAGCGCCTTCGCCGTGGCTGTCGGGTTTCCCGAGTTGGCCGGCATGAGAAGCTGCAGCCCCAGGATCGCCATCTCCGCCTTGAGATCCTCGAGGTCCTGGCGACCGGCGCTGATGGCGTTGCCCGAGTGCTCGACGAACTTGAGGTTCGCCTTCTCGTTGCGCAGCGTCCAAAGACTGTTCGGTCCGATCTCGAGGTTGGACGCTCCCCTGGGGTTGGCGTCCGTGCTTGACTTCGGATTGATGCCCGTGGCCACCAGGATCGGGAACCGCGTGACCGACAGAATGTTGCGCTGGTCGGACGCCGACTGGAAGTGGGCGACGTTGACGTGGGCGAGATCGAGGAGCGGAGGGCGGCTCCGCATGAAACCTTCCTTGTCAGCGTAAAAGGTGACGAGCGGGATCTCGCCGAGGGTGTTGGGACCGGAGCGAGCGATCTCCCACTTGTCTTTCCGCTTCGGCATCTTCGTCCAGATCTCCCAGCGATCGCGATAGATGACCCTGATGGAGGGCTTCAGGATCTCGCCGAACTCGCCGTCAGGGACGACCTCGATCTGCATGATTCGCACCTGGGTGAGCACCTCCTTGCCACCGATCGTTTCCGAGCGAGCGCCGATGAGCGCCTCCGGGGCGATGACGACGGCGTACGGCTTGCGCGTCGCGTCCTCGAGGGCGGTGTCGTCCTGCTCGCCCGTCGGGAAATCCACCAGCACGTGGCAGATACCCTTGCTCACCCCGCCGGTGAAGGCGCTGAGGGCGAAAAGATCGAGCGGAGAGCCGGCCCCGTCACAATCTTGGGCGAAATCGCGCAAATGCTGGGGAAAGTCGTCCGGGATCTTGAGAGGAGATCCGAACGGCTTGCCGACATAGCCCATCACCGTCTTGCGAAAGAAGTTCAACAGAGTCGCCCGCTGCAGGCGGTGGAGCCAGCTCTGATGCGTCTCCTTCTCGTAGCGCGGCAGGTATCGCTCGCCCGCCATCCGCATCGCCTCGGTGCCGCCCAGCAGCGACTCGACCATCCACCATCTCGCTTTCTGATCGCGATGGAAAGCGCACTCGTACGCCGGCGAGTCGGAATCCTGCTCCTTGACTTGCTGGTACGGCGTCGACATCGGCTGCATCGGCGGCGGGCGCAGAGCGCTCGTGTCGTCGATGGCGCCGACGGTTTGCGAGACTGCACCTGAGGGACCGGGCATGGCTAGAATCCTTTCACGACGGCGTCGCCGTCATGCTCGCATAGTTCGTTGAACGCGCCGGATGACGCGTCCACCTGGTCGTCGTGGCATCCCTTCGTGGGGAAGGACTCCAGTTCTGAGAGATATTCCTCGTTCCAAGGCGCTCGCACCAGCTTCACGTTGCCAGCCAGGCATTGCGCCGCGTACGGTCTGGCGCGCGTCTCCTTGCTCGCCGTGACCGGCACAGCGTAGACGTCGCGTCCCGAGAGGCGGCTGATGAGGTAGTGCATCTCCGCCTTGCCCGCCTGGCCAGGATCTTGCTCGAGAGCGATCGGGCAGCGAGGTTCCTGGGCGCTGACGCGCTTGATGTTCTCGAGCACCTTCCCGGGACCGTCGTGGAATCGACGCACGTCGACCACGTAATACGTGCCGTTCTTGACGACCATGCGCACGCCGACCGTCGCGTCAGGATCGAGATTCGAGTCCGATATCTCCGTGGCGGCGCGATCCCAGTAACGGATCTCGTTGTCGAACTCTTTCGGAACGGCGTCCACCACGTCGAACATCTGCCTCTTGAAGTACGAGCCGGCTTGCTGCCTGGCGTTCCAATTACCGCCATACAGTCTCGAGCGCTCGTGCGCCGGCAGCGACTTGAGGTTGGCGACGTAGCCCGGATCTTTCGCCAGCAGCAGCGGATTGTCGTGGATGTTGGCGCTGATGAACGTCACCGATTTCGGCTCGAGGCCTCGATCGACCAGGGACTTCTTCGTGTCGCCCCAGACGATCTCGCCCTTCTCTCTGGCCATCCATCGCACCTTGGAATCTCGCTCGGGAATCGGGTAGCCCTTCTCCTCGTCGATCCACCAGCTGATGAACCGCCTCACCCAGCTGTCTGGATCCGGGTTGCAGGTGGCGCGCACGTACGGTCTCACGCCACACATCGAACGGTTTCGAGAGAGCATGTAGAAGAATTGCTGCTGCTCGAAATGGCACAGCTCGTCGAACGCGATGTAGCAGATCTGCGATCCCTGCCAGTCATACACGTTCTTGGCATGCTGCATGTGAGCGAACTTGATGCGGCTGCCCGAGACCGGATCAAACCATTCCAAGGCAGACTCTTTCGGAACCAGGCCAGCAGGTCCGTAAATCTCCCTAGACGTGTCCCACAATCCGCCTGGTGCCGTGATCTGCGGATAGGTGCGACGAAAGATGACCGCCGAGAACCCCGGCACGTGCACGTTGCGAAGTCCCTCGAGCAGCTCGACGAACGTCTTGCCTCCCCCAGCTGCCCCGCCATAGATGATGATGTCCGCGTCGATGGAGCAGAACCGCGCCTGCGGTCCCTCCTGCGGAGCGATCATGATCTCTTCGGCGACTGCAGTCATCGCGGCAGCTTCACCTGGGCTAGGTGGCGATTGGCGAGATCCTTGCGCATCCATTCTTGCGCTTCTGACTTGCTATGAGCGAGCTGGCAGTCTCCGGCGACGCGCCAAGCGCCGTCGTGACCTCTGATGAAGCCCACCCAACAGACCCGCAGTTTCGTCGTCGACTCTACCTGCCGCTGGTTGAAGCAGTCGAAGCAGTACTTCGCCATCGGCACCCGGCGCATCGGCTGCCCGCACTTCGCGCAGGTCTTGTCGACGAGAATCGCCGGAGCGTGCGAGTACGTCACGATCCGATCTCCTGGATGGCGCGCTTACGGAGAAGCATAGCTGCGTCTCGCTCCACCATCGACATCTGGTCGTCGCGGCGTCTCGCTCGCTCCTGCCTCTCGCGAATGGCTCGCGCAGCGCTGAATCCTCTCGTCACGTCAGCCCAGAATCTCTCGCGCGACCGGCGGCAGCGCTCGTCGACGAAACCGACGATGCTGCTCATGACTTCTTCTCTCTGCCGTTTGGAGGCAGCATGATCGTGACTCGTGGTCCTGCTTGGAGAGGCTGGCCGTCAGGTCCCTGGAGCGTGGTGATGGCCGCTCGTTTCGATTCGCGATAGGGACCGAGCTCCTTCTCGGCGGCGAACCGCATCGATGGCGGCAGGATCTCCATCGCGATCACGCGACCTGGTTCTCGAATCCAGCGAAAGCGTTTCGCGTCCCATTTTCCTTTGTCGTCGAGTTCTTTCTGAGTCATGAAGCCCAGGCCGACGACGTCGCCTTGAGCGTACATCTCGAGATTTCGAATCGGATCGTGTTTTTTTCTTGCCGCCACGATCGCGATCTTGCGTCGATGGCTCTGAAATACACGAAAGCCTCACTCTGAGGCCAGAGATGAGGGCGGGTCCATTTATGCCGGAGGGGCTGAGAATAACTATTTGGAGTTGCAAGTGATTGCTACCGCAACGATTTGCAACTTCCGAATCGGGGTTATTCTCACGAAAGGGGGGGTATATAGTATGCATCTCCTTCCTCTCATCCTTCCTCAGCTACTTCCGAAGCAGCTCATTTTCTCATTGACTTCTTAAGATATTAGCTCTCTAATAACCACACTACAATAGGTACGGATTAGAGATACATGTCATACCCCCCCTTTGGTGAGAATAACTAGCCGGCCGAAGTCGCAACTAGCACGCCCGCCATCGCTTACGACTCGGTCTGGTTATTCTCACCCCTTCGGACGAAACCCCTCCCCGACCCCTTCCGGCCGCTTTTCGCCCCTCGCGATTCCAAATCATCAAGCTCGCTATCTCGGAATCGCTGGACCCCATCCGACCACCTCCGCCACCCTGCGAGCCACCGCCTCGATCGATTCCGAGGCGTCGCAGAAAACGATCTCGTCCCCGCCCCGACCCACTTCCTGGTCTCGATACGCCTCCCTCACTTTCTTTCCGAGCGAGTCGAACCTATCCGGGACCTCCCCTCCCCTGGCCGCGATCCTGGCATCCAGCGTCGAGTCGTCAGCTTCCAGGAAGACGACCTGAGACCAGCTCGGCTGACGAGCCCATCCTTCCAGCACCTTGCAGATGTCCGCCCCCTCGGCCTGGCGCATCGCGATCCTGTAAGCCAGATTCGAGACCCCGCACCGGTCCATCACCACCCGCAGCCCGGTCAGACGCAGGTTCTCCGCTCGCCGCATGCAGTCCACGTCCACCGCCGCGAAGGCGAGAGCCATCGCCTCCTCTCCCAGCTCGAACGCCGGATCCTTCAGGGGACCCCGGAGCAGCTCGCCAAGCCGCGTCCCTCCAGGGCATCGCAGGTAGACGGCACCCCACCCGCGTTCCAGCTCCCTGGCCACGCTGGTCTTCCCGCACCCGTCCGGACCTTCCAAGCAGCAGATCAGCGGATCGGTCATGCCTTCCCTTTCGTGATCACCCAGCAGCAGTTGGACGCCGCTTCCGGGTATTTTGGAGCTAAGAAATTCGCCAGCACGTCCCAAGAATAGAACTCGTGCAGCTCGTCGACCAGCGCCCGCTCCGCCGCGCTCATGACTCGCTTCATCGCCTGCGAGGTCATGAAGGTGCCGTGCGCCGACCTCACCGCCAGCCCGGCCGCCTCGATCATCTGCTTCAGCTCCACCCACCGATACTCGTGCACGTGGTTCTTCGCCATGTGCTTCTCGTTGTAGACCGGCGTGCTGAGAAGGAGCACTCCATCCTTCCTCAGCTTCTCGCGGAAAGCCTCGAGCAGCTTGCGACCGTCATCCTTCTTCATGTGCTCGATGACCTCGAAGTTGACGATCACGTCGAACTGCCCGTCGATCTCGTCGGCGCGGCTCGTGAAATCGAACTCCTGGAGCACCTCGACCCACTTGCACTTGAACGGCTTCACCCGGTTCATGTCCACGCCCACGTATCTCCCGGGAATGTGGCTCATGGACGGTGCCAGCACTCGCACCAGCGGCAGATCCTGGCCGCACCCGACGTCGAGGACGCTCATGCCCTTCTTGATGAACCTGGTGGCGAACCCCCATCGAAAGAAATGCGCCGCGTAATCTCGATGCACCTTGTCGCCGTACTGGGCGGCTCGAAGCTGCGTCTTGTCGAACTTGCGATCGATCACGTCCAGGCGGTGCCGCCTGGGAGGCGGCAGCTCGACCGGCTCGATCGGCGCTGGTTTCGGTTTCTTGATTTTGACGATCATGGCACTTTCTCGTAGGTTGCCGCGAAGATGTCTGGCTTGCACGGATATCGCTCGCCCTTGATGCCGGTGATGACCCAATCGCCCGGGCAGACGATGTGTCCACCCTCAAGGGTGTCGATCCAGCCATGTTCCAAGAGGCGCCTGTTGCAGTTCACGCACAGCGCATGTCCCGAAGTGTTCGGGTCATTATAGCGCCTGACGACCTTGCCCTCTATGAGTACCCAATCTTTCCCCACCATGTCGTCAGGATGGTCTCCGTTCTTCCACCATCGCGTCGCTTCGACTATGACCGGTTTCTTGCGGAACTTGCTCATTGCACGCCTTCCGTGATTACGCTGCGAACGATCGGCTTGGCCCCGACGAAGACTTCCCACCGCGTCATATGGACTCCCTGCCGTTCGTAGACGGCTACCTGGACGCCTGCCGCGTACCACTTGAATAGAATTGGGCCTCCGATGATGCCCACAACGGCGACAATGATGAGCGCGACGAACATCATGGTCAGAGATTTGTCTTTGAGGTCCATCGCGTTGTTCATTCGCAGGCTCGCATGATGAGGTAGATGATCCAGAATACGAAGAGGATGATGACCAGGGCTACGATCGGGATCCATAGTGGCGAGAGCACCCAACACCATGACCAGTCGATGACGTGGCACAGCTTGAGAACGACGAAGGCGATCGTCAGAAGGCCGACGAGGCTGGAGCCGTTAGATGTCGCGTCGCTCACGTCCATCCCTTTCCGCCGCACGTGGTGCAACGAGGCGGATTTTTCTCCAATCTCAGCCATCTGCCTCCCTCACAGGTGGAACACTCCCGCTTTTCCTGCAATAAATCTAAATGCAGAGCAATTTTCTCAGGCTGATTTCCCGGATAACGCTTCGACGCTCGGTCTATCTCTATCGGCGGGTCGAGCTTGACGAGCTCTCCGCACGTCTTGCATCGCGACAGTGTCGTCGAGATGCACTCGCAGACAGGGTGGCGACATCGCATCGCCTCTTCGAACTTCTTCTTCCTCCATTCCAGCCAGAGTTGAAGCGTCTCTCTCCCGCTCCAGCCCGCGACGAACGCCATGACGACCATGAAGATCTGGATGGGGCTCATNNCGGTTTCGCTTCCACTCCGTGCGCCGCTATCCAGACGATCTCTGGCAGGATGATCGGCAAAGAACTGAACAAGTGCGATCTGAACGCGTCCTGAACTTCCTGGAGCATCGGCATTCTCCCGATTCTCTCGACCAAAGGCGTTGGCAAACTCCGAAAGCTGATCTGCCAGTCTTTCCCTGCGACGGAGATAGGATAGTGGGTAGTCATGGGTTGATCCTCACGTAGAAGTAAAGCGGAATTGGATAGTCTCGATCCCAGACCAGAGCCCACCAATACTTCTCCACCGTGACGGTCTCTCTCATGGCGCCTCCCATCGCACCAGCCAGTGCTTCGCATTTCCGCAAGGGCAGGGGACGTCGACGGTCGGCACCTCCGTCCATCGCCGCCGAGCTGCGACCATCTTCCCGCACGGCATCTCAGCCGCGGAAGAAGGCGGGCATCCCCACCCGTCAAGACGGCGGAGAGCGTCGTGCCGCATCTCCCCGGCGAGAGGACGCACCCGCACCGCGCAGAATTCAGATCTGCTCACGGATCCTCCTGGCGATGGACTTCTTGGTGGCGATGACGGCGGATCGCAGCGCGACCTCAGCCTCTTCCTTGCTCCCCTTGACCCTATCCCAGATGTCGTCAGGCATAGGGCCGTCGAGCTCCTCTTCAGACTCGACGATCTCGATCGCTTTCTCCTTGCTGAAGCTGGAGCAGGCGTGGTAGATGGCGATCTTGGCGAGCTCATCCACCGCCTCTCCAGCCGTCGCTCGCTTTCCTCTGACGCGATAGGTGCCATCTGTCAGCTTCTCGACGACCTTCACTTGCTGGCCGTATTCCTTGAATTGGTAGATCTGTCTCATCCGCCCATCTCCTTCGCCAGAAGGATCAGCATCTCGCCGACCCGCCTGGCAGAGCTAGGATCGCTGAAGACGAGAGTCTGCACTTTCTCTCCATTCATGGAGACGACGCAGATGCGGTCTTCCTCGCTCGACTGATTCGAAGGGCCGAAGTGGCGCGACGGCGAAAAGCCCTCCTGCTTCTCCAGTCCGACTGAGACGATGCTCATGACTCCATCTCCTCCACGCTAGGATCGTCAGACTCTTCCTCGATCGCGGAGCGATCTCCCGCCTGCATCCTGGATCGAGCCTCCTCGATCGCCGCCTCCTCATCCGAGGCCTCGACCTCGTAGATCTTCTCGACCCGCAGCACCACTGAGTACTTCGGCATGGCAGACTCCTTAGAAAGGTGGTTCGTCGTCATGACTCGGTGGCAGACCGTTAGCGATCCTCGCTCTTCGCGCAGTGTCGAGTTGAGCGCGAAGGAGAGACACGTTCGACTCCAGCTGGGCGAGTCTCTCCTCGTAGCCTTTCTCGCACGTTAGTCGAGTAGCGATCGCCGCGTCGATCTTCCTCTGCCAGGGCGTCTTCTTGGCTAAACGCATCGGCTGCTCGCCGGGAGAGCGTACTCCTGCATGACGTGATCGAACGTCGCTCCGCACTTCGAGCACTTGGAGACCGTGGAACTGTGCCTCTCCCAGCGATGCCCAGCTCTGACATCGCTGACGATCACGTCGCACAGATGCTTCATCGCCGAATGCAGAGTTTCCTCCACTCCCTTGGCGTAGTGCGCTTGCATCTGCAGAGTCTGCGTCTCTGGCGGCTCCACCCAGATCCTGCAACCGCCGACACGAATCGAGGTTGGCATCAGCATCTGCGCAGCTCGATAGGATCCTGCGAGTCTCGCTCCAGAACCCAGATCCGCCTGTCCATGATCACGCAATGCTTTCGGCGAACCGCGTACTTGCTAGCTTGGTCGTTGTGGGCGTGCGCCGAGGCTGCTCGATGGCCCTCGACCTGCGACGGGTAAGCCTCCATCTGCTCCTCAAGGTTGGTCTCCTTGGGGGTTCTATAGACCACCCAGAGCTCAGCCACGGCGATCATGGCGCGGCCTTGCGACAGCCGGCCATCACGAACATCCTCGACCCAGTTGCCACCACCACCCCGTCTGGTTTCGACTTGACTGAGTCTGGAGAGGTGTAATTCCTGGCGTCATGGAATCTGACGAAGATGAAGCCATCAGCCGGCGCGAAGGTCATGCGAACGACGCCTGTCACCTCGCGCGAGCATCTAGCCGGGAAGGTCTCTCCCGGGCGGTCGGAAAACTGCCAGACGCCGCCACCGCTCGGGTCTACGTCGAAGAAGACCTGACTGGTCAGCTCCTGCCCGCTGCAGAAAGAAACCAGTGCTATCAGTAAGAGTAAGTATTTCATGGCTTGATCATATCCTCAAGAAGGTTCGTACATGTGTTTCCGAATCACGCTTCAACCGTCGAATCTGCGGTCAGGCGCCTGCTCCATCGTGGATCTCGCTCTACAGCGAAGCGCTTCCTGGGCGTACACGACGAGGCCCATGGCCGTCCAGACCGCCAGCGAGGAGTGCACGCGAAGCCTCGTCTCTCCCGGCTTGCCATCGACTTGGTGCTCGATCACGATCAGGTGACCAGCATGCCTCCGACTCAACTCGTCGATCAGTTCTTCAGAAGTCGACATGCCAAGGTTCGTTCTCTGACGCTCGGCCGCGTCCAGAGACCTCAGCGCAGCCTTGGCCTCCATCTCGGTCATGGCCCTGCCTTGCTCCATGCTGATCACCCACCCGCCAGTCGGCATCTGCGTCGCCACGTGCTTAGACTGCGACACGACCATCTCCAGTGATCGCCAGGTAACCAGCCTGCAAATTGGCGAGCGGGCTTGCATTATGCTCCATGAACTTCCCGGCAAAAGACCAGCCTTCCTCTTGCGCTCGCAGAATGCGAGAATCGATGTAATAATCCAGGATAGCCGTGCGATCATGAATGGACGCCGGCACTTTCTGGCTCGAGACGAGAATGATGGAATCGAAACGAAGGCTCATGCGATCTTCCCGCCCGCCGCGATGATGGCCTCACGCACGCTCGCCAAGCATACCATGGGCGGCCACGCACGACTCCCTTGCTGGACGGTGAAAGCTTCCGGCATCTTCACCACCACCTCCCGCCGCTCCGCCGTCACCGCTAGGAGTTTGTGGTTCTCCACCTCCGCCTTGAGCCGGTCGCGCTCTGCTTCGGCTTGCCGCTGGAACATCTTGGCGTTGAGGATGTCGTTTCGCAGGACCGTTATCTCAGCCTGCGCATCAGCAAAGTCAGTGCGCGAGGAGCCACGCAGCAGGTCCTCTAGGCGAGCGGCCTCTGCCTCGGCTTGCTCGGCGCGCTCTTCGGTGGCGGTCAGGAAGATGTCCAACTCATCAGCGTCCACCTTCGCCTTGGCAAGCTCGTGTCGCATGTGCGCAGCCTGCAACCCCTTCTCGTGGTTCCTGACCGCAAGCTCCGCCTTCTCCGCTCGCGCCACGGCGGCGTCGCGCTGTCGGTTCGCATAGCCTAACAGATTGATAGCCGTGGCGCGATCCTGGCAGTCACCATCGGCGGTTTGTTTCAACGCATCCCGCTCCCCCGTCAGACGCGCAACGTCGGCGCGGAGGGCGTCGCACTGGGATACTACCGCTTGCGCGTGAATCTTCGCGTTGGCATGCCCATCCACGTACGTATCGGCGTCTGGCCCATCTTCTCGGACATCTAAGGCAACCATCACGTCAAAGAACCTGTCGCGCAACGCATCCCGCTCCCCCTCGACATGGCGAAGGTCGGCGCGTAGGGCGTCGTGCTCATCGGCAAGCCTGCCTAGATCCTCTATTGCGGCGATCATAGCCTCGGTGGTCGCATCCTCCCCACCCACCGTGCCGGTGTCTGCTGGCTGAAACTCGGCGTTAACTTTCCTCAAGGACTGCTGAAAGTCCCGGTTGGCCTGCTCTTGTAGCGCAGCCGTCAGCGCCTCTTGCTGGGGCATGGGAACGGTGCCATATTTACCCGGCTCCCCCGGCGCCGTGGACGCGGCGAGGAAGGCGTCGATGCGATCTAACTCTTCGCCGTTCACGACGCATATCTCAGTCCCTTCGCAGTGCTGAGACGCGGTGGAGAATCGGCGGATCTTGCTGACCCTGGCGAGCAACGCCGTCGCCTCGGCCAGTCTCGTTGCGTGGTTGGTCATGGGGGGTCTCCAAAGGGCGACGATTTCCCGAAGCGTTCCCCAGCAGTGGTCATGCACCTCCGGGCAATCATGGGACGAGGGTGTGGGATGGCCGCAGACGATGCAGCGACGGCCGGCTAATGGTGTGTCCTTCATGCTATCTCCTTGAGCGCGCGGCGCAGTCGTGCGTTGGCCACATAGAACGCTGCGTATTTCGGCGTGGTGCGAACCGGCAGGTTGTCCAGCGCATCGGATTCCTTCGCCGCCAGCGCGATCTCGACCAGCGCGACGACGTGCGCCGGGCGCATCATCACCTGATTTTCACCAGTGACGGTCAGCGCGTGCGCCTTCAACGCCCCGAGGTCGATTGCCAGGCCGGCGGATACGTGGGGTTCGTTCATGGCTTACTTCCTGCCGCTCTCACGGCGTTGAGATATTCCGGCGCGCGGTGATGCGGACCGGCGTGGAACCATTGAACGGCCAGCTCCCACGATCCGCTGCGCTCGTACATGAGCCGCAGATACCTAGCCGCGCACTCGGCCGCAAACTCACGGTCAACCTCGATGCGCCAGTATTGCTCGCCGTGCTGGCGGATGTCATTGAAGGCGATGCGGCGCATTTGCCACGGGCCTAATTCTCCGTGCGATCCGCGGCGTTGATCGACATAATGGAGAACACCATCATCTGACCACCAGGACTTGCTTTCCACGGAAGGGATGCCGATCAGCACCCAATCAGGGATCGTCTCTTCAGCAACGACGGCTCCGATGATGGCGAGAAATAGAACGAAGATGCGCATCATGCGATCTCCATCACCACGTCCGTCGACTTCATTCCCTCCATGTCCTTGTCGCTAAGGACGTCGACGATGATCTGCATGCGCCTCTTTCCCGCCACCTTGACGAGCTCTTCTGATGAGAAATGCTTCGCCAAGAACTGCGCCAGCGCCAGAGCGCACTTCATCACTCCTTCGCGCTTGGCTCTCTCCTCGCACTCGACCTGGGCTCTCACCGACGGGTCGAGCAGATTCACCTTCACGTTCGTCTCGCATCGAGCTGCGAAGCGGATGAGTTTCGCCTTTGTCCTCTTCATGGCGCCACTCCTCTCGCCCATAGAGGAGCATCCACGACTGCCAGAGGAGCCCCCAGTTTCCTAGCACAGGCGAGGAGCTTCTCGCACCACCAGCCATCATCTGGGTCTTTGACACGCTCCAAAACTGAATAGACTTCGCTGAAGTCTCCGTTCCTGAATTCATTCTCTCGATCACGCACCCACTCAGGCACTCCTTCCTCAAAAAAGGATTTTGCGCACGCAACGGACGGTTCTGGTACCGCGACTGCTAGCTTCAGCATCGCCGGCAGAGCGACGATCTGTGTCGCTTTCTCATAGTTCGAGTCGTAAAGGTGCATGGAACCAACGACATGGAGATACTTGCCCAGTCGAAGATCGAGAGCCGCCGCCATCAACGCCTGGATCTGGCAGAAGCAGTGCACGTCATATGGAGTTCCCAACCATGCATCGTTCGACCGCATCGACGTCTGGAGATGCAGACGACCATCCCTGGCCAGAAACTGCAGCGTGAGCGTGCATGGCAAATCCTTCCACTCTCCACGCTCCGCCTCGACCACGTCACCGGAATCGAACAGGGCCACCACCGCTCGACGATCCTCTCGCTTCTTCAGCAAGACGTCCAAAGCGACGCGAAGCGAGGAGCGGCCTCCTCCCTTCGCCGCGATACCTGGATTGGAACGCATCCGCTTGCCGTAAGCTCCCATGGCCTCGCCATCGTTGCAAAAACCAGCGTACTTACTTGAATAGGCGGACATCATCTCGCTGTCTGATTTTCCCATCAGATACCAGAGCAACTCTGCCGACGCATAACCGGCGGACCATTTCCTCCGATCATCGGCGATGGCACAATACTGAGGGTTCGACAAACCACCGGCCCAACCGACGATCTCTCGACAACCACCGTTGCGGCTCGGCGTCTCTGACCCTTCTGCGAGATCTGCGAGCAGATCCGACCACATGCAGTCGAGGTTTGAGTGAGTTGCGATCTGGCTCATGCGCGGTTCTCCTGGAATGTGATCATGAGATGGTGACTCTGACAAGCTCGACACCGCACATCTTGGCGAGAGATCTGACGATCCACTCACCCCTGACTGTTAATGACGGATATTTCTCGACATCATAAACGACCCGCTTGATGCCGCACGCGCAGATTACGTCGCGCATGCAGGCAGGACATGGCAGGTGAGTGCAATACAAGGACGCGTCTGGCAATGACACGCCTGCCAGCATCGCCTTGCGAGTGGCGTTCTTCTCGGCATGAACCACCAGGTCATACTTGGTTAGAAGATCTTCCATCTCGATCTTTCGGGTCCACCATTCCTCTCGATCTTCCACGCCATGAGGGAAACCATTGTAACCCAGGAACAGACCGCCGGTCACCGGATCGTGAATGCAGGCTCCAACCTTGCTGGACGGATCTTTCGATCGAGACTGGGCCCAGGCCGTGGTCGTGAGCATGATGCTCTCGTCCATGCGGAATTTGGATGTGAGTGTCTTGGTCATGATAGGAAGTCGCAGATGGTGGATCCGATCGGGGAAGCAAGTTTCCGATTCGATCGTATCGCCGAGGCGGCCACGCCACCGATCCATCGTGCCGCTGGAGGGAGAACGGCCTTGGCGATCTGGGCGTACTTGTCATTGACGCCACCAACGAACTCGTAGTCATGCGGATAACCGCACATCACCTGCTGCTCTTTCACCGTTAGCGGTCTATGGTGTGTCGGGTGGAAGAACTGAGGACCGCCGGTGATCGTGGGCGACAGCTCGTCCATCTGCAATCTGATGTTGAGAAAGCCAGGCCTGCCAGCCACCATGCCATGCGCGTTCCTCTCGTATTCCTTCCCAGCGTTCAACCGCTCGAAGGTCTCGTTGAGAGACGTTTCTCCAGGTTTCATGGCTTTGAGGATTCTCAGGTAGTTATCGCTCGGCACGGCGCCTTCCTGGGACGAACCTGCCGGGATCGAGGCCAAGGCTTCGCGCACCGTGACGATACCTCCTCCAGGAGGTCCCTCGACATCAACCTTCACCTTTGATGCCAGGAAGAAGAACCGCTTGCGACGCTGCGGCAACCCGCAATCTGCGCCGTTGAACGTGATCAACCAGGCATGATATCCGAGTTTGTTCACCTGCTCGACTCTCTGCTGGACGAACGCCGCGCCGTTCTTCATGGCGGCGGCGACCGACTCCCAAAGAAAGATTTTGGGGCGTAACTTCTCCAAAAGAGCGAAGAGGCGAACGGTGCAATCGGTCCGACCGTCTTTCGACCACCTGGCTTCGTTCCGGTCTTCCTTGTCTCTCACCTTCACGCCGGCTTGAGACCATGACGCGCATGGCGGATTGCCGTAGAGCAGGTCGAACTGGTCTCTCGCGTAATCGGTAACCGGTCCCCAGTTGCTTTCCGGATAGAGGACGCCCAAGTCGGGCATGTTTTTCTTGGCAGTCTCCACGCCGAACGGTCCCTCCTCGAGATGGGCGAGCACCTTGAAGTGCTCCCTGATCCCGATANNCGCGTGAACCCGCCAGCGTAGATGTGGCAACCGATGGCGGTCGGTTTTGGTTTTCTGGTGATGAGCATATCAGTAGCCGAACCAGTCCTTGAGCAGGCCGGAGATGTCCGGTGGCGAGTAGTCAGCTCCCTTGCCCTTGTCTCCCTGATGAGAGGCGGCGGCCTTGTGCTTGGTCATGTTCGACCTGTGCACCTCCCAAAAAGCCGCGTCGAGAGGCACGTCAAGCTGGGTGGCCGTTCCCGCGGTCACGTAGAGCAGATCGGCCAGACCGTCGAGCAGCTCTACCTCGTCCAGCTCGTGCATCGCCATCACCACCTCGCCGAGCTCCTCGATCATGAGCTCTGCCCGGAGATATCTCTGATCCTTGGTGACCTTGAACACCTCCTTCAGATGAGAACTGATGTCCTTCAGATGAGATGCTGCTTTGCAGAGATCGAGTCGATGGTTCTTGTCGAACGTCATCAACCTTGCTGGCGGCGGAGCACCAACTTTTTTCTGAAATTCAAGGACGGCCTGTTCGACCCTTCCTCGTTGGGGGATTCCATTTCTGTTGTTGGCTTGCTCTCTCGTTTCTTCTCCGTCTTCCATGACTGGTCTCCTGATTTTGCGCGCATCCAAAGATCTTGGATTCGCTGGTTGATGATGTATTCCACGACCGGTCTGCCGACCTTGCTCGATTTCTTCCTGGGTGTCAAGATGCCGAACAGGGTGAGGTCGTCGAACTTGCGATAGATGGTTGCCGAGTTGACCTTCATCGCCTCCACTATGGCGCCTCGTTCTGCAGTTCCGCCAAGCTTCATCATCGCCTCGATGATGTCGATGTTGAACCCGTGAGCGGTGTCCATCGCCACTCTCTCGATGATCCCGTAGACCTCGGCATCCACTGACTTCTTGTCGAGAACGTGCGCGATGGAGAGACCGAGCTTCATGAGCTGCTTGGCCAGGCGAGTGCCATTCTCCGCGATAGGCCTGTAAACGACCACGTCGTCACGATACTTCTCTCGTTCCACCTGGGCTCTCATGGCTGCCACGAGTTGCACGAGAGCGGTGAGCCGTTGAGCATAGATTGGAGGCAGATCAGGCAACGTGTCAGGGTCGAGACGCCTGATTAGAAACCTGGAGACCATGAGCTTGGTCTCGGTCTCCATCTTCTTCTCGATGCCGACCATGCGAATAGCAGACTCGATGATGCTGTCAGCTTGCGCTCCCTCGAGCTTCGATATTTGCAACTTCAAGAACCGCTCGCCGAGCAGAGCTTGTCTGTTACCATGGATCGCCGATGTCACGCCGGCCAGGAGAGAGAAGTGGCAGTCCAGATACTCCCTGGTGATGCCGTTGCCGAACGTCTTCTGCACGTAGCCATCGTAGGCGCCGCGAAGAGTCGAGAACACCTCCTCCTGGGCGACGACCGGCATCGAGAGAATCTCGGTGAAATCCTTCGCCACCAGGGTCTTTCCCTTCAGACGAGGAATCAAGCTTGGATCCTTGGCGGATCCTGCGTCGCCTCTCCATCCAGAGATCAGGCAGTGAGGAGTCACCGACGACCTGAACACGGCTCTTTTCGTTTCTGATAGCGCGCTCAGCAGCATCGTCTTGCCTGCTCCGGGAGGTCCGACCAGGTACATCCACACCGGATCACCAGGAATCTCGTTGGAGCTGATCACCGCCAGCGAGCACATGAGAGCGAGTTCGAGATCGTCGGTCATCACCACGTGCTTCTTGAACGTCTCGACGACTTCCTGAAACGTGGCCGGTTCGAGCGGCTCTCCGTTGGCATCTATCTCGCGCGGATCCTCCTCGTCGGTTGTTCTCTTGTCCTCGTCATGGTGTCTCGGTTTGTCGGAGAGCAATCCCATGATCGACTTGAACGTCATCGACGGACCGGCGCTCTTCATGCCGTCGACGATGTGATCTCTGATGTCCCAACCGGTCGGGCGCCCGACAGGCCATGAGACATGCTTGACAGCTCTCGCCACTCCTGCGAGATTTCTGATGGCTCGGTCAGTGCCCATGTCGCCGGCGTTGTCGGCATCATAGCACGTGATGACTTGCTTGTTGCGGAACAGGTCGGCCCAGTGGCTCTTGAACACGGCGGCTCCAGGCACCGCCACCACCACGTCATCATCGACCTCCATCTCCTTCAGCAACCACATCATCGCGATAGCATCCCATTCGCCCTCGCACAGCCACACCCTGGTTCCCTCAGGAGCCTCCGCGAGCTTGTCTCCCATCCACAGCTGCACCTTGCAACCGGCCGTGCTCATCATCATCTTGGTCTCTGGATCGTAACGTCTCACGTCATGGATCACTCCCCTGGGACTGGCGCACGGCACGAGCCAGTGGAAACCGTCATATCCCAGACCGGCTTCCTTCAAGACGCTGATCGGTAGGTGGCGGTGCTGAGAGAGCTCTGTCCACTGCTTCTTCGTCGCTCGGTCGGAATTCATCTTGCAGATGGCGGTTAGGAACGAGATATGGTTCCCGCTTGCTCCGCACACCTTGCAATCCCAGACCGTCTTGTCGACATCGCAAAAGAAGTGCCTCTCCTTCCCGCACAGAGGACAGTCACCAACCCAGTTTCCAGAGCCGTTGGGAGCTCTCATGGCCGCTCCCCAGAAGTTGAGGGTGCGGATGATGTCCGGAGATTTCTCGGCTTCGCTCACGCCGTCACCGTCACGTCGGTCGTTTGCGACCATCTCTCAGTCGCTATCTTGAAACCAACCGGGAACGGGATCGGCGAACCGAGCTTCATCGCGTCATCTCCCATGATCCTCACCGTATCCTGCTTGAGTTCTTTGCAGTCGATTTCCTTGTCGACCTCGATGATCAGCTCATCGTGGATCTGGAGCAAGATCCTAGCCTGATCACGCCACTTGGTTATATAGCACTCGTCGAGACCGATCATCGCGTTCTTCATGACCTCTGCTGCTGTTCCCTGGACGAGGTAATTGGTGGCGCGATATTCATAGCCCGGATCGATGCTGTAAACTCTGCCGAATGGATTGACAACGACTCCTTGATGTTTTGCGAGACCGACACTCTCGCCCATGAACTTGCGCACGCCGGGTAGTCTTTCATCATA